>Ga0105098_10000257_pt1 | contig 17332 bp, 16 predicted proteins | sample PPLLak21cMay2015_FD_79137 | JGI IMG/M metagenome (GOLD analysis project Ga0105098, IMG submission 79137) | Freshwater sediment microbial communities from Prairie Pothole Lake near Jamestown, North Dakota, USA - PPLs Lake P7 Core (1) Depth... | ecosystem: Environmental > Aquatic > Freshwater >... | reverse complement strand
GGCAGGTCCACCTCACACGCACGGACGAAATCCTCGCGCGCAATCTGCAATCGTTCATTCTCCTGCAACTCCCTTTCGAGCAGGTCCCGCAGGTCGAACAGGAAATGAGTATCCAGGCGTGCATAATCCAGCTGTGCCGGAGTTAACGGCCGCATGGCCCAATCCGCTTTTTGATGGCGTTTATCGATCTCGAACTGAAATTTGTCTGCCAGCAGGTTATCCAACCCCACGAACTGATAACCCAAAACGCGCGCCGCGTGCATCGTATCGAACAGGTTCGAAAATTCAAACCCGAAATCACGCCGCAGGCAGATCAGGTCATATTCAGCTGCATGGAAAACTTTTTCAATATCCGGATTGCTGAAAAGCGGACCCAGGGAACTTAAGTCATCGAATGCCAGCGGATCAACGACATAATCTGTAGTCCGTGTTGAAAATTGGATCAGGCATACCTGCTCACGATAAGCATGCAAGCTGTTTGATTCGGTATCCACGGCAACCCGGCTCTGCCCGGCTAAATCCGCGATCATGTGTTTCAATTGGTTGGGCTTGTCCACCCAGACGGGTGGCGGAAGAACTTGATTCATCATTGACTTGCATTATATCCCACCTCAAAGAGGAGGGCACTTTACACCTTGCGTAGGGTTTTCTCCATGACAAGGCCGTCCTCTCCATCGTTATAGTATTTCCTCCAGATATCCACTGAACGATAGCCTTCTTTTTCGTACAGAGCGATCGCGCCCTGGTTGGACATCCGCACGGTCAGTTTGACCCGCGGCAGTTTGAGCAGCTCCTCACAGGCCCGCAGCAGCGCGCGCCCGATGCCGCGTCGCTGGTAGCGTGGATCAACGCCAATCGTGGCGATCCAGCTCGCGCCTTCGGAGGAGCGCGGGTCGCCTGCCACGAATCCAACCATCTCGCTGTCCTCCACCGCCTTCAATTTGATCACATCGGGCCACGTCAGCACGGCGATCAAATCCAAAAGGGGCCAGGCGTCCTTTTCGAAGCAGACATGTTCGAGCCGGCGCAAGGCCGCCAGGTCACGGAGACTTGCAGGTTGAATTTCCATTGCAGGTGATTGTATCAACAAAAAAGTAGAAAGTGGAGTTGCTCCACTTTCTACCTGTTTACTTGTCTACCTGTTTACGTTTCTACTTCTTGCCATCCCCACCCAGGAAGTTGCCGATCATGCTTGTAAACTCCAGGGGGAAGATGTACTTGGTAGATGGGCTTGCGCCAATGGTCTTGAGGGTCTCGAAGTATTGCAGGGTCATCGTCCTTTGATCGATACCCTTGGCGGCATTGAAGATCGCCTCGAGCGCCTGGGCAAAGCCTTGCGCGCGCAGGAGTTGGGATTGCCGTTCGCCCTCTGCCTGAAGAATGGCAGATTGCTTTTGACCTTCAGCACGCAGAATATTGGACTGCTTTTCGCCTTCTGCCACGTTGATCGCGGCTTCACGCGTACCCGTGGATTCGGTCACGACGGCACGGCGAATGCGCTCGGCGGACATCTGGCGGTTCATTGCATCCTGGACTTCGCGCGGCGGGATGATCTCGCGGATTTCCACGTTGGTCACCTTGACGCCCCAGCGTTCCGTGACTTCGTCCAGGCGGGTGCGCAGCATATTGTTGATATGTTCGCGCTCCGAGAGGACATCGTCCAGCGGAATGCCGCCGATGACAGCGCGCAACGTCGTGGCTGCGATACCTGCCGCCGCCAGCTCGAAATTACCGACCTGTAACACCGATTCAGCCGGGTTCAGGACTTTGAAATACCAGAGGAAGTCGATCGAGATCGGCGCGTTATCCTTCGTGATCGAAGTTTGATGCGGGACCTCGCGCACTTGCTCACGCAGGTCGACCCAGCTGGCTTTATCTATCCCGGGGATCAGAATGGTCAGGCCAGGTCCGGATCCTCCGAAGAGACGCTTTTCAGGAGGTAATGCGCGTCCTAACCTGAATACCACCAATCGCCGATATTCGGGCACGATTTTGATGCCGTTGGCAATAATTAGAAAGACAACGAACAGGATGAAGCCAACAACGCATAAAGCGACGCCGCCACCATCAAGAATATTCATACTACTCTCCTTTTTTAGATAAATGGGTCTTAGCCATTTTCCTCGACGATCAAAATGAAACCTTCACGACGAACGACGCGGATGGAGCTCCCCGCCCGAATAGACTTTTCGCTGCGAGCCGACCACAGCTCTCCATTGACTTGTACGCTGCCCTCATTACCGACTTTTGTCCGGGCTTCCCCGATTTGACCGACCAAAGCCGTCAGGTCGTGGGAAGGGCGCATGCTCGAGGCCTCGACAGATTTGCGAACCGCGAACCATAAAAGAAGTGCCAGCGATCCGGAGCCTGCAACTGCCACCAGCGGACTGACCATAGCCTGCTCTTCCGTACGCTGAAATACAAACACGGATCCGGCAATGAACAGCAGGATGGCAAGAACCAGGTAAAGCTGGCGATTCGGTTTTTGCAAGGCATAAAAAAACGGTGGGATGCCCAGCCCCAGAAGGACCAGCGCCCACCAATTAAACGACAAGTTGTAGATCGCGTACCCCGCCAGCGCAATAGCGAAAAGTGCACCGATTTCGAACATTCCTGTTCCCGGGCTGGCAAGTGCTAACATCGCCAGCAGGACAGCCCCGAGCAGGATGAGATATGCAATGTTGGGGTCAAGTAGGAAATCCATAACTCCTCCAATTCATTATACAACAGGACAACCTGTTTTGATTCCATTTTATCTACGAGATTCGTCCTGCCCCGGTTGTGAAAGTAGTTGCAGCCTGAGGCTTTATAATATATACGACATTCATCAACCCCCTCCGTCACGCCAAAGGCGTGACACCTCCCCCAAATCCGACAGCCGGAAATTGCGTGAACATTCGACCTTTCATGTCGGATTTGGGGAAGGGTGGGGCCAGGAGCATCAATGAACTTTCATAAAATTTGCATTCTGGGGCTGGGATATATCGGACTCCCAACGGCCTCCACTTTTGCCACACATGGAGTGAACGTCCTCGGCGTGGACGTCAATCCGCATGTCATCGAAACATTACGGGGCGGGAACATTCATATTCACGAACCCGGTCTGCGAGGGGTAGTCGAATCTGCACTTACTTCCGGAAAGCTGACTGTCTCTCCCAAACCGGAAGAGGCGGATGCGTTCCTGATCGCGGTGCCGACTCCCTTTTACGAAGACCAATATGGTGAGTATGAAGGCAGGAAATACCGGCTGGCAGATATGCGTGCCGTCGTCTCTGCCACGGAAGCCATCCTGCCATATTTACGCAAGGGAAACCTCGTCATCCTCGAATCGACCTCGCCCCCGCGCACAACGGTGGATCTGGTCAAGCCGATCCTCGAGAGATCAGGCTTGAAAGCCGGGGTTGATTTTTATCTCTGCTATTCGCCGGAACGTGTCCTGCCCGGACAGATCCTGCGGGAATTGATCGAGAACGCGCGCGTCGTCGGCGGCGTCACACCGGAATCGGCCCAGGCGGGGCATGCTCTTTATGCGACGTTTGTCAAAGGCCAGATCATCGAGACGGACGCCACGACCGCCGAAATGGTCAAGCTGATGGAGAACACCACCCGCGACGTCAACATTGCGATCGCCAACGAGTTCGCGCGCCTGGCCGAAAAGTTCGGTGTGGATGTCTGGGAAGCCATCCGGCTTGCCAACCTGCATCCGCGCATCGACATCCTCAGCCCGGGACCCGGCGTCGGCGGTCATTGCATCAGCGTGGATCCCTGGTTCTTTGTGGAGACCGCGCCCGAGCTGACGCCACTGATCTACCACGCCCGGCAAGTCAATGATGGGCAGCCGTATTTTGTCGTGGAAAAGGTAAAGCAGGCGCTTGGCTCACTGGCAGGCAAAAAGATCGCCGCGCTCGGACTGGCATACAAACCGGACGTCGATGACTTGCGCGAAAGCCCCGCCACAGAAGTCGTGCACTTGCTGAAAAAGGAAGGCGCACAAGTAAACGTTTGGGAGCCATTCAAGCCTGACGCCAGGATGAAAGGTATTGACATGGTACCGAGCCTGGAAGCGGCCATCAAAGAGGCGGATGCAATCCTGCTTCTCGTCAGGCACACGGAATTTGTCAGGCTCGAACCCAATGAGGTTGCCTCAAAGACAAGCGCGCGCCTCATGATCGATTGTGTGAACGCCTGGGATCCCGACCAATGGAACAAGGCGGGTTTCGAAGTATTTCGATTAGGGGTGAATAAGTAAACATGTACACAGGTAGACAAGTAGACACGTATACACTTGTGCTCTTGTTGAATTGTTTACGTGTTTACTTGTCTACTTTATACTGCTACACACCATGACCCTCAAAATCCTCTCCGTTTTCGGCACGCGTCCCGAAGCCGTGAAAATGGCTCCGATCGTCCGGCTGTTGAATCAGACAACCGGGCTCGAATCGCGCGTCTGTGTCACCGCCCAACACCGGCAGATGCTCGATCAGGTGTTGGAGCTCTTCCAGATCAAGCCCGACTATGACCTGGACCTGATGCGCGAGGACCAATCGCTTGCACAGATCAGCGCCTCGATCTTCACCGATCTTGATCCCGTTCTGGCGGACTTCCAACCCGACTGGGTGCTGGTGGTCGGCGATACCACGACGGTCGTCACGACGTCATTACTGACGTACTTCCGCCGGATCAAACTGGGTCACGTGGAAGCAGGCCTGCGCACGCACAACAAGTGGCATCCATTTCCCGAAGAGATCAACCGCCGCATCGCGACCGTCATTGCCGACCTGCACTTTGCCCCTACGGAATGGTCAAAGGGAAACTTGTTGCGCGAAGGTGTTGATGAAAAGAGCATCCTGGTCACAGGGAATTCAGTGATCGACGCGCTGCGCTTCGTGGCAGAACAGGCCGAGCCACAGGAAATCACCGCACTCCTCAAGAGATTGGAGACCAGAGGACCAGAGACCCGGAGACTGGTCCTGGTGACCGCCCATCGACGCGAAAACTTCGGGCAGCCGCTTGAGAATATTTGTCAGGCGATCAGGGAACTGGCCTCACGCGGCGACCTGGAGATCGTCTACCCCGTCCATCTGAATCCCAACGTGCAGGAACCCGTCAACCGGATTTTGAAAGGCGTGCCCCACATCACGTTATTGCCGCCATTGGATTATCTGCCTATGGTGCACCTGATGAAACATGCCAGATTACTCCTCACTGATTCCGGCGGGCTGCAGGAGGAAGCGCCATCGTTCGGCGTACCGGTCCTGGTACTGCGCGAAACCACCGAGCGTCCGGAAGGAGTCGAAGCCGGAACGTTGAAGGTTGTGGGAACGGAAACAAAGCACATTGTCAGCACAGCGAAACGGCTCCTGGATGATCCAATCGCTTACGCAGAAATGGCGAAGGCGACCAATCCTTACGGCGATGGTCATACCGCGGAACGGATCGTTGAAGCGCTGCTGCCCAGCGAGCGGAGTGGCGCCTCAAAAAGCTAGTTGGAAGGAAGAAATTCACTCAATGTGCCACTTCGCCGTGCCCGGAAGTTGTAAGGTGGCAGCAATGTTCATCTGAGTATAATGAACCTGATGAAAGCGATCTGGCGCTTCGTTGCATCATCTCTGGTTCTGACAATGCTGCTGGCTCAGCAGGGGACAGCAGGCGCTCAGCCGACGGATGTACAATTTTTCCCGGAAACGGGCCACAATATCAAAGGGGATTTTTTGCGTTTCTACACAAGTGTGCGCGATCCCAAAATGATCTTTGGCTATCCGATCACCGAACAGATCGCATCCAGGGATGGAAAGACCGTGCAATACTTCCAGCGCGCCCGCTTCGAGCTGCGCGCCGACCTGCCCGAATCTCAGCGTGTGCAGCTCACTCCGCTTGGACAAGCCACGTACCAGGCACGCGAGCAATTACCTTTGAACGATTCGGCAGGTTGTGAGATGTTTTCAACCGGCTTCACGGTCTGCTTTGCCTTCCTTGACTTTTTCAACGCCAACGGCGGCACAGCACAGTTTGGCAATCCCATTTCGCCATTCGAGTTCCACGAAAATCTCATCGTCCAATACTTCGAAAAGGCGCGCTTCGAATGGCGCGCCGACAGGCCTGAGGGTCAGCGGGTCGTGCTCACCGACCTCGGCCGTTTGTATTTTGACCAGTTCGGCGAAGACGCGGCCCATCTCAAATCGGTCAACCCGCTGGATGCCACCATCAACCCGATCCTCTCGATGAAGGTCCGCGCCTTTGTGGCAAGATCGGTCACACGCTCGACCGGTCAGCAGACCGTTTATGTGATCGTCCAGAATCAGACCGGCCAGGCTGTTTCAAACATGGCCGGGCAGGCCACCATCCACTGGCCGGCCGGTGGAAGCCTCGATCGTTCCTTCATCACGAACAGTTCGGGGGTGGGTACGCTCACATTCGATTTTGAAGATCAAAAGCCGGGGGAACTCGTGACAATCGATATTGTCGTTTCGTATGAAGGCTTGCCGGGCAGGACGCGAACGTCATTCCGGATTTGGTTCTAGCCCACTTCATTCCAATTAAAGACAGGCCCCTCCTTACAAGCCAGCCTCCAACCGGATTTCAGGCTGACCGCGCAGACTCCGCAGTCCGCAATTCCCCCACAGGGGACGGGCGTGCGGATAAGGACTTGCGCGGCCTTCCCAGCCGCCAGTTGATTCAGTTTCCCCAATCGTTCCCTCAGTTGATCCAGATTGTCGCGCCCCGCATCGAAGGCAAGATAATCCGCCCATTCGACGATTTCCTGCAAAGCCGAGAGCGGCTGCACTTCCACATCGTCGGGCAGGTTGTCCGGCGTGGAGCTGCAGACCAGCACGACCGCCGCCGCCTGTTTCAACGCCGGCCGGATCAAGCCTCTCAGCCGCGCCGGACTGCTTCGCTTGTCGTCGAACGCCACCAGCCCGGCTTTGCGAGCCGAGGAGGGCAGCGTGAAACCGCGTCCCAGCGGACCGCGCAGCTGAAGCTCAAGGCCCGGGGTCCACAAGCGAAGCAGTCCTGTGGAGGAATCCGGCACAGGCGCCGCGGCGACAAAACTTCGAGCATCAGAATCCGTATGGAAGAGTGGAACAGGCAGAGGCGAGTCCGGCCCGTCGCTTGCGAGCAGATACTGGCCCGGAGATGGGATCAGGTTCGGCGGACAGGCAACGCGCACGTACCGGCATCCATCCTCGAGAATTAATTCAAGCACCTGTCCTTTGCCTGTACTCATATTGCTATGCTATCATGGCAGTATAATTATTTCAACATAAATTTGGAGGAACCATGAATATCGTAGATGTCATTCGTGCATTGGCTGGTTTTGCCTGGTTGATCGCTATTGGGCTGGCCGTCCTCGCACTGACACGTGCAGGCCGCAACCAGAGTTCGAAAGGCATCGGCTCCACAGCCATCGCGGTGCTTGTCGTAGCGGCAATACTCTCCACACTGGGAGCCGGCCTGGTTTATGTGGAATCCACGGAACGCGGCGTTGTCAGGACGGTTCGAGCCGGTGGTGTTCGTCCGGAGGCGCTCCAGCCTGGCTTGAATTGGATCGTTCCGATTGTCGAGCAGGTGGAGACCTATTCGATCTCGAACCAGAACTACACCATGTCTGTAGCGCCAAGTGAGGGACAAAGGCAGGGCGATGACTCGATCCGCGCCCGCACCAAAGACGGGCAGGAAGTCATCCTGGATGCTTCGGTCATTTATCAGGTCGACCCGAGCAAAGTTGTGCAGCTTCACATCGTCTGGCAGAACCGCTATGAGGAGGGCATCGTGCGCCCCGAAGCACGCGGCGCGATCCGCAACGCGGTCTCCCAATATGGCGTGGAGGAAGTGATTTCAACGAAACGCGAGGAGATGGTAAATCGCATTACGGATGAGCTCGCCACAAGTTTGTCGAAAAACAATTTATTCCTGATCGATTTCGTCCTGCGCGATATCCACTTCAGCGAGGCATATGCCGTAGCGGTGGAACAGAAGCAGATCGCCGAACAACAGGCACAGCAGGCCCGGTTGACCGTCGAGCAGAAGAAACAGGAAGCTGAACAGGCTCGTCAAATCGCGCAGGGCCAGGCAGACGCAGCCGTGATCACGGCGCAGGGCGCGGCAGAAGCGCAAATCATTCAGGCAGAAGCACAGGCCCAAGCCAATGACTTGATCGGGCAGTCGCTTCAACAAAATCCGGAGATTTTGCAATACCAATACATTTTGAAACTGGCTCCGGGCGTCCAAACGATATTTATCCCAAGCGGCAATCAATTCATTTTGCCATTGCCGAACACAACTACCGCGCCAACCCCCACGGTACCCACAACCACCCCGTAATTAGGAATATATTTAGTGTAAAATGACCGGCAGCCCGAGAGGGTTGCCGGTCATTTTGATATAGGAGGCTTATGCCGATTCCGCAAAGTGGACGCGAGATCCGCCTGACGACTCTTTCGGCCTGCGCAGGTTGAGCGTCCAAACTAAGCGCCGAGGCGCTGACGCAGGTACTGCGTCCTATTAAAGACATCTTCGATGCCGCTTCATTCCCGGACCTGCTGGTGGGTCTGCGGGAACCTGACGACGCGGCTGTTTGGCGCCTGGACGACGAGCGTGCCATCGTGGTGACCACAGATTTCTTCACGCCAGTCGTTGATGACGCCTATGACTACGGCGCAATCGCCGCCGCGAACAGCCTCTCGGACGTCTACGCGATGGGCGGACAGCCCTTCCTGGCGTTGAACGTGGCGGCACTGCCCGATGACCTGCCGCCGGAAATCTCAACGGAGATCATTCGCGGCGGTGCGGAAAAAGCACGTGAAGCCGGGGTTGTCATTGCGGGCGGGCACACGGTCAAGGATAAGGAACCGAAGTACGGACTCGTGGTCATTGGCTTTGTGGACCCGCGCAAGATGGTGAGCAAAGGCGGCTTGCAGATCAGCGATGTGCTCGTGTTGACCAAGCCGCTGGGATTCGGCGTGACAACGACAGCTCTGAAGCAGGAAAAAGCAGACCAACAGGATGTCCTCGAAGCCGTCAACTGGATGAAACGCCTCAACAAAACCGCCAGCCAGCTGGCAAATGAATTTGGCTTGCGCGGCGGGACGGATATCACGGGCTACAGCCTGCTGGGGCATGGCATGGAAATGGCCGAGGCATCCGGCGTCTCTTTGCATCTGGATTTCGCGAAGATTCCCTTTATCTCCGGTGCGCACAAATATGCGAAGCAAGGGATTTTCCCCGGCGGCGCGTTCGACAATAAACAGCATTTTGAACCAAAGGTGGAATTCCCCGCTGCGATGGGCGAGCCGGATCAGATGTTGTTGTTCGATCCCCAAACAAGCGGAGGCCTGCTGCTCGGCGTCCCAGGCGCCAGCCTGGATGCCTTCCTGGCGCGCGCCCGCGCATTGGATCAGGCTGCCTGGGTCATAGGCGAGGTTGAAGCGGGAGCAGGCATAAGAGTATTGTAAGTTTTTTCGAGCAAACCAGAGACAATTTGCTTATCCATAGTACAATATAGGGAAGTTGGAAAAGTTGATTGGATCATGGAAGACGTTCCCCTAGATAGCCATATAAAATATTACTCCGCCGATCCGGGCTGGCGATCTTGCCGGGCATTTTTAGATTCCGGTGGATTTCAACGCGCAAGCTCCCTCCATATTTAACGCAAGTGTTTTCGATGAATATAACCTCAGAAATACTAATTATCCTGGCGATTATCCTGATCAATGCAATCTTTGTTCTGTCAGAGATGTCCGTTGCCTCCTCACGCAAGGCGCGCCTTCAACAACGTGTCAACGATGGAGATAAGCGTGCCAATACCGTCTTGCACCTGATCGAGAATCCGAATCTGTTTCTCGCCACCGTTCAGATCGGCATTACCCTTGTAGGCGTATTTGTGGGTGCGGTTGGTGGAGCAACCTTGTCCGCGCCGCTGAGCAGCCTTCTGGCAGGTATTCCCTGGCTTGCCAACTATGCAGCTTCGGTTGCTCTCGGAATTGTAGTGCTTGGGATCACATTTGTATCCATCGTGCTGGGCGAGCTGGTTCCCAAACGCATCGCCCTGCATAACCCTGAACAGATTGCATCCACACTGGCTGCCCCGATGATTGTCGTGTCCAGGCTTTTTAAGCCGTTCGTCTGGATTCTCGGGCGCATAACAGATTTTGTTCTGAAGATTATGGGCATTGAACCTTCAATGGACCCTCCTGTTACAGAAGAAGAAATCCAATTGCTGATCGACCAGGGGACACAGGCGGGGGTCTTCGAAGAATCCGAACAGGATATGGTCGAAGGCGTTTTCAGCCTGGGAGATCAGCGAGTGTACTCCTTGATGACGCCCCGACCGGATATCGTCTGGCTGGACATCGACGATTCACTCGAAGAGATCCGCGAGAAAATAGGCGGCTGCAACCTTTCGCGTTTCCCGGTGCGGCAGGGTTCCCTGGATGTCATTGTAGGGATCGTGAAAGCAAGGGATCTGCTGGTACCCAGTCTGAACAATCAGCCCATCGTACTCAAAGACCTGCTCAAACCGGCCTTCTTCGTCCCGGAAACAATGCTGGCCTCCAAGGCGCTTGAAATCCTCAAGGAGAAGGGTACGGACGTTCTCCTCGTCATCGATGAGTTTGGAGCGCTGCAAGGACTGCTGACCATCAACGACATTCTCGAGGAAATCGTCGGCGCCATGGAAATGGAAGAGCCACAGGCGACCCAGCGACAGGATGGCTCATGGCTGCTGGATGGCATGCTCGAGGTGGACGAATTCAGAGAGATATTCGACCTGCCTCCGCTGCCGCATGAGAGTGAGTATGAGACCTTGAGCGGGTTCATTATGATGTCGCTGGGACGAGTGCCGCAGCCGACCGATCGCTTCGAATGGCACGGTTTGAACTTCGAGGTCATGGATATGGACGGTCGCAGGGTGGACAAGGTGCTTGTCACAACGCTGTCACCGCGACCATCGCTACCGGAAGAGAGTAACGGGAAAAAGTAACGGCTGCTCGCTTCGCGGCTTCACATTAGCTTTTTCAACAGAAATTATCTATCATGCCCCGTAATTTTCTGCGCGCAGTAATCTTCGATCTGGGTGGAACGCTCATGTACGAGCGCGCCTCCTGGGCTCCCATTATCACACAGGCAGACGAAGCACTGACCAACTACCTGCGTGCAGAGGGCATGGAGCTGAATCTATCCACCTTTCCCCGGGAATTTCGCAAACGGCTCGATCGATACTTCAAGAAACGCGAACAGGATCTACTCGAGACAACCTATTCGTTCGTCCTGCGCGACGTGCTGAGCGATAAAGGCTACGGAGATGTCCCGGAAAGTGTTTTACGCAACGCGCTGGATCGTCTGTTTGCCGTTACACAGACCAACTGGGTACTCGAAGAAGATACTCTGCCAACGTTACAGAAACTCGATGAGGATGGTTACCGTCTCGGCTTGATCTCAAACGCAGGCGATGACCGGGATGTGCAGCAACTTGCACTGCGCTTCGACATTTCTCAATATTTCGACTTCATCCTCACGTCAGCCGCGTGCAGTTATCGGAAACCCCACCCGCGCATCTTCGAGCTGGCGCTCTCGAACTGGTACTTCCTCCCCTCTGAAGCCGTCATGGTCGGCGATAATCCGGATGCCGATATACGCGGCGCAAAAAGTGCCGGGCTCTACGCGGTCTGGATCAGCCGCCGCGCCGGCCAACAAAACGGCGACCCATTCCCGGTCCAGCCGGACGCGAGCCTGGCCACGTTAAGTGAGCTGCCCGCGCTGCTCGACCGGCTCCAGGTACAATAAGCATCCCAAATTTACATCACGGATCACATCACAATGTCTCAGAACAAGCATCGCAGTCCTGCGGATAAAACCCTGCTGGCCTACCTCGCGCTGGGTATCGGTATCTTTGCGCTCAGTTTCTCTGCCATGTTCGTACGCTGGGCAGATGCGCCAGGTCCTGTCACCGCGTTCTACCGCCTTTTCTTCTCCATCTTTTTGTTACTGCCGTTTTTTGTGCCGCGCGCAAAAAAGAATCCAGCGACCCGATCGTGGTCGATCGTATTACCTTTGCTTGCCGGGATCTTCACAGCCTTTGACCTCGCTTTGTGGACCGCATCCCTTTCTTACACGACCGCGTCCAATGCAACGTTGCTGGGAAACACGGCGCCGCTCTGGGTTGCGCTGGGAACCTGGTTGATCCTGAAACAGAAACTCAAACCAGCCTTCTGGCGCGGACTCGTGCTGGCCTTGTTTGGGGCGGCCCTGATCATGGGAACCGACTTTCTTTTTCATCCCCGCTTCGGCATCGGAGATGCCATGGCGCTTTGCACAGGCTTGTTCTACGGAGGATATTTTCTCTTCACTGAAAAAAGCCGCCTCCACTTCGATCCCGTGAGCCATATCTGGATCGTGGGGGTTGGCGCCAGTATTTCCCTTTTTGTCATAAACATGGTCCTTCAATATCCTTTAACTGGCTATCCCACACAAACCTGGTTGATCTTTCTCGCCACGGCAGTTGTTTCGCAATTGATTGGCTATATGTCGCTTGCCTATGCTCTCGGGCATCTCCCTGCTTCTGTCGTCTCACCCACGATGATCCTTCAGCCGGTGGTTACCACTCTTTTGGCGATCCCGCTGCTTGGTGAAATCCCCGGCATCTGGCAGGGGATCGGCGGGGCGATCGCGCTGGTCGGCATTTACATCGTCAATGAATCGCACAACCGGAGCCAGATCGAAACCCCCAACGCGTAAGGCTGCCGTCTCGCATGATTTGCTCAGCAAATCACGTGCCGCCGCTACTCGCGGCACGAACGGTGAGCGTGTCGAAGGGCTTATCCTGATCGGCGCATTCAGGGACTTGATATTTATTCCACTCTTCTATATACTATCCCTATCCCAACAGGACCAAAGGAAATACTCTTACGGAGGAGAGCATGGAGCTTAAAGTATCAACTGAAAAGGGACGTGTTCCCATTACTGTTTTGCATGTGGATGGCAATCTTGACGCATCCAGTTCCCAGGAATTTCAGTCCCAAGCAAAAAAGCTGATCGACGAGGGGGCGCGCTATATCCTTGTGGACCTGGCTCATGCTCCTTTCGTCAGCAGCGCCGGTCTGCGTGCCCTGCACACCCTCTTTAATGAACTTCGCTCCCATAACCCGGATGCCAATCTCAGTGACGAAGAAATGAAAAAGGGTATCAGTGCAGGCACATACAAATCCCCTCATTTGAAATTACTCAACCTGTCTCCGGGAACAAAAGCAGCCTTTGAAACGAGCGGCTTTGACCTGTACATCGAGACATTCACGGACATGAAAGCAGCCATCGCCTCTTTCTAAGCCGCAACCTGTTGATCAAACCGTCTCCAATCACTTTGCATCAAGGAGGATAATATGAACCTGGGCGCCATTGTCGAAGTTGCTGTTGGTCTTATATTCGTTTGGATCGTGCTCAGCATGACGACCATTCAGATCCAGGAATGGATCACTGCCAAACTGGATAAGCGGGCGCGGGATATGGAAGATGCCATCCATGAGATGCTCGCCAATCCCAACCTTAAAGCCCAGTTCTATGATCACCCTGTGATCCGCGGATTGACATCGAAAAAGAGAAAGGAACCCTCGAGAATACCGGCCTGGTTCTATCGATATCCGATCCTGCGCGGCTTCACGAAGGAAAAAAGGGAATTGCCGTCCTACATCCCCTCCCAGCAATTTTCCCTTGCCTTATTTGATCTTGCCATGACGGCCGGCACGGAGTCATCGTTAATTCAGCAAGGTATCCTGAAAATTCGAGATGACCTTAAGAGAGACGCAAAACAACCCATAGAACAAGCGATTATGGTGGAACTCAATTTATTAGCTGAACTCGCCCGCAGTGCGGCGGCGACAGAAGCGGGTACAGCCATCACAAATAAAGGTCTGGCTTTGCTGAAAACCGAGCTGAAAAAATTTGCCAAGCAACGTCCTGAATTTGAAGAGCTTGTGGATTCAACCCTGAAAGAAGCAGCCCACCTCAAGGATGAGATTGATGAAGTTTTGAAAAAGCAGCCAAAAACAGCTGATTCAGCTTTATCACAAGTTCGGCGCGGCATTGCCGCCTTGAGTGTGATCAGCCCCGAAGTAAATCAAGCCCTTAACGCTTTACTGCTGAATGTGGAAGAATATGTCACCCAGGGCGAGACACAACTTGCCAAGGCCAGACAAAATGTGGAAAAGTGGTTTGACGATTCCATGGACCGGGTCAGCGGAGTGTTCAAACGTTATGCACAGATGATGGCGCTGATCATCGGCTTCTTTGTGGCGTTGTTACTGAATGTGGATTCGGTCAACCTGACGATATATCTCTGGCGCGAGCCTTCGGTTCGCCAGGCATTGGCAGAAAATGCTGCCAATTTCGAACTTCCACAGGAACAGCTCGAGTCCAACCCTGAACAAGCCCTGCAAGACTTCCGAAAGCAATTTGTAGGACTCAATTTGCCGATCGGCTGGGTGATTGATGAGAGCAAAGGAATAGCTTTTTCCGATAAAGATTGCCAGCTATTTCCGGGTATCGGTCAAACGTTTGGCATCCCGGTCTTCGCCAGCAACAAATGCCTTGCTCCATCCCAGTCAAATAATCAGTCGAATATCGCTCTTAAGTTTATCGGTATCTTTCTCACTGCTCTGGCTGCCAGGCAGGGCGCTCCGTTCTGGTTTGATGTTCTGAAGAGATTTGTGAATTTACGCAGTACGGGCGCAAATCCGGATGAAAAAGCAGAAAAGTGATTTGCAGCGTATTTCAATAAACATGACACACCCCAAACTTAAGGATTCAGCCACGGACACCTGCACCCCCGGCACCACCCGCCGGGGCAAGTGTGCACCAAACGCACGATTTGCTTAGCAAATCGGGTGCAAGTGTTGCACGGACAAACACGGATTTTGAATTAATTTGTTTGAACCGGACCATGAAGACTAGAAATCAGGCCGACCCACTCTGTTGGATTGGCCTGATTCTGTGTAAATTCGTGAAACACCTGCACTTCGATTTGCTTAGCAAATCGTGCCGGTGCAAGTGTCCGTGGCGAAAACGTTGAAAGATTAAATTCGGGGTGTATCATGTTTTTATTTTCCGATCTCAACAGAGAACGCTCAAAGGTCAAAACTCTTTTATAATCATCGCATGTCTGATCTCTTTGACCACGCCATGCAGGAACGCATGAAACAGGAGGCGCCGCTCGCCGCACGGATGCGGCCGCGTACGCTGGATGAATACATCGGCCAGGAGCACATCGTCGGCGAGGGCAAGCTGCTGCGCCGCGCCATCGAAGCCGACCGGTTGTTTTCTTCCATCCTCCTGTGGGGACCACCCGGGACCGGTAAGACTACTCTCGCCCAAGTGATCGCCAACACCACCAAGAGCCGCTTTGTCACGATCTCTGCCATCCTGGCGGGGAAAGCCGATCTGCGGGTCATTATCGAGGAGACTCTCGAGCGACGACGGTTGCACAACGAACGCACCATCCTTTTTGTGGATGAAGTCCATCGCTGGAACAAAGCTCAGCAGGACGCGCTCCTGCCGCACGTCGAGGCGGGAGTCGTCACCCTCATCGGCGCGACGACCGAGAATCCCTACTTCGAAGTCATCAAAGCCCTGATCTCGCGCTCGCGCGTCTTCCAACTGCGGAACCTGAACCAGGACGAGACGGGGATCCTGATCGACCGGGCCCTCAGCGACAAGGAACGTGGCTACGGAAATAAGCGCGTCACTCTCGACCCCGCGGCCCGCTCCCATTTAATCGAGATGGCCAGCGGCGACGCGCGCAACGCGTTAAACGCGCTGGAACTGGCAGTGGAGTCCACGCCGCCCGACAAAAAGGGAGTGATCCAGGTCACATTGGATGTGGCGCAGGAGTCGATCCAGCGCCGCGCGGTGCTCTACGACAAAGATGGCGACGCGCACTACGATACGATCAGCGCCTTCATCAAGTCGGTGCGCGGCTCCGACCCTGACGCGGCGCTCTACTGGCTTGCCAAAATGATCTATGCGGGCGAAGACCCCAAATTTATTATCCGCCGACTGATCATCCTTGCCGGGGAAGATATTGGCCTGGCAGATCCCATGGGGCTGGTGGTTGCCTCCTCTGCCGCGCAAGCCTTTGAATTTATCGGTCTGCCCGAAGGGATCTATCCGATTGTCGAAGCGACGCTCTATCTCGCCACCGCGCCCAAATCCAACAGCGCGGGCGCATACTTCAAAGCCATGAAGAAGATCGAGGAGGAAGGGCTGGTCTCGGTACCGCGTCATCTTCAGGACGGCAACCGCGACGCCGCCGCGATGGGCCACGGCAAGGATTATGTTTATCCGCATGAGGTCGAGGGGCATTTCACCCCACAGCAATATCTGCCTAAACGATTGCTCGGCACCTATTTCTATCAGCCATCACAGGAAGGCTACGAATCGCAGGTGACCGCGCGGCTCGAGATGTGGCGCGAAGCGCAACGGAAAGCATTGGGCATTGAGCGCCGGGAGAATATTCCGGATATGAGTGAAGAGCAGATCCAGGAAATGAAGCGAAAAATAAAGTAAGCGCCGTTCGACAAATATTACAAAGAATCCATTTGTGGAGAGGGGAAATGATCCGGGGAATTATCCCGCTTTTTAAATTCCAGAACCAGCCCAAGCACCAAACCGATTACCATACCTATAAGAATATTGCGCGTGGCTACAGACACGACATCGCTCCAAAAAGTGAAACGCTGTTCAAGGTACAAGCGAAATATCAGAACGTTGGAAGCCCAGGTTGTCAGAAAGCAAATGAGAGGGCCGGCAGATAATAGCCAAAATACTTTCCTGCGTTCGCGCGAGATGAGGCTGGCTACAACGCCAAATCCTAAACCAATCATGATGTAACTGGCTATCGCAAAAATCGTATCTTCGAAAGTGAAATCCATGTATTTCAAAACGGTCGATCGCAAGTTGACCAGGATAGCCGGGAGGGCAAAAGCCCAAGCAACGGCCGGCAGATATCGTTTGATTGGGCGCATCTCGGTGAAAAGAGCTAAAAGAACTGTGGCAGCGAATATGGGACCGATCACCAGTCCGGACAAATTTAACAAGACTGGTTGTATATCCTTATATGCTTCTGTCCATCCAAGGGAATCCACAAACTGCCAAACCGGTAGCCGGTCAAGAAAGGCTATGATGCCTGCAAAATTGTCCAGTACAAGAGCCAGTCCAAACGCAAAAGCAATCCGCAGGATGTTACGTGCAGCCCCAGGGTGAAAGACAGGGTTCATGGGTCTCTTCTCCAAATGTATTTTTAGAAGATTGACGGGAAAATCAACCAGTTCCCGCAACCAAAAGAACG
>Ga0105098_10000256_pt1 | contig 17356 bp, 11 predicted proteins | sample PPLLak21cMay2015_FD_79137 | JGI IMG/M metagenome (GOLD analysis project Ga0105098, IMG submission 79137) | Freshwater sediment microbial communities from Prairie Pothole Lake near Jamestown, North Dakota, USA - PPLs Lake P7 Core (1) Depth... | ecosystem: Environmental > Aquatic > Freshwater >... | reverse complement strand
TAGCCGCGGAGGAGAGCAAGGACTGCAAGAAAAATTCCCAGCGGTTCGTAAGCAACAAATACCAGGGCTATATTTCCAGGACTCATGGAAGACGGGCCAACCCATCCCCTGAGGTAATCGGGCAACGCCGAAAGCCACGCGCTCAGTCCATTGGGAGAGAGGAAGAAGAGAGTACCACCGAGCAGCAGAGTGATGACCAGAGCCAGGATGGCCGGGCGGTATTCGGTGTTGGTGAGTTGGGAGTTGGGAGATTGGGAGTTGGTAAGTTGGGAGTCGGTAGATTGGGAATCGGGATTGTCTGCAGCGTTGGCTTCAGTGCTTGCCAGCGGTCTGGCTTCCATGCCTTGCAGGAACAGGCGGGTGAGTCCCAGGACGAACAATCCTGCCCAGAGAGACGGTCCGGAAAGAAGCGCGAGGCCGGCAAAGATCCCGGCCGGGATGGCACGCCGGTTCCTCCACATCCCCCAGGCGAAGAGCAGAAATACCGCTGCCAGTATCGTCCCGTTTGCCTGACGCGATAGCGCGACGAGGCCAGGATCAATGGCAAAGAGGAACGCCAGGATCAGGGCAGGCCTTGGCTTGATCTTTTCACGGAAAAAATAGGGGGCAAAGACAAGCGCACTTCCCACGATTGCAGGAACGAAGCGTGCCATGAGGTTCGTGCTGTTGACAACCGCAAAGAAAATACTGGTGAATAGAATGTAACCAGGCTGTGAGGCGAGCAAAGGAGCCTGGCCCTGTGCAATGTGCAGGGCTTGCAAAGCCAGTGTCGCTTCCGAATCTGTGAGAGGCAATGCCCCAAGTTGAATGAAACGGAAGCCCAGAGCAATCAGAAAAGCCAGCCAGTATAACCAGCCTTCGTTTTTGAGTGAGGAGGAATTCATAAAGGTATTTTACCTGCCTTTGATAGGACAAAGAGACCTGAGCTCAAAGCCTGATCCGCCAATCTGCACTACTGCCGCGGCTTGGCGCGGCGTTCGGGAACGAATTGGCAATTCGAATTCAAAAATCACGTGCGGTGCCGGTATCAGTGGATTCTCACGGCACTTCATAAATCGTCACATTGCCTTGTTGAAAGACCAGACTCAGGAAGCGGTTGAATTTTTCTTCGTTAACAGAAACAGGGTAGGTGCTGCGCTCGAGATTTCCGACATAAATATAGCGGATCTGATATCGGTCAATGATCTCACGTGTTGTGAGCCAATCATGGGTTGTGTACAACGTCTCGATATCATGTTTGCGAGTACCTTGCAGAGCCTGGTCGCGCCACTGACCCTCATGATTATCCCAACCCAACACAGTCGGCAAGCCGGTGTAGATGGAGATGCGCGCATAACTGGAATAGGCGCCACCGACGGCTTCGGCAACGACGCCATCCGGCGCGGACTGGAGCCACCTGATCGCGGCGGCTTCATCAGGATTCTCGCGCTGCACGCGCTCGAAATCATCCAGGCTGTATCCGAATGGCGGGTTGAAATCATTGGTTTTGCTGCCAAGGCTCAATATAGGATAGGTCAGCCCAACGACCAGCACCAGTCCGAAGAGCAGGCTGAAGGCGACATTCCACACGCCGCGCAAACTGCGCAGGAGAATAATGATCCCGTAGGCAGCCGCGAGACTCAGGACAATCCATGCCTGATAATAAAATTTGAAAATGGTATTGATGCGCCATCCAAAGTTGTCGCGCAGATATAAGAAATCGGGTCCAAGGATGAGCAATACACCCAGAGCAATCGCCAATAAGACAAATGACGAAGAGTTATTTTCAGACCTAAATAGGAATGCGAGCACCGGAATTAGCAAAGCCAGCAGCGTAAGCAACCCGCCGATATGAGTCAACCTGAGCATCATACTTTCTGCAATGAAGGTCCCGGCATCCCGTTCCTGCCCTTCCAGGATGGCCTTCACAAGGTCCGGCTTGAGCCACTGGGCAAGGAGACCGATCGCGAACATCGCCAGGAGCAGCATGCCTACAATGCCCAGCGTTGTCAACAGGCTTCTGCGCCAATCCGCAGGGGTTGGGCTCCGCCATAAATAGATCAGATAAGCAAAGAGCGGGATGAACAACGTGCCCCACACAATCCAGATCTGTGCACCGCGGGTTGGGAACATGAAGCTTGGCACGATGCCGCCCGCCTGCGAATCAAAGCCAATGTAGAAGGGAAGATACATCACGAAGGCGGTCAGTACAACCGGGATTCCGAACAACAGGACGTCTTCGAGTCTTTCCCAGCCCCAGCCTGACTCATGGACCCGTGCCAGCGCGTAGCTGAACACGATCAGCGCCCCGGCAATGAGGATATCCCAGGTGTTGAGGAAAGCCAGCCCACCCAGGACGAGGGCGATGGTGAAGAAGCCAGCTTTGTTGATCTTCAGCTGACCGAAGTACAGATCGATTGTCCCGCGCCAGCCGCCAAAGAAGAGATTCAATGCCACCGCGATCGCCAGTAAGTTGAATGGCATCGCCAGCACATGCGGATGCAGGTCGCTCAGCAAGTACGAGAAGAATGGAAATTCATTGATCACTTCCCGCCAGTTGCCATTGAATTCATAATCCTGTATTACGCGCGAAGCGCGCCACCACCACCAGTGGTTTTCAGGGATCCATTGAAGTGGCTGCGCAGGCACGTCTCTCAGGTCAGGGATGTCGAGCCAGCTCCAGAAACGCGACGTGGCACTGCCATCTGCATTGAACTGCCAGAATAATCCCCGGCGATGAAGTACGTGGAGGAAACCCTCAACATTAGAGACAACCAAGAGGAAGAGGGGAGCGAGAAGGGGGGCAAAAAGTAACGATTGATGATTTCCGATTGACGATTGACGATTTGCGATTTCCGATTGACGATTTCCGCTTCCCGATTCCTGACTCTCGATTTCCAATTCCTGATTGGCGATTTGCGATTGGCGGTTTCCCAACAAGTTATACAGAATTCCATATGCCCCAGCGGCACTCAAGCCGAAGATCAAGGCGATCATCAGGTTGAATGCCATCGTGGCAGGGACGCCTGTAAAGAGCGCCAGCATGGATGCCATCACGTAACCGAAGTGATAATAAGAGATGGAGTAACCGGAGAGCCACAAGTCGCGGGGCGGGAAGGCCGGCGAGTTCATGATGCCGTTGATGAACATCAGCTCCATCGGCTTTTCGGTACCCACGATCTCCGGGTTCGCCGCACGGACCAAGGTCATAAACCCAAATGCCAGAACGAAAAGGACTTCCGTCACAATGATGAGCCGGCGATTCTCGCGAAGCCAATCCACAAGCTCCGGCCTGCATTTTACGAACGCCCATGCGCTCAGCCCGGCCAGGATCACAAGTCCCAGCAGCAACCCGCCAATGTCATTTTGTGCGAGGCGAAACGAGGCGAATAACCAGAAGATATATCCCCAGAGCAGCAAACCGAAGGCACGCGCCAGAGCGTACCCGCGGTCAGGCAGGGCGGGGAACAAGGCATACGCCAGCGGGAACGCCAGCCAGCCGAGAATGGTGATGAGGATATACCAGGAGAGAAAGGCGATCATGTGGAGTTAATCGAGTGCCGGAATGCTATGTTTACCATCAGCATTGGTTTCAAGGTCAAAGATTTTCACAATCGCATCCAGATCGATCGGACCGTAAACATGAGGGAACAATTCCCCTTCTGCGACGCCGGGAGGAGGCGCCCCACCGGATGGTGGTTCCCATTTGAGCTCCGGGGAAAGCCGCGCGGGATCGATCTTGAGCACAAGTAGGTTGCGTTGCCCCGGATAATATTTTTCAGCCACAGGCAGGACCTGCACATCCGTCGAGCAGTGGATAAATCCTTCCGTCTCGAGGCTTTCTGCGCGATAGTCACCGCGCTGCTGGGCTTCACGCCAGGCTCTGCGCGAGGTAATGTGATAGATCATGAATGCTCCTTATTGTTCTTCCGCCAGGTCGTTCTGAGGCAATAACTCTGATGTGCAGACAAAAGGTTCTTGCCACAGAATACACGGATTTGCACTGATTTCTCTTTTCTGTGACGCCGCGCCACGCTGGCTAAGCCAGCAGAGCGGCAGTTCATGAAATCCGTGGCAAAAGGTGAATGCCTGCCCGAAGGTCGGAATTACTGTATTACCTCATAGATGACAGTCTTCCCGTCCCGATAGACCTCATTCCAGTATTGCCCTTCGAATTCTTCGAACTTGGCCATCCCTTCCGGTGTGTACTGTGCCCGTTCAAGCTGGCCAACGATGATGTAACGCACGTCGTGTGTCTCGAGAAATTCAAGAACAAACCTGACGTCCACGCTGTTATAGAAATTGGGAACCGCCAAAACGCGCTCCTCCACCCAACTGGCAGTGTATACGCGTTGTTGGCGCTGGTGCCAGTTCCAGCCGACTACACCTGGCAGACCTGTATAGATGGAAAAGCGCGCGCACCACTCATATTCGTGATTACAGGGCGCGGCCTCCAGGATCACAGGACTCCCTTGTACGTTATCCTGCATCCAGCGGATGGCGCGGTAATCCTCGCCTAGATCCAGGCGCTGACCGAAAATATCGTAATGGGCGTAATTCATGAAGGTCATCGAGTCAAGCGTACGCGGCGCTTCGACGATCCAGCGGTCGCGTATCTTGCCAGCTGTGCCGCTGACCGTGAATAACGCTGCGCCGGAGATCAGCAGGATGAATGCAGTTTGCCAGAAGACACGCCAGCCTGGCAGCCACTTGAAGAATGCCGGCAGAGTCCAGGTAAAGCCCGCGCCCGCGCTAACCGCCAGCAGCAGCCAGGCCTGCATATAAAATTTGAAAATCGTGTTCTGCCGCCCGATATCACCGCTCACCACCACCACTTCCACGACGATGGTGATCAACATAGCTGTGCCGATCAGGAACAGGACGAATCGTTTTGCATCGCCCAGGTTTGGGCGCAACAACAATACGGCGGCCCAGGCCGCAATAGGCAATGCGATCCAGCCCACGCTTGTCCCGATAAAAACCTGAAGCACAAGCAACACCAGCACAACCGCCACCAGCGCGCCCTCGATCAACAATTGATATGGTTTTAGTTTTCGGAGCGCCGAGACGGGCGTGGATGCCATCCATTCGTGTGTTTCCCATGCCATCCATGAAACGATGAAGAACAGGAACACCAGCCAGTGGGTGAGATAGGACCAGATCGGCGTGAACGGTCCCTTCCATGGATCGAGCTCGCTGTACGCCTGGCTGTACCAGGCCCGATAAGGTTCATAGAGGTAATGCGAGAGCAGGAATAAGGCGATAACGGCTCCCAGCGAAATGGCAATCCGCCGGACGAGGGATGAGGTCTCTGTATAAGAAAAGACTGCATACCCAATGGCAATCAGGCCGAGAAGCAAATAGGTATAACTATCGGATAGATTTGCGGGATAGAACGAGCCAATGATGAGACCACCCACGACGAGTCCGGACGCAGCCGAGAGCGGATTCCGCCATTTGGCGCGACCGGCCACGACCGCGAGCGCCCAACTCAAAGCCAGCAGCGCCAGGGGGATGGCGATCATGTGCGCATGCAGGTCGCTGTAGATGAATGTGAAGAGCGGGAATTCCGTGATCTCGTTGCCGCCTCCGCCCGGAGGGACGACGCGGCTTGGATTCCAATACCACTCCCCGGGTCCCATCGGGAGCGCGTTGCCTTTGAGCGTGAGCATGAATCCCTGGATTGCCCATGCCCAGCGCTGGAAAACCGGAATGGTCTTGTCCCAACTAAAGGTACCTGCTGCACCCAGCTCCTGCAACTTTTGATAGACGAGTTGGATCGTGCCAAGGTTGCCCAGCAGGACCGTGAGGAAAGCAACTGCAAGACCAGCGATCAAGGCTGGAGGTTGAAAGCTGAAGGCTGAATTGTGTTCGGATGATTCTTCCCGCGCAGCGTTCAGCCTTCCCGCGAAGCGTTCATCCTTTGCCAAGAGATTCCAGCCAAGAGAAAACGCACAAACACCGACGGTGGCAAACAAGGTGGGCAGGATAAAATTGTAGGCAATCGAGGGGACAATGCCCAGCAGTTTTACCGGCGTGCCCACCAGTACGAAACCATAATAGTAATAGTTGATATATCCGCTCGCAAACCAGGGATCATAGGGTGGGAAGACCGTGCTCTTGATAACTGCATTGAAGTAGGAGAAATCCATGGGGCGCTCGCCACCTCTGGAGGGATGCCACAGGTCAGGGTTGCCGATGCGGATCAGCAGGTCGATGAGGAAGAAGGCCAGGAAGAGACCCTCGATCACCAGGAAATATTTGCGCTTGTTTTGCCACTCTGCGCGCAGTTCCACACGTTGATGGTAGGCGAGCAGCGCACCGAGGATGAGGATCAAACCGAAAACAATCGCGATGGTGAGGCGCGTGTATGGAATGCCAACCGAGCCAGCCATCCAGGCGAGATAACCAAACAAAACCAGGCCGAGCGCGCGGCTGAGAGGGTAACCCTTGTCCGCCAGCCCGGGCATTGCCAGCCGGGTCAATGGATAGATCGCCAGCCCCAGAATGAAGATGAATAGATACCAGATGACCAGCCCCAGCAGAGGATAACGATTCTGGACCCAGTCGTAATCGAACAGCTCCGACCATGTGCCGCCTGCACGCTGTTGAGCGAGTTTGTCAGCCGGCAAAAGCAAATTGGAATACTCATCGAACTGACGAGGGGGCAGGTGGACCGCCTTTGTCAGATCCACGGCGCCGCGGATGGCCTGCACCTCGTTGATGTTGAAGTTCCCGTTCTTCTTGAAGATCATCACCTTGGGGTGATCGTAGAAGGTGAATGCCTCTTCGGCGGCCTGGTCGTTGATGACAAGCGGTCCAAGCTTTGGATAGGTTTCGAATACGGCCGCCAGATCGTACCCGAGCCGGCCCTGGAATGTCCCCGGCTGTGCGACCCGGTAACACCAGATGATTTCCTTATCTTCGGGACAGCCGATCAATTCGCGGTAGTACAAGGTTGTGAGCGGATAGCGCTCCGGCAGGCGTGTGATCTGTCCGTATTGATGGTTGGTGGGGATGAGAATGTAATCCGTGTCGTTGAGCATCGTTATAAAACGATTCAACTTATCGATATTATCGTCCCAGTAGACTTGCAGGTTCAAGTCACCGCGATAGAGTCCGCCAAACGCATTGTACCCATCCACGTTGATCGGGAGCGGATAATCGAAGTCGGTCTCGTTGGCGATCGTCGCAGCTTTGATCTCCAGGACGCCGTTATCGACCTCCAGGCGAAGATAATATTGCGTGTCTGCTCTAAGCGAAACAGGCTTGTCAAGTTTTAGCACATACGAATCGCCGCGCGGGTCGCCGCCTGCCTCAAATTCCGAGGTCAGGGATGCGCTGGCGAGCGCCTGCTCCGGCGTTGGATTCGGCGTATCGGACAGAGTCAGGCTGAGGGTCGAAGAGGCCGCGAGTTTATTGATCGCGTGCCCAAGCGTGATCCGATCCAAAATCCCTTCGCGTTGGGCAACAAAAGAAGTATCGTACGGCTGGCCCGCCTGGATGTATCCATCCGCCGGGAAAGACAAAGGCTGGTTGTACGTGGAGTCTTCCGCCTGGATCTGTATATTGATGGGACCCGCGACGTTTTGAAAGATCCAATGCGAAGCCGCGATGCGCGGCTCGTCACGCACATAAATGGTGTGAAACGCAAATGCCCAGACCGCAGTCAGAACGAGGACAACTACACCGACTATGGCGACCGCATACTTCCTGATACCCTTCGAGACGTGGCGCAACGCCCTATCGGGCAGAGCCACAGTCAGGGCGGCGCCTGACACCCTGACACCTGACACCGAATCCCGTGACACCTCGAACACGACCCAGGCCGCCATCATCACCAGCAATGGATAGATCGGGAGTTGATAGCGCATGGTGGGATTGAACTGAAGCGATTGCCAGAGGAAATAGACCGCCGTCCAGCCCCAGAGCAATGCGTGACGCCATTCGCCCTTGAGGATGCGCCAGCCCATGTAGAGAAATCCTGCCCAGGCAAGGGTGCCAAGCGGAAGGCCAAGTCCCCAGAGGGTTAAGTTGGTAATTGAAAAGAGATGTGTGCGCCGCGCCCATTGCAGATTCCAGGGCAGGTCGGCTTCGCCGGTTGCCTGAGCGCGCTGCTGCTGAATGTCGGCAACCCAGCGGGGATCGAGTCCCAGGCCATCAAAGGCATAGGGTTGGAATACTCGGAAGGAAATGAGTGTTGCGAGCCCACCCGCGACCAGACAGATCATCACCAGGGTCCAGTAGTCAGCGTTCAGTTTCCGGTGATCAGTAGGTGAATTATTGCTTTCCTTTTTCTGAATGAAATAACGAAGGACAAACGCGGCAGGCAGCACAATTGCCAGCGGCGCGATGTTGATCTTGGATGCCATCGCCATGCCGAGTGCAAATCCAAAGCCGATGCTCAGGAGGAAGAGGGGATGGCGGGAAATGCGTGATAAGTAAGAAGTAGTCAGTGAGAAGTCAGCGGGAGAAGCCTCGGTCGTAGGCTGGTTGGTTGCCGTTTGCACATTTTCGTCCGGCGCTTCACCAGCAAATTCCTCAACTTCTAACTGTTCTCCACTCTCTACTCCCTGCTCCCTATCCCCTACCCCCTGCTCACTATTCTCTATTCTCTGCTCTCTACTCTCTTCTCTCTTCTCTCTGTATTCCAAAATCGCCACTGCAAACCAGAGCGCCAAAAACGCAAATGTATTGACAAACAGATCGACTGTGAAGAAATGCGATTGCTGGATCTGCATCACCGTCAATGCTGAGAACAGCGATGCAAGGAGGCCCACACGGCGACCATATAAGCGTGAGACCAGGAGATACAGGAAGAAGATCGCGAACAAGTCTGCAAATGCAGAGAATTGGCGGCCAAATACCCGCAAGTTGATTGGCTGATATTCTTCGGTTTCACTTGCTGTTTTCCTGTTGACTTCGTCTATAGTATCCGCCGCGACGCGGATGATCGTCATAGGCAGGTTGCCATAGACATAGGAGCCGAGGCCGCGATTGTACGGATTGAGCGGCGATGTTTCAGAGTCGAAGTATTCACCCAGACTGAGCCATTGCCTCTGTTCTATCGGGCAGGCATCCACCACCAAAGCAGGGTCGGCACATTTTTGTGCGCGTATCGCTTCCAGCACACTGCTAAAATGGTTTTCATCGGGGTGCTGCCCGCCGCCCTGACCCCAATCCGCGCCCGTCATACGCAAATAACCTGCCAGCACAAGCACCAGCAGGAAGAGGGCATCGTAAAGAAAGGGATATTTTTCGCGATTCATACATATCCTCGCCCTGAGCGGAGTGAAACGTAGTCGAAGGGCAAGCAGGCTAGTGATCTGCGCTTCGTCTGCGTGCCTCTACTTTCATTCGGCACTCCGCTCAGCGCGTATCATTGATTTGGCACGGTAAAAATCCAGAAATCATGGCCCGGTACCTCTGCGTCGAACATGCGCAGCTGTCCATTTGGGTACAACGACGTTAGGACGTTCAAGGATTGCTGATCGTTCCCTTCGGGCCGTTCCAAATCGGCTTTGACCATGAAGAGCTTCGGTCCCGTGAATTCTACCGTGCTCGACAAATTTTCGGGCCACATTGCCAGATCGCGGTTAGGGATCCCTGCCCAGACTGCGGGCAGGCGCGTGTCCACCCAGTGTGGGAAGGGCACAATCCAGACAGTATCGGCGCTTTGCGGGCCGTAGATTTGTTCGAACTCTTTGATGACCTTACCCATATCTGAAGTATTCCAGGATCCACCCTTGAATGAGTTGTAATATTGATTGAAGACAAGGTCATAGTTTTGAGAGGCGGAAGAAAGCAAAAGGAGTCCGGCCAAACCCCACGTGAAGACGGTCCGCGCCCCTCCTCGCCCGAAGCTGGTGAGGAGACCATCGAGCGCCATCGCCCCGATCACGAATACCGGCACATACGCGCCTCCGGAGCGGTTCAAGGCGGGGTTCTCGCCGGGAAAAGCCAGCGAAAGGATCGACGGCATCAGCAGCAATGGGACGGATACAAGCAGGAACAGGTCCAGCCAGTGGCGATTGCGGAAGTAGCGCACCAGGAGGAGCACAACGCCGATCAGGAACAACGCTGCGCTGATAACATCCAGTGCGGGACGACGTGTGACGGAATGGACCCATATCTCTCCGTCATCGTAGTTGAACATCCTGAGCGCATTCCAAAGGTTGGAAAAGAAGATCTGATAAGCGGGACCCGGCAAGGGTTGTTCCAGGCTGCCGAGACGGGAAAAAGCTCTAAAACCAAACCCGCCCGGATTTTCAAGCCAATAACGCAGGAGCGGCACGAAGACGAACAGGGATACCAGGGCAAGCATCGCCAGCCAGACCGGCACTTCCCTGCGGGCGCCTTTCGACTGGGAATGAAGCCAGTACAACAGGAACCCAGTCACAACGACGAACGGCACGATCCGCATGGGACTGTAGCCATGCAAGCCAATCCCCAGAAACAGGCCCGCGAGCAGAAAATCATTCCGGCTGCGCGTCCGCAAGCCGCGAATGAGGTAAAGAAGCGTCGGCGCGACGAAGAGCGGATAAAGCGGAAAGCGCAGTCCGGTCCGGCTGATCACGTTCGGCCAATATCCAATCCCGACCAGAATGAAGGCAAAGAGTCCCACACGCGCGCCGCCGATTTCTTTTCCGAGCAGATAAACGAAGGGCAATGTCAGGAAGCCAAGGATGATGGTACCGAGTTTCAAACTGAGGAAGGACATGCCTGTGCCAAAGAGTTTCGCAACGAGCAACGTCCAGTACATCTGGAAGCCTTCGCGGCCTGTGTTGCGGGGAAAGAAAATGCTCGTTTGTCCCTGCGACACCTCATACACATCGAGGATCTTTTCCGCGTGATCGCTGAAGGGCTCTGGGGGTACGCTGGCAGTTTGGTAAAAACGGAAGAAGATCACCATTGCGGTCGCCGCAAGGAGCAGGACCGTCCAGGCGTTCCATTGGAGCAATAGTCTTCGATTCCCGGACGCGGAACGGGTGCCATTCTTATTCAGCCAAAATGCCCACATCAAAAACACAACCGAGAGGATCCAGATCGTGACGTTGAGCGTAGTGAATTTATTCGTCTCCAGGGCCAGCCTGGAAGTCATAAATTCAGGAAGAGGAACTCCCGGCATTAATTGAGCACCGCCCGAAAGGATAAAAGCAAACCAGAACAGCAGGATGGAGATCATGAAAGGCAGAAGGCGTACCGTCGAGGGATCTGTTCCCCTGGATGTCGGCGCCATGAATGGAAGTGTCCATTCGCCGCGATAGTGCGCCCAACCCAACAAGGCAAACGCAGCGATGTAGAAAACAAATCCAAATGCGGCCCCGGTGTGCGGCGGCTCGAAGCTGATCTGCCCCATCAGTGCAAGCCCAAACGCCAGCAGGGAGCGCCAGGGAAAGGCTAAAGGCTGAAGGCTAAAAGCTGAAAGCTGCTCCTGGGTTTCAACAACAAGCTCTTCCGGTTGAGTCAGAATTGATCCAGCTGATCGAGATGCCTCTTGCGCGGGAGAGGGAATATGGACCCGTTCGCCGTCCCCAAAGTGAAAGAGAGATTTGACGTAATCGAGTACACTGGGTTCCCCCAATGGATACTGGTTCGGGTTGGGATTTTCGTCACTCATCTGTTTTCTCTCATGTTGATTGCGTCTGTGTACTTTCCTTTTACTTCTTTCCTGCGATCACGATGATACTTTCACCCCAGCGCATGGGCAGAAAGATAAAACCTGTGATTGCCTGAAAACCACCGAGCGAACCGAAGAACAACTTCTGGATCTGTTTTGGCACAAAACGGATGTAAGGCACGTCCCAGAAACCGTCAGAAAACACCTTCGTTACACTGAAACCGGCCTCTTCGATCCAGCCAAGCCATTCCGCTGGGCGTTTCAATGAAATATGCGTAGGGTCCTGATAGCCAATCCACGCATCGCCCTTCCACGGCTTGAGCAGGGAATCAAGGTTCGGCGTAGCTAGGATCAGCGTACCGCCCTTTTCGGTCACGCGGCCGATCTCCCGGATCGCCTTTTGAGGGTCAGGCAGGTGCTCGACAATGTGCTTGATAATAACCACGTTAAATGAGTCATCGCGGAATGGTAATTCCTGCGCGCTGGCCGTGTGCAGATGAGTCTTCCGCACGACTTCCTTTGATTTGTTCACCGCCCAGTGATTGACGTCGATCCCGTAGGTCTCGAATGTATCTTCCAGTTGCCCCACCAGATGCCCCATGCCAGAGCCAATCTCCAACAGGCGCGCGCCGCCTCGTCCATAGCGGCGGGCAAGCATGGCGTTGAAGCGATTCGACCACCAGTACATGCTGTACTTTGCGAAGGAAATATCCGCATAGGTGTGGCTGGAAAAATATTTTTCGTCGAAAGACATGGGGGTGTCGTAGGGGCAGGCTGCGCAGCGTCCTGCTCTGGGCGAGATGACCTCGCCCCTACGTTCTCCTCGCGATATAAAAAGTAAATGTCCCGTTTTCAACCGGCTCTGGCGAAGCAAATCTGCTCACGTATTTTTTCGTCAACCACAAATTCCATTGGGTGGGAGCAACGATCCACCTGCCGGCCAGAAGACGTGTAAACACCGATGGAACGCCGAAATAATGCCCCCATTCTAACACGCGCATGGAGGCGGGTGAAAAATAATGCCACCAGCGGACCAGCTCAAAGCCCGCCTTTTCAAGCCTTGCCTGCCAGACATCGGGCTCGTCCGCATGCTGGACACGCGAGATTTTTCGAAACCACTCCGTGTACCCCTTCCCCAGGAGGCGCGCGATCGAAAGCTCACTCAAATATCTTGTGTTTGGTACACAGAAATAAAACGGCGCATCCTTTTTCAACACACGCGCAGTCTCTGCCAGCACAGCATCGATGTGGGGGATATGTTCGAGCACCGAGTTGCTGAATCCACTGGCAAAGTATGCCGAAGGGAACGGCGACTGCGCGCCATCCGCTTCCACCAGCGACTTGTAGGCGCCGTACTTCTGCGCTTCGTGGATGGGTCCGTGCCAGGGATCGAGCCCCACGTCGATTTTTTGGTCGAACGTCAGGGAAGCGAAATGGCCATCGCCGCAGCCCACATCGTAGACGGGCGCGGGGAGTGGCAAATCCTGATAGTACGAACTCTCCACCGCGCGCAGGAAGGCGCGAAAGTAGGGGAGGTCGCGTAGATGCAGGAACAGGAAGTCTTTTTGAGTCATGATATAATGATAGCAGTTTTACAAAAGTGATAGCAGAATTGAGGTTCCCATGGTTCGGACGATGGTCCAACTGACAGAAGAGCAAATGAAGGCTTTGAAAGCGCTGGCGAAAGCTCGCAAAACATCCGTCGCCAGACTGGTGCGGGAGAGTGTAGAACAGTATATCGTAACCGCACCCACTGAACTATCTTACGAAGAGAAGCGTCAGCGCGCCCTGGAGTTTATAAAGCAGATCAGGGAGGGGAAATTTAAAGCATATGACATCGAAGGTAAAACGGATGTCGCAGTCAATCATGACAAATATCTGGCGGAGATTTATGGCACATGGAAAAAACCTTCGTAGATACATCTGCTCTTTATGCACTCATCAGTACCCAGGATCAACAAATAAAACTTGCTGCTGCATCCTGGCAGGATGCTCTTGAACGTGGGGACATTCTATTTACAAACAACTATGTTCTGGTTGAATGCTTTGCGCTCATTCAAAGCCGACTTGGTGTTGAATTCGCACGCGCGCTGCAATCAAATATTGTGCCCTTTCTTCAAGTGGATTGGATCGGTGAGCAACAGCATGCCAGCATTGTGAACGATGTATTTACTGCCAATCGCCGTCAGCTCTCTCTCGTGGATTGCAGTTGTTTCGAAACTATGCGCCGTCTCGGAATAAACAAAGTTTTCACCTTTGATGAGCATTTCCGCGAGCAGGGCTTCGAAGTTATCCCATAAGCCTTTCAAATAATTTTTCATACTCCGCCGCGATAGCATCCGGATTGTAGGTTTTCTTGATCGCTTCTGCATTCCCGCCGTATTTCTCCGGCTCGCCCAGGACCTCGAGTAGGCAGGCCGCCAGGTCAGCCGGGTCGCCAATTTTGGCTACACGCCCCATGTTGTGCATGAGCACGGGCTGCCGCACGCCCGGCAGGGCCGACGGCACGCACGGCACGCCGTTCATCATGGCTTCGATCTGCACCAGCCCGAAGGCTTCGGTCGAATTCAAGGAGGGAACGGTCAACACATCCAGGCTGGGATAATACGCCGCCATTTCCACAGGATCGAGGTTGCCGAGGAACGTCCAGTGACCGCCGATTTCATATTCACGGATTCGCGGCATGAGCCGGTCGGAATAGGCCTGTTCGCCCATCACGTTTTGATACGTGCCTGCGAATAAAACCTGTGCTTTCGGATATTTCTTCAGGATGCTGGGAAGCGCATCGAGCAGCACTTCCACGCCCTTTTCGGCGGCGAAGCGGGCCGCCATGCCGATCACAGGACGCCGCTCCTGGATGTGATGTTCCTGGGCAAACGCCCGGACCGCGCCCGGGAGCGGATCCGGCAGCTCGACCGGAGGCAGGATTGGGGTCAGTTTGGAGGCGTAATGCGAAAGATAAGGGGAGTTGTCGGCATAGTCCTGTGTGTAGGTCACGATGTGATTCGACAAGATCCCCGCCATGTTATTTTGGAAATCCACCACGGCGTTGACAAAGCGGTTGAAGAATCCGGGCGGCAGAAGCAGGTCGCAGTGATAGGTTAGCACCGCCGGTTTGCCAAAAAGGCGTCCGCGCAAAGCCACACCGGGCGCGTCGAACTGAGGCAGGTGCATCTGGACGACATCATGCTGCGCAACAAGCTTTGTGGCAACCAGACCAAACGTAGGGGCAATGACGCCCTTGCTGATGCGCGCGGCCACCGGCACGCGGAGGATCTTGACACCGTCAAGATCCTCTTCGAGCAGCAGAGACGGGTCATACTGCGTGGTCATCACGGTCACCTGGTGTCCGCGCCTGGCAAACGCCCGCGCCAGCCGCTCGGCATAGATGGTCAGCCCCGAGGTGTGGGGACGGTAGTAGGTAAGAACGGTTAGAATTTTCATGTTGGCTTTCAATTCAGGGTCTTAGCCCCAAAAGCGTTGGAATTATAACGCAGAGGGTTTGACTGTATCATTGATACAATCTTCGGAGTATCTAAATTCGATGACAAAGAGTATATGTCACCCTGAACGGAGCCGAAGGCGTAGTGAAGGGTCTCCCGATGATTTCAGCCGCATGGCTGAAATCATCGGGGATTCTTCGCTTCGCTCAGAATGACATAATGCTTCTAATGTTAGACACTCCCCAATCTTGAAACTGAGGTTACTTATCGTGAACAAACAGCAGTTTACGGCCTGGATACCTGCCACCTTGCGTGAAGCTGCCTGGGCGCCGCTCGGCGTTCTTGGATTCTATTTACTTGCACGTAGTTTCCTGCTCTTCAAGTTGTTCCCGCCCCTGGATATTCCAACTCACTTCCTGGGCGGGGTTGCGATCACGTATTTTTACCGCGTGGCAATCAGGCATTCGCAGAAGGTGGTGGGCGAGATCCCCTTTCCCATCCAGGTCCTTTTTGCGATCACCTGCACGGGGACAACGGCAATCCTCTGGGAATTCTACGAAAACATATTGGATTTCTTCTTCGACACCGGGATGGTGCGCGGCGTGGAAGATACGATCGTGGATCTGTTTGTAGGCCTGCTGGGCGCACTGGTCTTATCTTTGTTTTATCGAAGACGGCGTTAGAACAGATCCTTGTTGGCTTTGACCCACTCGAACAGCATTTCTATCCCCGTCTCGAGATCAATTTTTGGTTCCCAACCCAGTTCGCGTTTTGCCTTGCTGAAATCAGCGTAAAAGACGCGCTGGTCGCCCGGACGCCAGTCGGCGCGCGCGACGTCGATCTTCTTCCCAAGCAGCCGTTCAAGGATGGGCCCGAACTCGGTCCAGACCGCGAGCACGTTGCGCGGTCCTCCGCCCATGTTGTACACCTGGCCTTTGGCGCGGTCGATCTTTTCGATGGCGGCGTCGTAGGCATCCAGCAGATCATTCACATGCAGCACATCACGCACCTGTTTCCCATCGCCGTAGATCGTGATCTGCCTGCCGGTCACGGCCGCGATAGTCATCCAGGCCAGCCAGCCCTGATCTTCCACGCCAAATTGTCTTGGGCCGTAGATACAACTTTGACGGAAGACGACAGACCGCAGACCATAAATCCGCGCATAATCGCGTGTGTATTGATCGCCAGATCCTTTGCTATTCCCGTAGGGAGAATGGAAATCCAGAGGCTGTGCCTCCGTACAACCGTTGATCAAATCCTTGTACCGCCAGCGCGTCGCTTCCTCGATCAATTCGACTTCTTCCATCCCGCCGTAGACTTTGTTGGTGGACGAATAAATAAAGATCGGATCTTTCTTTGACGAGCGCGCAGCCTCCAGCGCATTGAACGTTCCCAGCGCGTTGGCTTCGAAGTCATCCCTCGGGTTGGTGACGGAGGTCGTGACCGCGACCTGTCCCGCCAGGTGGACGATCACGTCCGCCTCTTTGGCGGATTCCGCTAACAGGTCGGCGTCGCGCAGATCGCCGACGATCAGCCGGAAGGCGTCCTTCCCGAATGTTTTCTCCAGCCAGGCGACATTCTTCGGCGCACCCGCCCGGGACAAGTTGTCGTAGACGGTCACATTCTCGCCGCGCTGAACCAGCCTGTGGACATAGTTCGATCCGATAAATCCCGCGCCGCCCGTGACGAAATAATTGCGTTTCATAGTTACTCCTGAACCCAGCTGCGACGAATTGTCCTTCTCACAAAGAAAGATACCATGATGACCCCGAACACAAAACCGCCAATATGCGCCCACCAGGCAATCCCGCTGGCGCTGGCTCCCTGCATGGAGAACAGTCCCGAATAAAGCTGCGAGACAAACCAAAGAACAAGGAAAATGGCAGCCGGGATCTCTATGATGGTAAAGATGAAAATGATCGGCACCAGGCTGGCGATGCGGGCACGCGGGAAGGAGATCAGATAGGCGCCCAGCACGCCCGCGATCGCGCCGCTGGCTCCGATCATCGGAACGCGGCTGGCAGGATCAAGATAAGCCTGCAAAAGGACCGCCGCCACACCGCTCAACAAATAAAAGATCAGATAACGTATGCCGCCCATGCGTGCTTCCACGTTGTCGCCGAAAATGTAAAGAAACCACATATTGCTCAGGAGGTGGAACCAGCCTCCATGCAGGAACATGGCTGAGAAGATTGTCATCCACGCGTCAATTGGATCGTTTGTTAGATTCGCAGGGACCAATCCCCATGTAAAGATAAAACGTTCCAACGCCGAGGGACCTAATTGCCATTCATAGATAAATGCAAGGATATTA
>Ga0105098_10000254_pt1 | contig 17387 bp, 12 predicted proteins | sample PPLLak21cMay2015_FD_79137 | JGI IMG/M metagenome (GOLD analysis project Ga0105098, IMG submission 79137) | Freshwater sediment microbial communities from Prairie Pothole Lake near Jamestown, North Dakota, USA - PPLs Lake P7 Core (1) Depth... | ecosystem: Environmental > Aquatic > Freshwater >... | reverse complement strand
GGTGGGTGAGTTGTGGGTGACGGCTGCTGATGGCTCGGACCCGCGCAAACTGGCAGCCGCAGACACAGGTCACGGCTACGCGGCGAACTGGTCACCGGATGGAGGCCAGATCGCGTTTGTCGTCCGCGAAAATCCGGAGGATGAACGTGCAGACCAGTCGGGTGAGGCCCTGATCAGCAATATTTATATCGTCAGCCTCGGGAGTGGAGCACTGGCGCAGGTCACTTATCTGGAGCAGGGTCGAGTCGAAACCCCGCTTTGGTCGCCGGACGGGAACACTTTGGCATTCAGCACGGTCATAAATGATAGAATGGAAGTGCGAATCGCGGATCTGGCAACCGGGGAGATTCGGTCCCTCATAACGGAATCAGCCTGTTGTCCCGCGTGGATGCGAAAGTGAGTCTTGATGGTTCGTCGAATCATATTCATCCTTATCTTAGCGTTGGTCTTAACGGCTTGCGGCGCCGCGGCAACCGTGCCTCCTCCCGCGGCGCAAGCTCCCGCGACAGAAGCGCCGATCGAGGCAGAGGCTACGGAGGCGCCCGCGACCGAAGCTCCTACGGAACCCCCGGTTGTCCAACCCGGGGCTGTCCAAACGGTTATTCCCCAGCCCACGGCAACCCAATCCTTGTCCATGCCCACCGACACGGCCCTGCCAACCCTCGACTTGCCCACCGAAGCGGTCAATGCTCCCGCGCAGATGGTCTGGGATGGCACGCCTACGTACCTTGGCGAATCGCTGCCGGGTTATTCGTTCCGCGTTACCTATGATCCCGATCTCTGGGCGCTGACCACCGACCAGTTTGGCTTTCCCGCACTGGCTCATCGCCAGGTTCCTGCCTGCGTGATCTCCGTCACCTCGGGCCGCGGCTTGCCCGGCAATATGAACGTTGAACATGACCGGCTGGACGCCAGGAATATCACGTTTGATGTGGGCAAGGTGAATGAAAATGGAGTTTTGAAATTCGTTACCTACACAGGCGGCGATGGGACGATCATTACCGGGTTCCAGGTGAGCTTCGAAAAACTGGTGGATGAATGTCTCCTGGATGCAGAGACGGTCATTTCCACGCTCCGGTCTGTTCCCGCTTCACAGGCTACGCCTCAACCCTGATGTAAGGCGGGTTGGCAACCCGCCCCACAGCAGCCTTGATGTAAAATACTGTCACTCTCGCTCTCAACGAGTAAATTGTGATCCGTTCACGAACAAGCGTACTCACAGCTCTTCTACTCTGTGGACTCCTCCTCGGTGTGCGCGGCGCCTCTGCGGAGCGCCGTGCCGGTGCCGCGCCTGCCCAGGCTGTCACACCGTTTCTTTATCCTCCCTATCCCGGAACGGCCGCACAGGAATCGGTCTTCGACCATTCCACGCCCAACTACACCTATGACAATATCGTGGTTGCCTTTACAGGCGACCAGGCGCGCAAGACCTGCCCCTCGCCACAACCTCCCGGCACGCCTCCGCCGCAGGCCGGGGTCTGCAACGCGGGAGCCGGAGGCTACTGGTCGTACAGCCTCGGCGATTGGGTCTATTACGATGGTCACGATGGCGTAGACTATGGCATCTCGTACCGGCCTGTTTATGCGGCCGCGGATGCGGACCAGATCGTCTACGCGGGCTGGTGGGACCCTCAGAATCACAAGATCAACGTCGGCATCTATGTCCGCTTGCACCATCCCAATGGCTACAATACCTATTATGGGCATATGAGTTCGGTCGCAGTGCAAGCCTGTTCCACACCGGGCTGTACCTTTGTGCCTCACGGCGAGATGCTGGGCATCAGCGGCACGACGGGGAATTCTTCAGGTCCGCATTTGCACCTGCTGGTCCGCAACCCTGCCAACAGATCTGTCGATCCGTATGGCTGGAGGGGCGCGGGCGCGGATCCCTGGGTCAACAATCAGCCCGAATCGTTGTGGGTGGCTTATCCCTCGCTGGCGTATTACGGCGCGCAGATCTATCCATCGGGGCCTGAGCTTGCATATCCGCGAACTCCGCCAACCGGTATCATTGTCGATGACGGTTCGATGGGTTTCGACGAGACTCCCGATGAATGCTGGAACGACATCGCCGCCAGCGGCGCGCAGGGCGGGGTGATGCGATTTATCCGGCCGCGTACCACCGCACCCACCTGCACCGCCCAGTGGTACTTTCCGCGCGGCTCGAGCGTGGGAACCTACGCGGTGTACGTTCGCATCCCGGCGATCAGAGCGACCACGGAAGGCGCGATCTACACGATTCGCCACGCCGGCGAATCCGATCAGGTGGTCGTAAATCAGTCTGTCTTTCCCAATATTTATTATGTGACAGACGGATGGCTTTACATCGGCAAATACAACTTCACCGGCGCGGGGGACGAATATATCGAGCTGACCAACCGGACCCAGGACCAGGCCGCGAACGTTGCTGACCTGTTTGTTGGGGTGGATGCGGTCCGGTTCGTGTTCCAGGGTGTGGCGACTCCAACTCCGGCCACGCCTGTTACCGTTACCCCGACCAAATCACCTACCGTTACGCCGACACCTTCGCGCACAGCGACTCCCACTGTTTCGCCCACACCCACGCCAAGCCGAACCCCGACTGTTACGCGTACGCCCACCTTCACTGTGACGCCCTCACGGACTCGCACGCCAACGTTTACAGTCACACCTTCGCGTACATCCACGGTTACTCGAACGCCGACTGCGACACGTACCCCTACCGCAACCCGCACACGGACTCCGACCATCATACCCTCGCGTACCCGTACGCCCACGCCAACACGTACCCCCACTCGCACACCTACGATCACCCGAACGCCGACTGCGACACGTACCAGAATTCCGACAGCCACGCCGCAGTACAGATTGATCGATGTTTACTTCGCGAACAAGCTTCGCTATAACAACAACCTGCCGCCCTTCGAAGTGACCGGCAAACGCTGGGCGCGCTCCAACATGCTGCCGCAAGCCGCGCTGAATGAGTATTTCAAGGGTCCGGGCTCCACAGAACGTTTTTCCTATGGCTGGATCGCCATCTACAATGGGTTTACCGGTTATAGCCGACTTGACCTCCGCGACGGCGTGGCACATGTTTATCTCAAAGGTACCTGCGCGCCCGAGGGCCGGGACTTCAATGTCGCCGATCTCATCACGTTGAACCTCAAACAATTTCCTGAGATCAGGTTTGTGAAAATCTATGACCAGAGCGGGCAGACGCAGAATCCGGACGGGTCGAGCGATTCGGAGCCGTTCTGCCTGTCCGAATCCTTTACGCCTTCAGCGACTCCTACCCGCACGCCGACGCCGACGCGCACCGCCACACGGACGCCCACTCCCACCCATACACGCCGGCCAACGGCTACGCCGCTCTACGTCAAGGTCAATCTGTATTTTGTAAACAAGATCCGTTACAACGCAAATACGCCGCCGTTCGAAGTGGCAGGCGTACGCTGGGCACGGACGAGCAATGTGTTCGCTACGGTTCTGAATGAATACTTCAAAGGTCCCGGCGCGACGGAGCGAACTTCCTATGGCTGGATCGCGCTCTACAATGGGTTCACGGGCTATAGCAGGTTGGAACTTGAGGATGGCATCGCGCGTGTCTATCTGGAGGGTACCTGCGACCGCGCCAGCGCAACATACACTATTGCGGACCTGTTGACGAAGAATCTCAAACAATTCCCCGAAATTCGATTTGTCAAGATCTATGACGAGAACGGGACAACGCAGAACCCGGATGGATTAAGCGATTCCATCCCTGCCTGTTTGCAGCCATAAAAAGTAGGACAGGATGTCATCCTGTCCTACTTCGTGTTACACCACCGCCGCCTCAACAGATTGGATCGGCGGCAAGTAATCTGCCAGCAAATCCCAGCTATCCCCTGAATCGCGACTGTAAAACAATTGACCGGTATTCGTGCCGACATAGATGCCCGCGTCTTCGAACGGATCGGTTGCCATGGCTTCGCGCAACGCTACCAGATGAGCCTTCTCGGGTAAGCCTTTTGTCATTCTGTCCCAGGAATCACCGGCGTCGCGGCTGCGCCAAACAGAGAACTTGCCGTCCACGCTCATGCGGAATTCGTCGCTTTCCTCGAGGACAACATACACAGTCCGCGGATCGCTGGGATGGACCGCGATCGGGAAGCCGAAGCGCGCCGGCAGCTTGCCTTCTCCGATGTCGATCCAATCCTCGCCGGCGTTGTCACTGCGATAGACGCCGCAATGGTTTTGCTGATAGATCAAATTTGGATTCGAGGGATGCATCACCATTTTATGCACACACTGCCCAAACTCCGGGAATTTATTTGGCATGAAATCAGCGCGTACGTTCCTGTTGTAAGGACGCCAGGTCAGCCCGCCGTCGTCGGTGCGGTAGCAGCCCGCGGCGGAGATGGCGATATACATCCGCTGAGGGTTCGTCGGGTCCAACAGGATGGTATGCAGGCACAAGCCTCCGGCGCCGGGATTCCATTCGCCGCGCTGGGGGTGATCGTACAGAGGTTCATTGAGCTCCCAGGTCTCGCCGCGGTCTTTGGAGATGAACAGGGAGGCAGGCTGCGCGCCGGCATACAACACATTCGGCTCGTTCTCCCGCCCGGGCTTGATGTTCCAAACCTTGATCATTTTTTCGGCTTGCTCTTTTATGCTTTCACCGCCCTCCGAGCGGAATGCCTCCTCCACCGTGCTGGCAGGTCTTCCGGATTTCGACGAACGGGTGAGGATAGGCACCTGCTGCGCCTGCGTCCAGGTCTTGCCGAGGTCATCTGAATAATGAGTGGCAGGACCATAGACGAAGTGACTGGTGGCGGCGTGCAAACGCCGGTCACGCGGGTCCATCTGGATGTGCATGACGTTCCAGCTCTTGAATTGGATGTCACTGACTTTCCATCGTTTGCGTTTCTCATTGCTTTCAAAAATGAAGCCGCCCTTCTGCGTTCCCACGAAGACCATTACCTTTTTACTCATAAACAGCTCCTCTCGCTATATACCGAATAAATGTTCTAAGATGATTCTAGCATAGATGGCAGAAGCGTTTCATTAAAAAATCGGGACCACCGAAAAGTGCGCACTAAACTCTCGTTGCCACAGAGTTCTCTGAGAAAATCAAAGAGAAAATCTCTAAGATCTCTGTGTGCTCCCCTGGCACTGCCCGCGATTTGCTTAGCAAATCGGGCAGGTGTGTGGCTAGACCATAAGCTGAAAAAGGATGAGTGAGGAGAATCCAATACGTTTCAAAACAGCTATTGCAATAAATCAACCCACCGATTACGATTCCCGCCGAAAAGGAGGAATGAATGAGAAATCGTTTGTGGGTACTGCTCATTGCATTCGTCTTCGGAGTGTCGTCCTGCAACCTGCCAGCCTCTGAGACGACAGAAACGCCCCTCGTGCCGCCGATGCTTGAAACGCCGACTTCAAGCACTTCTACACCCACGCGGGTTCCGCTCGCGACCCTGTTAAGCCTCGAGTATCCAACGATCACGCCGACCTCCACGCCGAGTGTTTTTCTCGCGTCGCCGAAAGATCAGCCCGTCAACTGCCGTTTCGGCCCCGGGACATCTTATGCGGTGATCGGTGCGTTAGTCCTTGGGAGGCGGGCAGAGATCATTGGCAGAAACGAGGATTCCACCTGGTGGTACGTCCGGAACCCAAGTGACCCGTCCACGTCCTGCTGGCTCTCCGCGGAATTTATCCAGACGGTGGGCAACGTGGAGTCGTTGCCGGTGGTGAATCCGCCTGATATCATGGTGACAGGTGTACGGGTCCGCGTTGAGCCGTCTGTCATCGATGTGGCCTGTGACGCGTTTCCACAGGTTGTGACGATCGGCGTGGAGATCACGGTCAGTGGTCCTTCCAGCGTGACCTGGCACTGGGAGTTGAGCACCGGCGTTGTGTCGCCTGACAAACAGATCTTATTCGAGGTGGCCGATACAAAGACCATTCAGGATTACTATCAGGTGACCGGTGTCAACGATTACAGGGTTCAAGTACAGACAACTTTGCCAAACATTATGACAGGGCAGGCAAGCTTCAAAGTGATTTGCACACCATAAATGTCCATTTGTTTTGGCAGGGAAATATCGTCCATCCCACCTTCGGGATGGACGATATTTCTATAAGGACTTTGTTAAGCCGGGTTTGAACGACATGATATATAATCCTTTAAGAGGCTGTTTGAAAAGGACTTTGGCATTCCTTCTCTGAGCCAAGCAACATAACAATGCAGCGCTTCCTTTCAAAATTTCAGCAACTCAGGATACAAATCAGGCTGGTTGTCTACTACATCGCCTTTGCAGTCGTCACGGTGGCTGTGGTAGTCTACTTTTCCTATAGTCAGACAGTCCAGTCCTTGCAGACGGCCGTGGCAGACAGATTAAACACGGTGGCAGCGTTGAAAGAAGACAGCCTGGACCAATGGGTGGACGAGCAGCAGCGTAACGCGGTCTTTCTGGCGAATCTCCCCGAACTGCGATCTCTTTCCGGACAACTTCTTCACTCAGACTCCCCCCTTGAAAGCCGGGAAACCGCGCGTCGTGAACTCACAACGCTGCTTGATGTGGCTTTTCAGCATACAACCGATTTTCAGGATATCCAGATCATCGACATGGATGGCCAGGTCGTTATTTCACTCATCCCTGAGCTTATTGGTATCTCCCAGCGCGAGCAGCCTTTTTTTAGAGAGGGGCTCAACAGAACATTTACGCAAACTTTTTATCATTCCGACTTGCCTGGCGGTACCACGCTGACGGTCGCCACACCGCTCCTGGATAATTCTCAAAAACACATAGGGGTGCTGGCGCTGCATTTCAACCTGAAACGTGTCGATCAGATCATGCATATAAGCCCTGAGTTGGGCGATGTGTCGACCAAGACGTATCTCGTGGATTCCGATCTTAATGTGATCACAGACGACTCGCTCAGCCCTGCGCAGGCAGCCGCGCTTCGCTCGTCTGCCGTCGATCTGGCGCTCCAGGGAGAGCAGGGTATTTTGCCTTATGTCAATCACGATGGCCTGGAGGTCATCGGCAAATATCTCTGGCTCGAAGATCAGAATGCGGCCTTGATCGTTGAAATGAGCCGGGAGACTGCCATCCAGCCTGCACGCCAGCTCGCAATGAACATCGGCATTGTTAGTCTTCAAATCTCGATCATCCTGATCGTCGCTGTGATCGTCATGGCAGAACGCATTACGGCTCCTTTGCGTGCGCTGCATGAAACCGTTTCGCGGGTTACCCGGGGACAACTGAACGCGTCTGCTCCGGCCCTGGTCAATGATGAAGTCGGCGCGCTGGCACAGGCGTTTAACTCCATGATGGAAAAACTCCGTCAAACGCTCGACGGGTTACAGAACCAATTAAGCGAACGAGAGCAGGTCGAAAGCGACTTGCTCCAATTCAGAACGGTGATGGACGAATCCAATGACGCCATTTTCCTGATCGACCCGGATACCAGCCGCTGCATTGACTTTAATAAGAGCGCCTACGAATTTCTGGGTTACAGCCGCGAAGAGTTGGGGCGGCTGGGTGTTATCGATATTGCCGAATATGTGACAGGCCTCGACGACTGGCATGAACGGGTTGACCTCATCCATGAAACGGGCAGCTTAATATTCGAGACTGTATATCGCCGACAAGATTACACAACCTTTCCGGTCGAGATTAGCGCACGCATGCTTTATTACGGGGGCAGGACTCTTTTGTTATTCGTTGTACGTGACATCACTCAGCGTAAACAATCGGAAAGGGAATTGCGCGAAAGCGAGGAACGCTTCCGGAAGGTCTTTCAATCCAGCCCGGTTGCCATCTCGATCACTACGCTGGAAGAGGGCCGTCTGCTGGACGCGAATTACGCCTACTGGGATCTGACCGGCCATGTGGCGGAAGAAGCCCTGGGCCGCAATGCAAAGGAATTGAAATTGTGGGAGGACATCCGGGCGCGCGCAGAATTTGTCGAAGACCTGAAGCGCAGAGGTTCTCTATTTAATTCCGATGACCAGTTCTTTCATACGGATGGAACGTTGAAGTACGTCATTTCCTTCCACGAATTGATCCAGATCGGTCATGAGGACTGCGTGCTCTCCATGTTCTATGACATGAGCGCTCAGAAACGGACAATGCAGGCTTTGCAGCAAAGTGAAGCGCGCACCCGGGCCCTGGTGGATGCGTTCCCCGATATGATCATGGAACTATCCCTCGAGGGTGTGATGATCAATGTGGTACCGCCCAAGGGATTCGAAACCGTGATGCCCTCTCATCGTTTCATTGGAAAACGGATCGATGACGTATTCGACCGGGCGATTGCCGCTCAAATGCTGCTGGCTGTGCAGCAGGTCATCGGAAGCAGTCAAACCGCCGTATTTGAATTTGAAACGATCATGGGTGGTAAGCCGCATGTGATGGAGGCGCGCCTGACCGGCAGCGCCTCGGATACGGTTCTTGTGATGATCCGTGACTTTACCCAGCGCAAGTGGGCGGAGAAGGAACGTGAAAAACTCATCAGCGAGCTGGAACTCAAAAACAAAGAGTCGGAGACCTTGCGCGAAAGCGTCGCGATCGTGGCGGCAACACTCGAAAAATCCGAAGCCATCGACCGCATCCTCCAGCAACTGGAGCGAGTAGTGCCATTTGACAGCGCTTCCGTCCAACTGCTCAACGGGAAGATGCTTGAAATCGTCAGTGCCCGGGGGTTTGAACCCGGTACAAGTAAGATAGAGCATCGCTTCGAGCTGATCGAGAACGACCCGGCGTACCCGGTCATTTATGAAAATGCTCCTTACATCCTTTATGAAGATATCCAGGCGCTGGTTCCCGGTTTCGCTCAACCTCCCTACGATCAGATTCGCGCCTGGATGGCGGTCCCGTTAAAGGTCAAAGGGCAGGTCATGGGTGTGATCGCTTTGGATGGATATCAGGTCGGCCAATTCTCTGAAAGACACGCACAACTTGCCGTGACGTACGCGAACCAGGTGGTGATCGCGCTGGAAAATGCCCGTCTTTTTTCGGACCTGCAGGCTGAACTCTCGGTTCGCAAGAAATTGATCTCTGAACTGGAAAATAAGAACGCCGAGCTTGAACGCTTTACCTATACCGTTTCTCACGACCTGAAGTCGCCGTTATTTACCATTTGCGGTTTCCTCGGCTATCTCGAACAGGATGCCCTTTCCGGCAACCGCGAACGGCTCAAAGCTGATATTCAACGGATCACGGGCGCAACCGATAAAATGCAGAGGCTGCTGAACGAGTTGCTTGAACTTTCGCGTGTGGGGCGGCTCAAGAACGAGTCAACCTATATCAACTTTAACGAACTGGCGTCCGAAGCCCTGGAGCTGGTCCATGGACGTCTCACGGAACGTGGGGTGGCCGTGCAGGTTCAGGAAGACCTTCCACAGGTGTATGGCGATCGTCCGCGCCTGGTGGAAGTACTGCAGAATCTCCTGGACAATGCCGCCAAGTTCATGGGCGATCAGAAACAGCCGTGTATCGAGATTGGACACGGCGGGGAGGAAAATGGGGAACCCGTCTTCTATGTCCGTGATAACGGGCTGGGCATCGCTCCTGAGCACCATGACCGTGTTTTTGGCTTGTTCAATAAACTGGACCCCAATACCGACGGCACAGGGGTGGGTTTGGCCCTGGTGCGAAGAATCCTCGAGGTTCACGGCTGCCGGGTCTGGATCCAGAGCGCGGCTGGAGGAGGGTCCACGTTCTTCTTTACGCTTCCCATCCAGCCGCATCCTGATTCCGTTATATAATACGTCATCATCTCTGAGGAGCATCCTGCATGAAGCGAGCGGTCAGCATCAGTATTGGTTCATCCAAGCGCAACAAAGTAGTGGAAGTGACTCTGCTGGGCGAAAAGGTTAGCATCGAACGCATCGGCACAGACGGCGATATCGAAGCCGCCGCGTTGAAATACAAGGAACTGGATGGGAAAGTGGATGCCTTCGGAGTCGGAGGCGCGGATCTCGGTGCGATCGTCGATGGCAAGTTGTATCCCTTCCATTCGATCCAAAAACTTGTCCGCTACGTTCAAAAAACTCCCATTGTGGATGGCGGCGGTTTGAAAAATACGCTCGAAAACAAAGCCCCCCGGTTCATCGATAAAAAGATCGGCGATTATATCAACACGCGCGGGCGCAAGGTGATGATTGTCGTAGGCGTGGACCGCTGGGGACTCTCCAGCTCCTTTGTGGAGGCTGGATATGAAACGGTCTTTTGCGACCTGATGTTTACACTGGGTGTCCCCATCCCCATCCGGTCCATGAGAGGCTTGCGCACGCTGGCCGGTTTGCTGATCCCGGTCGTAACCCGCTTTCCATTCGAATGGATCTACCCTACCGGTGAGAAACAGGATGTTCGCGAACCCAAATATGTCAAATGGTATGAGTGGGCAACGGTTGTTACGGGTGACTGTCACTACATCAAAAAACACATGCCTGATAACATGCAGGGCAAGGTCGTCGTCACCAATACCACGACGCCCGAAGACGTGGAACTGTTTCGGAAATGTGGTGTGAAATATCTTGTCACGACCACACCCGTTCTGGATGGACGTTCCTTCGGCACGAACATGATGGAAGCTGCCATGGTGGCTGTCTCTGGCAAGGGCCGCCCGCTGACCTGGCCTGAGCTGACCGAAATGCTCGATCAACTTGGCTTCGAGCCGCAATTGCAGGAACTAAATTAAAGTACATAGGAAACAGGTAGACAGGTACACGGGTCTTTGATAAACGTGTTTACATGTGTACTTGATACATGTTTACCTCACACAAGGAGAATCTATGGATGCAATCATAACCGCTGGTGGAATTCCACGACCCGAAGACCCGCTTTATAGTTACTCGCATGGTGATTCCAAGGCTCTGATCGATGTGGCCGGCAAACCCATGATCCAGTGGGTTCTGGATGCGCTGGGCGGGGCGAAGAAAGTGGACAATGTGATCATCGTCGGCCTTTCGCCCAAGACCGGCGTCACGTGCAAAAAGCCAACCTACTTCGTTTCGAACCAGGGCCGTATGCTTTCGAATATTGTGGCAGGCGTAAACAAGTCACTTGAGCTGAACAAGAAGAATCAGTATGTGCTGCTCGTTTCCTCCGATATTCCGGCGCTGAAATCTGACATGGTGGATTGGCTGGTGGAGACCTGCATGGAAACGCAGGATGACCTGTACTACGGCATTTGCCCCCGTGCCGTCATGGAAAAACGCTTTCCAGACTCAAAACGTACTTATACAAAATTAAAGGATATCGAACTGTGCGGAGCGGATATCAATGTGATCCACGTGAGCATGGCAACGGAACCGGAGCATATGAATTTGTGGGAGTCACTGATCGGCTCACGCAAGAATGCGGTCAGGCAGGCAAGCATGGTGGGCTGGGATACTGCCTTCCAATTGTTGACACGCAGCATTACGCTCGACGATCTGGTTGAAAAAGCCTGCCGTCGAATTGGCGTCAAGGGCCGCGTGATCACCTGGGATCAGGCCGAACCCTGCATGGATGTGGATAAACCTCATCAACTGGAGCTGTTACGCGTGGACCTTGCCAAACAACAGCGCAGGTCCAGCGCGAAAGCAAGGAGCGCGGTGAAGAAAACAACAACCAGGAAGCCTGTCAAACCTGTCGCTAAAAAAGGATCGCCTGCCCCGAAAAAGGTCTCGAGGGTTTCTACCAAAACGAAACTTAAGGCGGGGAAATAGATTTGAATTCCATACTTGAACTCGATGCACGTCTCTCCAGTCAAATGCGCGTGGCGGAAAAGCCAGGCGCATTGCGCGCTATTTCTGTGATTTTCGCGCATTCAGGTGATTCATGGTTTTGGGCGATCGGCCTGATTATCATTTGGCTCAGCGGCGACTCGTTTTGGAAGGAATGGGCGGTTGTCCAGTTTGCAAGCATCAGCTTGCTGGCGGCGATGGTGCTGCTGATCAAATTCCGGGTGAGGAGGAAGCGCCCGGAGGGGGAATGGGGCCGGATCTATCGTTTTACCGATCCGCATTCCTTCCCCTCCGGTCATGCCGCGCGCGCCTTCCTGATTGCCACGATCGCCGCAGGGCTGGGTCCTGTCTGGCTGGCAATTGCGTTGTGGATTTGGGCGCCGGTGGTCGCGCTCGCCCGCGTTGCGATGGGAGTGCATTATTTGTCGGATATTGTCGCGGGCGCTTTATTCGGCATTCTCGTCGCGCTGATCGGTTTGCAGATCTACATGCCCTTGTTCAATTTCCTTGGTTTCACGTTATGGTAAAAGCTTCATGTTAAATGCGATCCCCGTGAGAATAAACCTCACGGGGAATTTTGTTGCCTTATTTGGCTTTCTTCACGGTTTCCAGGTGTTCTTCGATGTGCGCCAGATCCTTCTCCACCCAGCTTTGTAATGTCAAGCCGTTTCCCAGTGTGGTGTGGCGCGAGAGGCGCGACCAGGCCTCAACCGGTAGAGCCTGTAAGAACTTCACCAATGCCTCAGCGTTTTCAACGAAGCTATTCAACAGATCAGCGAGTGATTCACCGGCATCATAGTTTTCTGCCAGATAAACATTGCCATCAAAATTCGGAAATTCGGGATTATCTTCCAGCGCCGTTCGACGGGCGCGCAGACCATAAACCAGTTTATCCACATCGCGCGTGTGCACCGCGATCTGATGCACAGTCCAGCCGTCCTCCAGCGCGGTATATGGATCCTTCACTGCCAGGCACGCTGCCCGAAATTCCTTTGCAGACTTCAAGAGCCTTTTCATCAGCTTCCTGCGGTATTCGAACAGTTCCTTCATTGCTCCTCCGTTCGGGGATCGAGCAGGGCAAAAACACTCTCGACAATTTTCTCCGAGACATTCTCGATCAGGTAGACCCGGATGCCGTATGGATTGAGCTCACGCGCAGCCTGACCCGTAAACGCGGCCAGTCCCTGCATGCTGGCGAGGAATGCCGCTCCACCGCCTCCATCACGAGCGGATCCCGTTACCAGAGTGATGATCACGCCTGAGCCGCGGGCGCGCATGACACGCCCCGCCGATTGGGTCATCAGGAACGCGCCGGTAAGATTGACGTCCAGCACGCGATGCCAGTCCCATTCATCCATATCGAGCAGGGGGACGTGCGGTTCCACCGCGGCATGATTGATGAGGATATCAATCTGACCGAAATCATCCTCCACCTGGTTGAGGATGTTCTGCGCGGCAACTTTTTTGGCGACATCATCGATGTATGCCTGTGCGCGTCCACCCTTTGCCACAATCTGCTTCACAACTTCCTCGACGTTGACCGGTGAAATATCGTTCGCGGCCACTATCGCTCCTTGTCTGGCAAACGCCTCTGCAAGGATGCGCCCGCTGCCCTTGCCGGCGCCGGTGATCAAAACGACCTTATCTTTGAATTTGTCCATCATGTGATTCACAGAGCTACCTTGTTTCCCTGCAGTTCGATTTGCTTGGCAAATCGTGCGGGAGAACGGCCGGACAATAGCTACTCTCCACCGCTCTCACAGAGCGGGACGCGGTCGCGGTTCTCGTACCCATTCAAAGGTAATTCCAGGTAGGGCGATGGGTCAAGCGTGTTGTCGATATCGAGTTCGTTCTTGAATTTGCCGGTGCCATCATCTTCGACGATGGAAAAGTGTAAATGCACTCCCACCGGGTTATTCGGATCGCCGGAGTAGTCCCCCTGATACCCAAGGAATGTGTCCGCTTCGATCAATTTCTCAAAGGTGCCGGCAGGGAATTCGTCCGAAATGAACGAATTGCCGAACCGATCTGCCATATGAGTGTAATAGAGCCAGATCTGTCGTCCGGGCTGAAGCGGATCGCTTGGGACTCGCACGATGACCGCCGATTTCCAATCCGCCTGGCGCGTCAGATACCCTGGATACGCAGCCACGACAGGTGTGATCCCCGCCTCTGTCCCGGCAAAGACATCGATCCCCTGGTGTGTTTTACGGAAACCGAATGGGTCACCCCATAGGAAGCCGGCGAAGCCATCGGTCGGAAAAAGAAAGGGGGCCGGACCACACTGCGATCCCGCGGCCAGCTTCCAGTCCGGGTGAGAGGCGGGATTGCGAATCCATTGATAGAACTTGTTCACGCGCACCGCGTTGGGCCTGTATGTGTAATAAGCCGTTGCCACGGCGGCGATCGCTGCCACGAAGAGAATGGAAAGTATGAGAAAGCGCTTGGACATAGGGAGGAATTATAACGCCTGAGAATATGCCCCGCTAATTCGAACCCAGCACATTAATGTAATCCAGGTTTACTGTGTCTCCACTATCGTGAACAATGATAATAAAATGCTCAGTGTTGGGTAATTGCGGTGAAGTCCATTCTTTGCCAGTTGATTGGTCCAGCTGGAATTCATCGTCGTCGATTGAGATGGTGATGGAGCCCAGAAGCGGCTCGCCCAAATATCCAATGATTATTTGTTGTCCTACAAAAGTAAGTACCAGATCGTTGCCAATGGCGTTTGAAACAGTTAAGGTCCCTTGTTGGGCATTTGCAACTCCGGTCTCGTTGATCCAGTCACCATCGTATTCGAGGCGTGAATCTGCGTCATCATATCTCTCTCTTACACTCAACGCGGCCGCAGTCGTTGCAGGTACGGCTTGTGTCACCCGGAGGAGGCTATTCGCCGAGGTGGTCCCTTGTGGGGGCCCTGCGGCTGAGAAGGTGGGAAATTCCTGTTCTGGTTCCTCCGTAAAGGTTTGTTCCGGACCAGTCACCACTAGTTCAGGATCAGTTGCCTCTGCTTCAGGCCCAGGAACACCTGTTTCAGTGGCGAGAAGCAGATATTTAAATGGCGTGACGGTTCGGGTCGCTGAGACAACCGCCTGGGGTTTATCGAGATACACGCTCAACAAAATAACGAAAATCCCCAAAATGGAAAAAACACCAATTGCTATTGGGACAAGGAGACTGCGGTCACCGAATGGCTGCTTATCCATAATTAGATTTGAGCTGGGGATGAAAGGAAACGAGACTTGCCTGTAGTAGTTCCTGGAGCATAGGGCAGCATTATAACCCTTCCAATTGGGAAAATATATTGGTTTTGTAACTTTTGCTGTTTCAATTCGTCATGATAAGACTTTGATTAGAATCATTAACCCAAACATCCCAACAGACCCCCTTGTTTTCCTTCAATTTTAATGTAATATTAAGGCTAGTATTCGCGAGTTTAGAAATATCTGAGAGGACAATCCCGCCGTGAGACGGGGTGCAAAGTCTGGATCTGCTGGACTGATGCGTACAGTTCGGCAGACCCCCGAATTTTTTGGTAGTCTTAGTTTGCAAGGAAGGAGGTGCGCTTCGTATAGCGAAATTATTCAAGACCATTGCATGAAAATGTGACCAATGAGAATCTTTCACGAGGAGAAAAAGATGCAAAGAAGGTTTTTTTACGTATTGATGGTCTTTGTATTGAGTTTGTCTTTAGCGACTCCCGCACTGGCACAAGGAAGTTCGCAGCCTCTTGCTCAGGAAGAGGTTAAATCATACATTGTTGTTTTAGAAGAGGCTCCAATCATCTCTTATGAGGGTGATATTGCGGGATTGGAAGCTACAGAAGTTCAGGAGGGAGAAAAGATCGAAGTCGCTGATCCTGCTGTGCAGGAATATGATGCTTTCCTGGAAGAACAACATGAAGAGTCGCTTGAAGATGCTGGCGCAGCCGTCGATGCAAAGATCCATGACTATACTGTTGCCCTGAATGGCTATTCGGCCATTCTGACCGCAGATCAGGTCGAAACCATCAAGCTGCAAAAGAATGTCAAGTTTGTTATGGAAGATCATAGGCGTTATGCGCACACAGACAGCAGCCCGGAATTCCTGGGCCTGACGGACAGGGGCGGCGCTTATGACAGCGGCATTACCGGTGAGGGCGTAGTTGTAGGTGTCATTGACACCGGCATCTGGCCCGAACACCCCTCTTTTGCTGATGATGGCACGTACGCTGCACCTCCCACAGGCCCATTGGCTTGTGAATTCGGCAATACAGCTCACAACCCGAACGATGCGCCTTTCACCTGCAACAATAAATTGATCGGCGCATATCAGATGCTGGATACCTACCGTGCCTTGATTGGCGCTGACCCGGATGAGTTCGACTCAGCTCGTGACGATGATGGACATGGTACCCACACAGCCTCCACAGCGGCAGGCAACGCGGGTGTGGAAGCCAGCATGTATGGCTTGCCGGTGGCGACCATTTCCGGTATCGCGCCGCGTGCTCATGTCGTTGCCTACAAGGCCCTTGGTAACCTGGGCGGCTTCACCTCCGATCTGGCGGCTGCGATTGATCAGGCGGTTGCGGACGGTGTGGATGTGATCAACTACTCCATTGGCGGCGGCGCAGGGCTGCCCAGCGCCGATGAGATCGCGTTCCTGTTTGCTGCTGATGCAGGTGTATTCGTGGCGACCTCGGCGGGAAACTCCGGCTCAGGAGCTGCGACCGTTGGTAATCCTGGAACCATGCCCTGGCTTACAACCGTGGGCGCAAGCACGCAGAAGCGTTTCTTTGAAGGTCTGATCACTCTTGGCAATGGCAGGCGCTACCAGGGTGCATCGCTTACCCCTGAACTCGGCTGGAAGCCACTGGTTGATGCTGCAGCTGTGGGGAATGAACTCTGTGACCCTGCTGTTCCATTCACCGGTGACGTCACTGGAAAGATCGTTCTCTGTCTGCGTGGTGTGGTTGGACGTGCCGAAAAGAGCCTGGCCGTGTTCGAAGCCGGCGGCGTCGGCATGATTTTATACAACACCGATAATGTCGATAATTTGTTTACCGACACGCATTGGGTACCCTCTGTCCATATCGATTTCACGCCCGGGACGAAGATCAAAGCTTACATTGCCAGTTCCCGCTTCCCCAAGGCGAAGATCGAGACTCGCGAGGATCACCGTGGCTGTGATCGTTTCCAGTACCACAATTACGAAAGATATGGCCAGGGTCAGAACTGGTTCAACCGTACATGCGGACCGCGTATCAGCAAGTGGCGCGACGCTCCGACCATGACAATCTTCTCCTCGCGCGGCCCCAACCCGGTCGCCCCGGATATCATCAAGCCTGACATTACCGCGCCCGGCCTCCAGATCCTGGCTGGCAATTCACCGTTCCCTGATCCAGGTGCGGTCCCCGGTGAGTTGTTCCAGGGCATTGCCGGAACCTCCATGTCCAGCCCGCATGTGGCAGGCATCTTTGCGCTGCTCAAGCAGGCCCATCCTGAGTGGAGCGCGGCCATGGCGAAATCAGCCATGATGACAACTGCCTATCAGGATGTTCTTGATAACGACCGTGAGACCCGGGCTGATCCATTTGATATGGGTTCCGGTCATGTCGATCCAGGCGGCAGGTGGACGAAAGGCTCCATCACCCAACCCGGACTCGTCTACGACGCTGGCTTGTTCGAGTACGCGGCGTTTACCT
>Ga0105098_10000253_pt1 | contig 17412 bp, 17 predicted proteins | sample PPLLak21cMay2015_FD_79137 | JGI IMG/M metagenome (GOLD analysis project Ga0105098, IMG submission 79137) | Freshwater sediment microbial communities from Prairie Pothole Lake near Jamestown, North Dakota, USA - PPLs Lake P7 Core (1) Depth... | ecosystem: Environmental > Aquatic > Freshwater >... | reverse complement strand
GGGCTGATCCAGCAACACCAATGATACTTCCTGCGCCCTGAAGGATTGGACCAAGCATCGACTGCCTTCCTTGCGGAGTGGTCTGCGACAATGCGCCAAGCCTTGCCTGGAACTGTCCGGCTGCCACGGGGTCGGGCATGGCGTCAAGGTAGGCTCCGGCCTGCCCAGACTGCTGCAGTAGCTGGGCTTGCATCATGTCTGCATCGAGCCTTTGGGCAGGGGTAAACATCATCTCCTGCGGCCTCATCTGGCTGGCAATCGGAGATACATTTTGATTGGCAGTATTGAGCCATGACTGGAACATCGACATACCCCTGTCTTGCAATGACAATGCTCCGAGCCCGAGGTCGCGAGTGGTAATGGCGTTGTTGGTTCCTGGTGTCCCAATAGCTCCGCTAATTTCGGCACGGTTCCGAATCAACTCGGGGAAAAAGTCCGACATGTTGGTGTTGCCGCGCATGTTGGCAGTGATCTCACTGAACATGTCGGCAACTCGATCATCGTAGCCTGGAGCAAGGCGGCGGATGCGGGTGAGGTCATTCTCAATGATGCCCCTGTTTGTCCTGCCAACAAGCTTTTCGATGCTCGGCATCGCGCTCCGATTCCCGGCAATGGTATCCAGTTGGGACTGGGTGATGTCCACAGGCACGTATGGGACGTGGTCAGGGACAGTGCCGAAAACATTGCTGCCAGCACCAGCAAGAAGCTGATTCAGACTGTTTTGATAATTCTGCTGAGACTGTCGGGCAGCCCTCGATTGAGAACTTGCCGAAGCAATTCCGCCAATAGCACTAACCGCTACTCCTGCCACTGAAAACCAACTCATGTTAAATCGCTCCCTTCTTCAATTTGCGGAGTGCCGCAGTCGGACAATAGTAAATTCTCATGAGGAATTATGACACGTTCCTCAATCACTGCCAAGTCTGTTTCGTCATCCTCGTTGGTGTGGAACGTCGTCCAGACCGTGTCCTCAATAATCTGGAGAGCCCGCCTCGTTCCTGGCTCGGTGATGCCGCAGTAGGGCGCGGTGATGTGCTGAAGTTCCTGGCCAAGCTCATCGTAAACGATGCACCGTCCCTTCGTCACCTTGAATGGGTGGCGGGTCTTGTGGGTCTTGCTCGTCAGGTATGATCCGGCTGGCATGTGGATGCGCCGGATGTATTCGCCTGGAATGAAGAAGTGTTCAGTCGTTGGGACGAACAACTCCAGGCTGTCCATGATGGCACGCTCAAGCTCGTCAATCTTTGACGGGGCAGATAGCGTGGATGGTGGCTGGAGTTTGTCGCTCATCGGCGTGATCGAAGCTTGGATCGGGTGACCTTGCGAGGGTGGAGTTTGAAGGTGGTTTCCTGAGAGCCGCCACGCGACCTTGAGCGATCACCAACCAGAAGCCTCTTGGCGTCAGCCAGATATGAACGGGCAATGTTCATCTGGTTGGGATTGTCGTTCTTGAGATCGTGCATGATCACGTAGTTGGCGAGGTTGACCCAAGCCCGCTCATTGTCGGTCTCCACGATTTCGTCGTCAAAGTAGAGGTCGTGGAATTTGCGATTGGCGTGAACCAAAACCCGATCCCCTGGCTGAACCCCAAGGATCTTAATCCGGCGGTAGGACGGCACCTTCTCCCATGGGGCGTAACGAGAGATCTCGGTGATGGCCTCATCCTTGACTACCCCCACCACCACAGGCCCGCACAGGTCAGGCAGGACAACGGCACCAGGAAGGTGCAGCTTCTTGACCGGATACGTGGTCTTCATCCACTGACCCTCTACGATCAGGATCTTCTCATGCCTGTCATAGCCTGCCGTGTCGGTGTATCGGATGGTGACTACCTTGTTGTTGTCCTCTGGCGACTGGGCGCGAAACGCAATGCACGCCCCACTGCAACAGGCGGCATCAAGCTCGAAGGGAAACACGGCACCTTGATCGATGGCCTCAAACCCGCACTTCTCGCCGCAGGCAATGCCCATGGTCTGCTCCCGCCAACGGGAAAAGTATTTGATCGGCTCGGATGATCTATAGATGGCCTCAAGCCCGTCCATCTCATTGGTCAGGGTGATGCCATTGTAGGACGAGCAGCAGTCCTGGCAATCCAGGCAGAACGACTGAACTGTGAAGCACTCCTTCACGTCGATGTTCATTGGGACTTCGGAGTAGAGCGAGTAAAGCTCACGCCTGACACTGTTGGCTAAACGTGTCAGGTCTCTCCGGTGAACGCTCACCTGTTTTTGTGCTGGCACTTCAAGCCAGCGAAGGAGTTGGGAGAAGGTGGCGTAGCTCATTAGGTTTCCTCAGGAAGGTATCCGGTTGCGGTGACCTCAACAGTGAATGCCAGGCTCCAGTTCTCGACAGTGACTGATGTGGTGCCGTCAGTCTGAGATGACTTGTAAAATCTGGCATTCCCAGGCGAGCTTGTGGCAACGACTGACGCCTGATAATTGTCGTCCTCGAACTTGTCGTCCCACTGCACCACATAAGAGCCGTTGGCGTTGACTGAAATGGACTTCTTGACGGTAACCATCTCTCTTGGTGGAACCACCTGATCGGCCTCGGAGTCTTCCCACTCTGCCTTGTTTGGATTCCAGATCTTGACCTTGCCAGTCGGCAGGCCGGACGAATTGGTGACGATCCATGGGCGGGACTTGTCCTGCGGGGGAGTGGATGAGTAGTAGGGGATGCCCAGGCCGCCGCCAATGGAGGACTCAAACACAAGTCGCCTGACGATTTCCCCCATGACTGAGTCAGGGATAGTGTCGCACGCCTGCATTGGCATGAAACTCAGCTTGGTGGATACGACTTGGTTGCTCATAGTTCAGATATTACACGGCTGGACGATTGCTGGCAAGAGATGTCGGATAGTCATAGTCGCCGTCACATGAATCGACGATCTCGGAAAAGCATTGCGGGGCCAGCGTGCTCTGGTCAAGGACTTGGTCAAAAGTCTCGAAGTCCACCCTGACGCCATCCAGGTTTGAGATCCCAAGCCAGGAGACCTTAACCTGCATCCATTTACCCATGCGGTATTGGTCGGGAACGCTGTATGTGTCAACGGCAGACGCAGGGTGCCACGATGCCAGGGGGTTGGACGGGCAGGACGATGTCGAAGACATTGATCCCTGGGACGTGATGTCCAGCCAGTTCTGGTGGCGATCTGTTCTGATCGAGATGCGCCAATCAACTTTGCCTCTCATTCCTGAGAATGTTGGCGTGATGCTGTTGAATGACTTGTTGGTCAGCGGAGATCCGGCGACAAACTTACCAGTGACTACGGTGCACGGCACTCGCCTGCGCTGGCATTCAATGACGTCATCTCCTGGCTCGGTCATGATCTCGGCCAGTGCCACCTTGCCGTCACTATCATAGCACAAGACGAAAATCTTCTGGGCACCGTCGAAGTCGCCATTCACCATGATGATCGGCTTTGACGCCTCAGGCGGGAATGTCATCAGCCCCTCCCATGATGGCCTGACGTCACTGGTGGGGTCGGGCAGGAGGTGGATGGTTGCGATACCGCGATGCCACCACCTCTCACCGTTCATGACTGGTGAGGTTGTGCAGAAGATCTTCCGCTCTCTGTCGAGCTTGGCGAGGCTGGCGAACCTGAGGAACGGAACGTGATCGTGAGCCATCCAGACATCGACTTCCTCAGCCAGTGACCGGACTGGGCCGCCCAAGGACTGGCCCTGTGACGCCACTGACCTCAGCGACTGAATGCCGTGCCTCGATCTGAACAACTGGTCGCCGCTGCTGATTGGCAGGACGGCGTATGGCCCCATCGCGCCAGACCCAATGACGGCATGACGAATCATTTCCGTGTCAGCCCATGACGAGCGCGGGAACACATTGGATCTGAGTGACATGATGCCTGACGGCGAGTGGAACATCACCTCCCCGTGACCGTGACTGGTGTTCTGGGTGGGCAGGATTGCGGCGGCGACAACGGCGTCCCAATCTGAGGGTGGCGCAAACCAGCCGCCAGTCGCCCAGTAAACCTGATCGGTTGTCTTGAGGATGTTTTCCGCGCTACTGCCCTCGGTCTGGTGGATGATGTCACTGACAAAGATCTGCCGTCCGGCGACTACCTGATGCAGCCTCCCGTGCGCGTAGATGGCGGTGTTGGCGGTGTTGGCAATCTCTGACTCGTCCCTCTTGACGTCATTGATCCCCTTGCTCCAGCGGGACTCGCCAGCGCCGTCGAAGATGAAGGTGTTGTCGGTGGCCTGGGAGATGATGAGGTAGTTCTCGGCCTGCGTCATCGAGCAGATCGGATAAGCGGCGTTGCGCTTCTTCGTTCCGGTGATTTCAGCAACTCTGAATCCCTCGCCTGGGATGATGAGGAAAGTCCGGCCTCCGGCTGACACAGCAATGCTGGAGTAGTCGGGGCCAAATGCAGATGACGCGATGCCCCTGCTTGGGTTGTAGTAGCAGGCACCCTGGATGTTGAGGTCGGGGAAAATGTCGCCTGATAGCTTGTGAACCTTGACGGCAAAGCGAGTCCCGACAACCTCGTCAGACAATGACACGTTGATCCCCTTGGCGTATTGCGCTGGTGTCAACTTTCTCGGATCAACGGAAGAGTTCATCCCGCCGCTGCCGAATATGAGAATGTCAGCTTTTGGCATTGGTGATGGGTTGTTTTATTTGAATCCAAGCAGCACCACCGAAACTGATCTGGACGCAGCAGTTCCGTCACGGGTAGCAAAGAACTTGATGGTGTCGTTGTAGATTGGAACATCAACCCAGGCATCAACGGCATTGTTGCCGCCAACCGCAAGGACGTAAACGGCACCAGCATATTCAGTCGTGCTGAAATAAGGCGCTAAGTTGTGGCTTGCAAAATTTGAGCCCGTAACACTCAGGCCAATGCTGATCCTAACCATTGCAAACTTAGCGCATTCGGGTGGACTGTATGGGGCAAGGCTGACAGTTTTTGTTCCAGACGTTGTGCTGTTCAAAATTATCGGCTTTCCTGAAATTGTCTGGAAGCATTCATTGCCGCCAGTTGTTGCTGCCCATTCCCAGCAATTGCTGCCGCCAACGTATTTGAGAATGACGCCAGTTGTGTAATTGCCTTCGCCGCTTTTTGGCAATTCGTAGAACTTCAGGCACCCGCCGCAATAAGCCCAAGTTCCAAGGACTCCAGTCTTGAGTTGAGCCTTGGCCAGCGACAGGCAGTCACCGTTTTGAATCCACACCGCAGGGTAAGCGCAAGCGCCGTCTTCCTCATCCCCCTCTCGCTTTTCGACGTTGTCATTGGATAGGACGATGGACTTGAGCCAGCGCCAAAGGGTCTTGATCTTCTTGAGCCCAGGCTGGACTTCGACTTCTTCCTCGACAGCGGCAAGGATGCGGATGTTGTTGGGGCAGCTTTCGCCAATGTCTTCTGGGATAATGCGCTTTGGTCTGACGCTTGGCGTGCCACTGCATACTGGCTCTGCCTGGAGTCCCGCCAGATACGCTTCGTCGGTGTCCTCAAGGGGAACTTCTTTGATGCACTTTTTGCCAGTAGCTGAATCAACCTGAGAAAGGAGAACCTTGCCATAGGTGTCGGCCTCGGCCTCTTCAATGCTGCGGAAGCAGGGCTTGTCACCGCGAGCGGGAATCATGTCCTCAGTCAGGTCGCGGGGAACGTCTGTCCCATCCTTGCCCCTTACCCACACCTGAGCTTTGCCAGGGACGGTGGACGGCGTGTCGTGCAGGCATTCGTTGACGCGAGTGACGAGGCGTCCCTTCTGCGTCTTTGGCAGTGTTGCCAGCTTTGGGTCACAGAACGGGGTTGAGCAACCCACGTTGTTTTGAGTGATGCCGCATTGAGCCTGAGCACTTTCAGCGCACGGGGCGCAAGAATCGTCAGGAATGCCAGGGGTGAGTGCTCCGTTGTCAGCCATAGTGATCCTATTATCACTCCCTGACGGGCTAACGTCAATCCCTCAATTATCGGGCAGGATACAACTCTGCCACCAACTGTCGATCCTTCTTGGTGAAGGAGGTGTTCCAGCCAACCGACATCTTGCCGTCGGTCAATTCTGCCGGAACCGGATACATCATGATGCTGTCAGTCCTGAACCCATTGGTGCGGAGATCGGAGATTGAAGGAGCCCGAAGAACTTGGAACTCAGTCTGCTCCTCACTCCACCCCTGGGTTCGCCGATAAAAGTCCAAAACCTTTTGGCGATTCCAGGGAATGAAACCCTGAGGATGCTGGTGCTCATGGCCGAGTCCGATGGCGTGGAGGATTTCGTGGATCGTTACTCGATCCCACTCCCTGCTGCCGTCCCTGGCCGAAAGCTGGAGATTCATTGTCTGCTTGGCTTTCGGCTGTCGCTTGGCGTCAGTGCCAACATATGACCAGTGCCCACCGCATTCAAAGCCAACGCGAATGTCACCGCCCCGAAGGACTCGTTTGAATGCCAGCCCAGGAGCGGCTGCATCAACCACCGCGAAGCGCAGCCACGCCTGTTTGGCTTGGCTTTCAGATCCGCCCATGAACGAGACGGTGACAATTTCATTGCTCCAGAGCTTTCTGCCCTCAGCCCAAGCGAAGAGCCCGCCCATGGCAGGCTTGTGGGTAATGGCAGTGCAGGTCTGGCTGGTCAGCCCAGCGTCTGGGCATGTGTCGTTCCCATCAATGGGAGCGGTTGAACATGACAGGGGCAGGATGGCGAGTGCCAGGATAACGAGCAGTGTGATGTTTTTCATAAGATTACCAGTCAACATTGAATCCACGGGTGTCGATGTGAACGAAAGTATGATACTCCTCAATGCCGCCCTTGAAAACAAACTTTTCTCCGGTGATGGGCATTATAAAGCTTTTGTTTCTGAGTGAGCGAGCAATCTCACCCAGGAGAGCAGCGGTCACTTTTCGGCTCTGGAAGTCGATAGCCATGAACCTCATGTGGTAGCTTTGCGCGGCACCACCAACTGCCTTGTTGTATTCGGGCGAGCGGTAGGTCGAAGTCATCGAGATCGGCTCTCCGGCAATGTGCCGAATCTGATCCAGCACCACCAAGGCCTTGGCGATGTTTGGCCAAAGGGCTCTGGGCGGCACCGAGTTGCTTTTTCCCTTTCTTGATCGGCTCCAGTAGGGAGTCAATTCGGCACCCTTAAAGTAGCGCAGGCCAAACCTGTCGATGTATTCCTCAAGCGGGGTTTCAATCGGCTTGATTGGAGATTGGGGTTCTGGATGTTTGAGTAAAGCCTTGGTCGGTTGACAGGACTACCCCGATACGGGGCATTCCATCCATCGCCCTGAGGTGGACGCGACCCTCGTGGGCAAGAATCCAAAGGCCAAGCGAGGTGATGGTTTTGGCAAGCAAGTCACTCCATGACGGGTATGCCTCAAGAACCTTTTGCATCACCCATGACCACCGCTGCTGGCCCTTCATGTCCTTCATGTCTTCCGCTGCCAGAATCCATCCAAGGACTTCCCGCCACTGCTCAGGCGTCACTGACGCGAGGCGACCAATGACCCAGGCGGCAACGGCAACAATGCCGTCCCATGACAGCCTGCCTAGCATCCATGCCGTAAATCGTGACAGGGCGGGCATGGATCGATACGGCCTGTTTGGGGTGTAGCGAGGGGCGTATGCCACAGCCAAGTCGGCAACCCTTGCCATGACGTTTTCTGGGCCAGCGGGGAGGATAGGGAGGGTGGCGCGGCTTCGTCCGATGATAGCAGATATGGTGCCGTAGATGATGAGAATGGTGGGGGTGACGCCTTCAATGAGTCCAGACGCTGAGGAAAGCTCACCTAGATCCAGATTGATCGCCTGACTAATGCCGACAATGCCAGCAACAACCGCGCTCCAGAATGTGGACGTTTTCAAAAGCTGGACGTCAAAGTTCCATGCCCTGACGCGACCCCACACAATGCCAATGGCTGACACGATGGCGATGATCTGAGGCCATGCCTGATCGAACATGTCGGCAACATTCTTGACCTCCCCTGGCTTAACCTTGAGCCCAAACATTGAGAGGATTGCACCGACGAGAACGATTAACCCTGCCCTGACGGCGCGAGACTGAAGTGGTTTTTTGAACATAGAGAAGCGTTAGTCTCTATTTTTTTACCGTCAACTTAATTATTGCTTCCTACTCCCCTCAAGCCGATCCACCCCCTTGATCAGATAATCCAGTTTGACGTTTGACTCCTTCTGGTTCTTTTCGAGGTTGTGGATTGACAACTCGTTACCCACGAATCGGCTTTCGTGAAGCTCAAATTTGCGCTGATGCTCCTGATTCCTTTCGGTTAAATGCCTCAAGGTTGTGACGTGGATACCATAAGTCACCGCCCCTCCAAGGGCGAGAGTCACCAGCGTGATTAGGTGCCCACTCGAAACTGTGTTGTCAAACTTCATCCTCATGGCAGCAATACGTTCAGTTTCCCTTAATTGCTTCGGTCATTGGCACAAGCTCGTCGAGCACTGCCCCTCCCAAGACTTCCGTCATCTTCATCACAGGAACACCGATTTCATTCTTTTTGAATACTTCATGCTCTGCCCTGAATGCTCCGTTCGCAACGCTAGACTTGTCGTAATCGCTCTTGGTCAGCACTGACACCCCTGCCGTAGTGAAGGACATCTTTTGTCCGTCCTTCTCAAACGAGGTTGGCCCCATGGTGCATGACGCCATGATAAAGAGGAATAGAAGATGTTGGTGTAGGCCCATGGTGGTGGTTATCCGTCAGAGTAAAACGTGTCGTCATGAACAGTAGCTAATGCCCTCCAATTCTTAGACCCAACAAGATAACAAAACCGCGCTTTACTAAGCATTGCCCCATCACCATACGCGCCAGGGTTTCCGTTAGCTGCTCCAGGAGGAGCCTGTCCACCTGGTCCTCCAGCACCTGCCTGAATATCGGTGCTGCCTGTCACTGAGTGCATTTCAACATAGCCAATTGCCCCACCAGTTCCGCCATCACCGCCATTACCTCCATTCCCGTCACCGTCAGTTCCATCTCCACCAAGTCCACCTGGGCCTCCTTGTCCTCCCATGCCGCTAATTGCGGTTATATTGATTGTTGCCGAATGGTCGCTATTCACATAAAGATCTCCAAAGGGAGAGCCATTAGTGCCAGTGCCGCCAACTCCACCGTCAGTCCCTTGCGTTCCGCCCGTTTCCGTATCAACAACCACTCCTGGCGCACCGTCAGTTCCGATGTTTCCGTCTTGCCCATTGTGTAAAATGTCAACCTGTGTAAAGGCAATTCCTCGGCCACAAATAAAAATGGATGTTGCGATTCCGCCTGTATCTAGGTCGAACACTCCAGTCCCAAAATTAAAACTTCTCGCGCCTTCACCAAAAGCTGCGGTGCCCGTCAAGAATGGCTTGTGTGGGTTACCGATCACCCCATGTGCATCACTGCCGTCGCTTGTGATGTAGGCCACGTCTGGGTCGCTGATGTTGCCGCCACCGCCGCCACCACCGCCGCCACCCTCTTCTTCCCACTCGGCAGCACCCTCAGAAGCGTCAGTGCAGATAAACGACGTTCCATCATCCTTGATGTAACGAGAGCCAACCATGTAGCCCAGCGTTTCATCGTATGAAGCCCCTGGCTCAACTGTGAGTCCATACTGGACTTGCCTGATGCCGTTGGATTGATCGAGGATGTAGAGTGACCCGTTCGACCAACGGTGAACATAATCGATTGAACAGACCTGATCGATGCCGTTGGCGTTCGGGGTCTGGTGAATCCTTGAGCCGTTGTCGAACGCGATTTCGGCATCAGTGTCCATCGTCCCGCCCGCGAGGGGGAGGAAGTCCCCACCGCCTCCACCGCCGCCTGACTGGATCAGGCTGAGGATGAGGGCAAACCCGCCACGAGAGACCCCAATCATGCTGGCATTGTCCTGGGTCAGGACGCCAGCATCGATTGCCCCAGGGATGTCTGCCAGGATTGCGCTGATGGTCAGCGGGGCTTCTGGGTCAAAGGTGGCGAGCGGCGACTGGGATGCTGCAATTGCAAACTGCTCACGAGACATTCCGATCTTGTGGCAATTGTCACTTGTCAGTGATCCGTCAGAGATTGCCGCAGCAATGTCGGCCAGGATAGCGTCGGGGTCAAAAGGCTGGTCACTCATTGTGGCAAATTACAGTCTTTGAGCGCGGTGGTCAATCACGATAACTGTTCCCTTTAACGGGAATCATTCTTGATCATAGACACCGATGCTATTTTTGAACCATGGTAAAGTTGCGGCTGATGACAGGAATGCCGAAAGCTTTGAGTTGTGCCAAAACCCAAATTTCTTCATCAACGAATGAACTTCTTCACGGGACTTCTCGTTGACGTGCCTGTTTCCGCCTTGTCCTGGGACAGCCCATGAGAGGATGATTCTTCCACTGGACAGGTTAACTAGGTTCCTGAGGAATGCCACCTCCCTGTCCTTGGCGATATGCTCACCAACTTCAAGGCAGATAACATTTCCCTTTGGCTCTAAAAACTTCTGAATCCTTGAAATATCCAATTCTTCGATAAACTCGCCCTCAATTCCAGGCGTTGCATCAAAGCCCTTGCAATGCCTGCCTGAATCAAGAATGCGTTTTGTGTAAAGACCACTTGAGCAGCCCACGTCATAAGACCACTCGCTGCGGTTCAAAAGAGTGATAATCGCATCACACAAACTAGCGTCTAGTGGTCTTGCTTTTTGCTCAAGCATGTTGAAGCACGAAGATTGATACGTCCATTCCCTGCCCTGCCATGACGGGTAATCATGAAACCTTCCTGGGTTAAGAAGTGAGTTATGGCCAATGTGCTGAACAAAAGATCTGTATGGAGTCCTAAAATAATGATGACCAGATTCAATGGCCCACTCTTTCAGCATAATGTCGAATCCCTGATCATACTTGGGAGTTCCGGCCCAGTTTATAAAATTCTTGGCGTCTTCTGGCTCAATGATAAATGCCTGAGTTCCGTAAAATGCGCCAACTCGATATTTCCACGCCATGCCCCGACATTCCATTACGGCACCGTAATTCGCGCAAAGCGGAAGAATCAATGATTCGACTCCAAGGCAATCTCGATAAAACAAATCAACAGCTTCATCAAAGCCGTGAATAAAGTCTATGTCGTCTTCAAGAAAAACAAATGGCTTTTTTGGCGAAAGGTCAATTCCAACTCTAAGCGCCTCAAGGCCATTTTGATTTGCAGTTTTGGTGTCGGACGATACTACCTCAAATTTGGCATTTCCGCCGCTTGACCTTGCAAGGTTTGCGATGGTCTTAGAGAGAGAGCCGTCTCTGCTTGGGTGGGTTCTAATAATGTTCAGCATAAAATTCGCTCAATGGACTGTTGCATGAGGTTCCTGATGCGGTCTGGGTTAAACGTCTTTGCCGTGTTGGTTGCCTCAAAAGTGACCTGATCGACGTGACCACCTTGAATGTCTTGGATCAATGCCCTGATCTGATCAACTGCGCTGACGAGGGATGGTTCTGCCCAGCTTCCGGTCTTGAAATAGTCATCGTTCGACACGTCAACAATAGCCACAGGCTCAACTGGATAGCAGTTTGCTGGGTTCATGTATTGAGTGCTTCCTCCCCAGTTTGTCCAGACAATAGGGACGCCGGACGCCATTGCCTCAAGTCCCGACAGGCCAAACCCTTCTCCCCGATTCAGGGAAACAATGGCATGGCATGACGACGTGAGGACGGACAATTCAGCTTCACCGATCCATTCGTCGTGGAGCATGAGATTCATATTCTTATCCCAGCCAGGAATGCTTTGCTCAAGGATCTTTGCCGCCTTGTTGACGATCAGCCTGATGTCTCCTTTCTTGCAGTCATGGGATTTGATGATGATCTCATGGCCAATCTCTGACTCGATGCAGGCGATGATGGTGGCAGCGATTGACAGGTGGGGAAGCTTTCTCTCGATCCGGCTCTTGGCATCGAATGGCACCATCACCCTGAGCATTTCTATCTCAGGCTCAAACATGGACGTTTGCCTTTCGTGGACGTGAGAGACAAAATGAGGAATGACATCGATCTTGCCCTTCCATCCTGACCTCACGAATGCTTGCTTGGTGAATTCTGACGGCACCCACAAAAGGTCAATCCACTTGTCCCAGGCGAGCCATGCGTCCGGCACCTTGGTCGTCTCCCATGCCGCATACAGGATGTTTCGGTGACCAAACCATTTGCACTCCATCAAAGCGTGGAGACTGACCGATTCTGGGTTGAAGTGAAAGATGTTCAGGTTGTAGCCAGGGGTGGCAACCTTTCTTGGGTCGCGAACACTTTCAGTTGGGAAATCGCACCATGTATTCTTGAACGGCAGACTCCTGATGAGCTTGTAGTTCATCCTGGCAGCATTGCCGATGCCGCCTCGGTGAGACAGCATTCCAACAAAATTGATTCCCGTTACAGGGCCAGTCTTTTGGGGCGGCGGCGATTTACGGTCTGATCTGATCACGCCAGAAACATGACAGATCCAAATCGTCAATCAACCCTTTTTTACTACTCGTTGGCTCTGCGGAAGTAAAGAACAACGCCAAGACCGTTTGGCGGAATCGGCCCGCCGTCGTCGGAGACTTTGAGGTAGATCTGGCGTCCTTCGTCAATTCTGACTGGCGATGCCAGCATGGTTTTCTTGAACGTCTCAGCGGTGCCCCTGAGCAGCGTGGTAAAGGTTCCGGCAACGGCTGACGAGTAGGCATTGCCGCCAACGGCTGAAACCCCAAGCTCTGCGTCAACGTCTGTGTGTGGCCCTGGGTCACCATAGACTGACGGCCAGTTGTCAACCCAGATCCCGATGCCGTAAATGTCGATGTCCTCGACGGCACGGACTTGGGTGTAGTAATTGGCGATGTCGATGGCGTTGGCCTGGAGGACAATCTTGATGTGCTCCATGCGGTTCCAAAGCTCGCAGCAATCGGCGCACCAAATGTCGGTGACATCACAGTTTTCGATGGTTGATGCGCCGTCAGGCAATGCTGAGTCGTTGATGACAATGCTGTATCGTTTGGCGCAGATCAGTTCAGTGTCGCAACCCCTGCGAAGAACCTGGACATCTTCAATCTCAGTGATCTCGCCAGGGATGTTTGAGGCACCCTCAAACTTGTCTTGGTCAACCTCAATGATGACGCTGTCACCCACACGGGCGAGCGATCCATTGCAAAGCAGGTGAGGTGCTACGTCAATTTGAACGGTGATGTCAGCCATAAGATGAGGGGGTAAAAACAGGAAAGCCGCACCCCATTGTAAGGGATGCGGCTTCCAAAGCAACTAACTATTCAGGGCTTAGTCAGCGCAGGATGCAAGCAGGTTGACCCTGACTTGATCGGCAGCGGCATCAAGCGTGCCGTTTGTCTCTGCACTCAGGTTGATGAAGAAGTGCTGGCCAGGAGTTGGCGTTGCACCAAGCGTAACCTCAACGCGCTTCCGGCCATTTTCGCCGTCAGCCCAGGTGATGTCACTGTTGATGACGACAAAGTCGCCACTGGCAGACGTTGCGGCAGTGCCGCCAGTTCCGTTTGCGGTGTCGATGTCAACCTTTGTTTCGCCAGCGTAGCCGCCGAAGCGTTCGACGATGACGAAGAACTCTGCGCCAGCGACTGCTTCAACATCAGCCTCAAGGCCAACGAAGCGAACCTCGCCTTCATCAGAGATGTCTGGGCCTGGGGCGGATGGGGTGCCGTCATGAGCGAAGTGGGCAACCGGAGTCTCGCACTCACCGTAGATCTCGTCGTAGCAGGCGTCAGCGTCAGGAGGGCTGAGTTCAGCAACGGAAACTTCGGTCAGTTCAGCCTCGGTGCAGACCGGGGCGCAGGTGGAGGCAACCACTTGAATTGGGCTTGGGGCAACACGGTAAAGCACTGCGGTGGCCAATTCTGGGTTTTCCGAACGGAAGCCGTATTGGTGAAGCATCCGCAGGAAGAACTTGGTTTCGTCCTCGTTGCAGTCAATGTAAGCCCCGCTGATCATCCGCACATCCATGTTCATGCTCGCGACGTTCAGGCCAGCCAGGCGCACGGGGGCAAGGGCTTCACGAACGGCAAACATTGGGTGGATGGAGAATGCCACTTCATACAACTCGTAACGCACGCCGTTGCAAACGGTGGAGCATTCGAGGTAATCAGGGTTTGGCTCAGCGACAACACCGTCTCCGGTGCCGGAGCGGTTACGCATTGGCAGGACTTCCACGAACTGGTAGCCGCTTGGCGTCAGTTCAAGGTAACCGCGTTTTGGGCGATCCGTGATGATGAAGTTGATGCCCTCGAAGGACAGGGCTTCAAGACCACTCAAACCAGTCGCATCTTGCGTCAAGCTATTGACGTTGATGGTGTAGTTGTTGGTGGACTGCCAGTCGCGGATTGCGGCTTCAAGTGCCTCACGGCCAACGGAGATCTCAAATGGCCCTTCCCAACCTTGCAGGATCATGAATTGCTTGATCCGCTTGAGGTAGCCAATGTTGAGGGTTCCGGTTGGGACGGCTGGGAAAGCACCTTCCGAATAGTGGAAGCCGTCGATCATGGAGAAGTTGAACTTGGCCATGGCGATGACTTCATCTTCCAGGGCAGTGCAAAACTCTTCCATGCCGCGCTTCGGCAGGTCGCGACGAAGCATGGCAATGTAGGCTTCAGCGTGCCCTTTAAGGAGCAGGTCGAAAGCACACACCACGTCAGTCTCCCATGCCCGCCCCTTCAGGGAGCGACCAAAGGTGTCGTAACCAGCGGTGATCTTGGATGCTGGCAGGTGACAGCCAGCGGAGCCGCGACGGTTTGGGTTGGTGTCGAATCCGTAGTTCGCGCCGTCGCACCCAGGGGCGAGGACGGTTGCGGCGGCGTTGCCTTCAACCAGGAGGTTGAGATATTTCCGGCGCTCAGGAACTGCGGAGCGGTAACGAAGTTGGACAGGTTGTTCACCAGCACTGACGTCGAAGGTGCCTTGGGGAATGCGTTGCTTCACGTAGTCGGTGTTTCCAGCAATGTATTGTTCCGTGAGGGCTTGGACGTTGCCAGTCTCCTCATAGATGTGGGTTTTGAAAAGCTTACAGGCTTCGGTATTCATGGGTATGGGTATGCAGGGATGTGGGTTTGGGCTGTCCTTTTGGACGAAACGAGAAACTCGCCGTGAGCACACGGCGCAGCGATTTGGATTATCACTCCCCTATCCCAAGCGGCGAATACTTGGGTTGCCTTGGTCATCACTTCGGGCGCGACTCCGATTACGCTGGTGTGAATCTCAGGCGTTTAGATCCATCAGGGATGGGATCAACTGCCATACCCATTATCACCGGACACAAAAAAAGGGCAAGAAAAATATCATTCGTGAGAATGATTTTTCCCTGCCCCTGATTTTCCCACCGATGGGAATGCTACTTGGCCATTTTTGGAATTGGTGGTGGCGACCATTCGCCAATCGAAAGCTTCTCCGGTGTCTCTTTTTTGGATGGCCCAGTTGACATGCCTCCTGGAATTTCACCAGCAATGACGCTGAGTTTGTTTTCTGCTTCCATCCACTTTTTGTAGATAATGCCCAGGAGCGGAAGAGCTAACATGGCTGGGCCCTGCACCTTCATCAGAGCCTTGCGGGTTGACTGGAACTCGTCCTCGCGCTGAGCAAGAACGGCTTCTCTTGCTTCTGGCGTCATTCGATCCAGTTCCTCGGGGCTGATGGGCGCAGGTGGGATGCTGGCTTTTCTCAGGATTGCCTTGACGTCCTTGGACAGCTTGTCGATTGCTGGCGAGGAGGCGATCATGGTGTGAATCGCTGACATTGGACTGTATGGATCCGCCTCCAGCATTTCTGGAGAAACATCAAACATTCCAGTTTCGACTTCGGCCTCAAACTTTTTGACGTCCTCGGTGTAGCGCTCCTTGACCTCAGCAAATGAACTGATCATTCCGTTTTGCTGCAAGACCTCCATCTTCTTGATGGCACGTTCAGCGGCTTCGGCTGACTTTGCAATAGCGTCACGAATCGAGGCATTGTTTTCTGGGAACAGATCCTCAAGTCGCTCATTGAATCCGTATCTGCGCTCCTCGTATCCCTGCGAGGCGGGCTCCCCGATCTGCATAAACTCGTTGGTCAGCGCGGAGATATTGGGCTGAGTGAAGTTTCTCAATTCTTCACGGCCCATCTTGAGCTTGTTGGGCAGCTTGGAGATCTCTTCATTAACCGGGGCGACAATGGCCTGGACGTCTGGGTGACTCCAAGGATCGGTCTGAGTAACCTTGCTTTTGAGCGTTTCGGATTCTTGACGGAGAGCTTGAAGGTCCGCTTCATGCTGAGCCTTCAAGGCTTCGTATTCAGCCATCTTTACCTCAAGCTCTTGGGCCCTTGCCTTGGCCTGGGCATAGCTTTCTCGGAGGCTGGCGATACCTTCGTTTTCCTTTGGGGCGATAGGTGGGGTGACCGTAGTCGAGTCAGGCAGCTCCAATGGCCTGCCTGGGTCAGGTTTGGCGGTGAGGTCAACCTTTTTTGGTTTCCAGTCCTTGAGGTCTACTTCAATCGACTTGACCTCGCCCTCTGCTGGCGCTGACTCGATTGTGGCCGGGGCTGGGGTCACAATAGCATCAGCGGCTGATGGCTGCTTTTGGCTTGGGGCAAGAATGTCATCTGCCGTTGGGATTTCCAGGAGGTCGAGCATATTTAATCGTGTTTGATTCGGGTGATTGATTGAAGCTTTTTGATCGAGGACGCTGGTGGAGGGGTGTATTGCTGGGTCGATTCTTGAATCTTTGACCGAATCTCCCCAACTGCTTTTACCACAATCCCAATTTCCTCATTGGTCCTGTTCTTGGTGAATCCTGGAAGACTTACGTAATCCTTCAGGAAATTGTCAAACATGTTGGAATAGAAAGGCCAGTTTGCCTGAACCTCTTTTGACGTGTTTTCAAGGCGCTGTCGAAGCGTAGTCATATTTTAATGATAAAGCTATTTTTAGCCCCTGGTCAAGCTTTGTTTGGCGGAGTTTTTGGCGGCTCAGGCTTGGTGATTTTTTCCTCCATAGAAATAGCGGCAAGGTCAGACTGACGCTTTTGAGCCTGCTGCTGCCCGACAATCTGCTCTGCCATTGCCTCTTGCCTGAATGCCAGGTCACGCTCGCGGTGCTCTTGAGTGACGTTGCGCTGATGCTCGAGTGAGATCTGCTTCCTTTTGTCCAACTCTAACTTCTCAGAATCCATCATCATCCTGTGCTGGGTTGCTTGATCGATCTCTTGGCTTTGCTTCTTGGCCTCCATGTTGTTGGCAAACTCCTCGCCTTCGCGGCTGATCATTTGAAGCTCTTGCTGGTATGACATTGCCAACTCCTTCTGCTCTGGGATTTGAGCGATGGCCTGGATGTGCATGGCGATGTGGGATCCGATTCCCATAAACTCGGCGTAATCGTCTTCCTCCCATCCAACCATTTTACCCTTGGCATTGATGCCGGAAAGGTATTGAAGGTGGACTGGTATCTGGCGAATGTGGATG
>Ga0105098_10000252_pt1 | contig 17438 bp, 14 predicted proteins | sample PPLLak21cMay2015_FD_79137 | JGI IMG/M metagenome (GOLD analysis project Ga0105098, IMG submission 79137) | Freshwater sediment microbial communities from Prairie Pothole Lake near Jamestown, North Dakota, USA - PPLs Lake P7 Core (1) Depth... | ecosystem: Environmental > Aquatic > Freshwater >... | reverse complement strand
TTTTCCAGATGAGCTTTCTGCATGGCCCCGAGTCGGTCTGGATCAAGTCCGGCATAAACATCGGGGTCATTGGCATAAATTGAGAGCAACGCGTCGCCGTTCCTGATCATGTCCAGGATGCCGGTGACCTGCCACCCAGGATACTCACTGAATGAATCGGCGGGGGCATTCTGCAGGCGGATACGCAACAGCTCTTCGTCCCCCCAGATCACGTCCACGAAGCGGGCGCCGGCCGCATAGGCTGCTTTGGCGATCTCATGGACAAACGGGCGCGCAGCCAGCGGAACGCCGCGTGCTACGGCATTTGTGATGATGAGGCGCTGACCTGCCCGCAAATTCAGACCGACTTTCACAACCGCTTCGGCATATTTCCGAAGCAACTCCTGATGTTGTTTTTTCGACGGCATTACAGCTTCCTTTTAATTTGAATTTCTTCGAGTATAGCATGAACCTCCTGCGACCGATTGGTGTTGTATAGCACACAACCATAGCTGTTTTCCCAGGAGACCGTATGCTCACCATCGAAAAGGTTGACACTGAGAACAAATCACAGGTAAAACGTTTTGCGGAACTGCCCTACAGGCTCTACAAGGATTGTCCACAGTGGGTACCGCCATTGTACGTCGACGCCTATCTGCCACTCAACCGGAAGAAGCACCCGTTCTTCGAACACTCGGAAGCCGACTTTTTCCTGGCCCTGCGCGATGGAGAGGTGGTGGGGCGTATCTGTGCCGCGAACAACAAGCTTTTTAACGAGTATCACAAGACGAAAAAGGCTCATTTTTACGGACTGGAAACGATCGACGACCTGGACGTGGCGCGTGCGCTCTTCGAGGCGGTCTGTGAGTGGGCAAAAGAACGGGATTTGGATACGATCATCGGCCCGAAGGGGCTTTCTCCCTTCGACGGTTATGGCATCCTGGTGGAAGGTTTTGAGCATCGCCAGATGATGACGATGATGAATTACAACTACGATTACTACCCTACGTTGATGGAAGCTCTAGGCTTTGAGAAGGAAGTGGATTTCGTTTCCTGCTATTTGCCTGCTGATTCTTTCAAAATTCCCGAGCGAGTCGAGCGCATCGCCAAACATGCACTCCAGCGCGGCGATCTTTGGGTCAAGAAATTTACGAGCAAGCGTGAGCTGGTCAAATGGGCCCCGCGGATTGGCTACACCTATAATAAGGCGTTTATCCACAACTGGGAATATTATCCGTTCACGGAGGGCGATGTGCAATATGCCGTGGATAACGTCTTTATGATTGCTGATCCACGCATGATCAAGCTGATTATGCATAAAGATGAAATTGTGGGGTTCCTCTTTGCCTTCCCGGATGCCTCTGCCGCTCTTCAGCGTGCAAAGGGACACCTCTTTCCATTCGGGTTGATTGACATATTACTTGAGATGAAACGGACCAAAACGGTGTCAGGGAACGGCATGGGCATCCTGCCGGAGTTTCAGGGCAAGGGCGGCAATGCATTGCTGTATTACGAAATGGGGAAGACGGTTTTTGGCTTCAACAAGTTCACGCATGTCGAAATGACCCAGGTAGCCGAGACCACACGCCAGATGCGTGCAGACCTCAAGAATCTAAACGGTGTGGAATACAAGAATCATCGTGTATATCGGAAGATTATTGGCTAGTCAGGTACAAAAGTAGACAAGCAAACACGTATACATAACCTGTTTACTTGTCTACTTGTTTACACTATACCTAGACCAGCTGCACTTTTATTTCTGTGCCCATTCCGGGCTGTTCCGCATTTTTTGAAGTGTTCAATGGCAGGACGACATGGAATCTACTGCCGGGACAATTCACGTCATCGTAGCCTCGGCTTTCCACCCAGATGCGCCCGCCATGCGCCTCCACAATCCCTTTGGAGAGAGCCAGCCCCAGGCCTGCGCCGCTGCCTTTGAAGCGTGTCTTGCTTGTGGAATGTTTGGAGAGTTCGCCCGGCTGATAGAACTTGCTGAAGATAATGTCCTGTGAAGCAGGATCGATCCCGACGCCCGTGTCGCTGATAACGATCTCGACGCCGCCTTGAGGCAGTTCCGCGCTGCGCGTAGGCAAGGCTCTTGCGCTGATGGCAATCTTGCCATTGTTGGGCGTAAACTTAATGGCATTGGTTAACAGGTGCTGGAAAAGTTTCTTCAGCAGGTTTGGATCTGCCTTTGCCAGCGGGAGGGAGGGGATATCGATCATCAGGGTTTGCTGGCGTTCACTAAATGATTTCTCCAGACCATCGCTCACTTCCTTGACCAGGCTGGCAGTGTCAACAGAGGTTAAATGGAGCTGCAGCGTGCGCGTGTCGATTTGCGCAATGTCGAACATCGAGTCCATGATCTCGTGCAGGCGGCGGGTTCCCTTGGAGATGCCTTTGAGCATTTCATGGGCTGTGTCTGGAAGCGCCTTGTTTTCCATCAACATTTCCGTGTAACCGATCATCGTTGTCAGAGGGGTACGGAGCTCGTGAGAGGCAATGCTGATGAAGTCGGACTTGGTCTGGTCGAGGCGTTCGAGGTCCCGGTTGGCTTTATCGAGGGCGCGGTAGGCTTGCCGCAGTTCGGTGTTGAGCTGGACCAGGTTTTCGACGAGACGCGCATTCTCGAGGGCGACCGCCGTTTGACCCGCGAGAGCGGACAGGGTCACCAGGTCTTCCTCGGAATAACGATTGCCGCTGATCTTCGCGCCGAGGGCCAGCATGCCAATCCATTCGCGCTTGGAAAAGATGGGAAGATACACTTCAGCTTCGAGGTAGTTGAACCACTCACGCTCGGCGGAAGAAACCGACCGGAATGCCGGGAGCAGGTCGAGGTCGTATTGGAGCAGCGGGCGGCCCTCCTGCGTCAGCTGTTTGACCACGGGATGATCGCTTCCGAGCGTGATGATCTTGATCTGGCGTTCTCCCTGGTTGCGCACTGCGCGCAGGCGATACATCTTTTGCGCTTCGCTCGTCAGTTCCGGGTCCACCAGGAACAAAAAGCCGCGTGAAATATCCATGGCCTCGATGATGAGTCCCACCGCAACATTTGCCAGCCTTTGCATGTCGAGGATGTTACTGATCTGTTCGCTATAGGCATGCAGAGTGCGGCTCGGGTGGAATTCCCGGATGTTCAGCCAGCGATTGACCCAGCGGCGCACGAGTGAAAGCAACGGTGTAAAGATAAATGAGAGCAGCAATGCGATGCCAGCACCCACCAACAGCGGACTGTAACTTGGCAGAGCTATGAACACAGTCTGCGAGGCGGTGAAACCCGCCACATAAAATGCCACGATCACAAGGGTGGTAATGATATAAGTCACCACGCGCCGCGACACCTCAACCAGGTCAGGCGGGTCATGGGTGATGACGATGAAAGCTGCCAATGCTGTCGCAACGAGTCGGATCGGGTTGCCCGGAAGTGGGAGCCCGGCCAGGATCAAGACGTCGTTAAGAGCGATCAGAAGAAAGACCGGGGTCCAATAGTTCAAGCGGTTACGCAGCAGGGGCTGGCGGGAATGCGCATACGCCGAACGTACGCTAAAGACAGAGCCCAGAATAAATACCAGCCAGCCAAGCGCTGCCCAGCCGGGCAGCAGCCGATCAAAAGTAAGAGAAAAATTGCCACTCGTCCAGATCACGGCTCCAAAGCGGAAAACGTTCAACACGATCAAAATAGAGCCAAGAACCCAGAAGGCGCCGATCCCCAGCCAAAGACGCAGGTCGCGTCTCGTAAAAGCGGCAACGGTCAGCGTCAGCAAAAAAGCGAGCGCCCATGCCCCGTAGATTTGGAAGTCATTTGCGACCTGCTGCGAAGCAAGGGTAAGCTGTCCGCCCCGCCACAAACCTTCGCCCACATCCAAAAACGAGCCGATCAAAATGTAGCCACTTAACAACATCGCGGCGGTCTCGTGGCCCGCGTGTTTCTGGATCAAGCTTATAAGCAGGGGCAGGTAAAGGACTGCCAGGATCAGGTGCAATATCAAAGTGAGGCTTTGTGCTGACATTGCTACAAAGTATACTCGAAATCAAATACGAAGTCCCGCACGCTTTTCAAGCGGATCTAAACTCGAAGTTCGGGTTTGTCTGCAATTCACAACCGAGAGCCTGGTAATTAGTGCAACAAGCGGGAATAGGTTATCATTGCCCCATGCTTATCACAAAAACCTCCCGCGATACCTATCAGTTCAGCGCGGATTTCTTCCGCCCGGATGGTGGCGTGAGCTTTGGGGATTATGCTTCCGCCCGCAGGTTTGCTTCTCAAATGTCGACGCGTCGGACTCAGCCGGTACCTGCCTCCGATATTTATGCGATGCAGCTCATCGACGAGGCGCTGCGCGTGCTCGTCAGGCATTATGCCCCGCCGGCGGTGATGAATACCGCGGTCTCGTTTGTGGATGAGAACGTGGGCGCCGAGTCCGTCGAAGTGACGCAAAAGAAATTCGTCTCTGAATTCCCGCCAGACAGAGTCTATCGCGGGGAGATGAAACCGGAAGAGTATCTCGAAAAGCTTTTGGCTTCTTCTGGAAGGGACGGACGGGCGGCAACCGTTGAGGAATTATTGTTTACTTATTTGCACAACGCGAACCCTGCGGTCAGTCCATTGGTGGAATTGGTGGACGATGAGCCCTTGGAGCCAACCGCGTACAAGAATCTTATCTCCGCGCTCGATACGTTTTTTGCCCAGCTGGCCAAGGACAATCCGGACCTGCAGGGTTCTTCCCAGTCTTTATTCGAAATTTTGCGCGCTCCGGCGGAGGCCTCTCCGTACTCGCTGGAAGGTCAACTGCAATTTATTCTCGACAAGTGGGGACACTTGCTGGACGAGAAGTTCGTTGCGCGCATCGTGCGCGGCATGGACTTCCTGCGTGAAGAAGTCATCCGCCAGCATGGGCCTGGCGGTCCGCCTGACGTCCCCCTGCAGACCTTTGGCGGGGGCGAGTACCAGGAATATGAACGCTACAGTCCCGATAAAGAATGGATGCCGCGCCTCGTCCTCATTGCCAAGAACTCGTACGTCTGGCTGGAGCAGCTTTCGAGAAAGCATCAACGCTGGATCAAGACTCTGGATCAAATTCCTGACGAGGAACTCGATCTCTTGCGAGACCGCGGCTTTACCGGTCTCTGGCTGATCGGCCTGTGGGAACGTTCGCGTGCCAGCCAGAAGATCAAGCAGCGCATGGGCGACGCGGAGGCGGTCGCTTCGGCATATTCACTTTACTCCTACGATATTGCCGAAGACCTGGGCGGCTGGGGCGCGCTGGAAAATCTGCGTTCCCGTGCCTGGCAGCGCGGCATCCGTCTCTCCGCCGACATGGTTCCGAACCACATGGGCATCGACTCAAAATGGGTGATCGAACATCCCGATTGGTTCCTGTCCCTGCCTTATTCTCCCTATCCTTCCTACTCGTTCCGCTCCGAGAATCTGTCCGACGATATCCGCGTCGGGATCTATCTCGAAGACCATTACTACGATAAGACGGACGCTGCCGTTGTCTTCCAGCGCCGCGATCATTACACGGGCGATATCCGTTATGTCTATCACGGAAACGATGGTACCTCTTTCCCGTGGAACGACACAGCCCAACTCGATTACCTGAAAGCCGAGGTGCGCGAGGCGGTCATCCAGACCATCCTGCATGTGGCGCGGAACTTCCCGGTGATCCGTTTCGACGCGGCCATGACCCTCGCCAAAAAGCATGTCCAGCGCTTGTGGTTCCCCGAGCCGGGCGCGGGCGGCGCGATCCCCTCGCGGGCTGAGCATGGCATGACGCGCGCGGAGTTCGATGCTGCGATCCCGAACGAATTCTGGCGCGAGGTCGTGGATCGGGTCGCCGCGGAAGTCCCGGATACCTTGCTGCTGGCCGAGGCGTTCTGGCTGCTCGAAGGCTATTTCGTCCGCACGCTGGGGATGCACCGCGTCTATAACTCGGCGTTCATGCACATGCTGCGCGACGAAGACAACGCCAAATATCGCATGGCGATCAAGAACACGCTCGAGTTCGATCCGCAGATCCTCAAGCGTTACGTCAATTTCATGAGCAACCCGGATGAGAAGACTGCCATCGAGCAGTTTGGCAATGGCGATAAATATTTTGGCGTCACGACCGTGCTATCCACTCTGCCGGGGCTGCCGATGTTCGGACATGGCCAGGTTGAAGGCTTCCGCGAAAAATACGGGATGGAGTTCCGCAAGCCGAAGCTGGATGAGACGCCCGACGAAGGCCTCATCGGCGGCCATGCCTGGAAGATCTTCCCGATCCTTCACCGCCGGCACCTGTTCGCCGGCGTGGAGCAGTTCTACCTCTACGACCTTTACCGCTCCGACGGCGGCGTGGACGAAAACGTTTTCGCCTACTCAAACGTCCACAGCGACGAACGCGGACTCGTCATCTATCACAACCGCTTCGCCGACACGCGCGGCTGGATCAAGACCTCCGCCGCGTATCTCGATAAGAGCACCGGTGACTTGCGGCAGAAATCCCTCGCCGAAGGCCTAAGCCTGCCATTCGAAGGCTATGTCATTTTCAAAGACTATGTCACGCACCTGGAATACATCCGTTCGTGCGAGGAGCTCTGGCAAAAGGGGTTGTATTTTGAGCTGCAAGCCTACCAGCATCACGTCTTCGTGGACTGGCAATTTGTGGATGATGAACGGTGGCGCGACATTTATATCTCCTTGAACGGCGCGGGGGTCGAGTCTATGCAGGGGAAATGGGAGGAGATGTTTGGCAGTGAGAAAGAGGAAAGAAGTGAGAAGGAAGAAGTTGCAGCAGTATCCCCGCTGGTCAAGAAGCGTGTGATAAGAAAGCCTGTTGTCAAGAAAATAGAAAGAGGAAAGAAGAAAGAAGTTGAGACTAAGAAAGAAGGAAAAAGTAAGAAGCTGGAAGTTGAGATGCTCTCCCCAAAGGGGAAGAAACCTGTCACGAAGAAAAAAGTCACGACAAAATCGAAACCTGCTATTAAAGTGACGAAAAAATCAACCCCTAAAAAGGAAGTACCGATCAAGAAGCCCGGGAGCAAAAAGGTTACCAGGAAGAACAAGTAAGCCTTTATCAGGTAGAGTTACTTGTAGGGTTGTAGTTTCAATAGATCAGATATGGTAACCAGGGTATATCCCTGCTGACGTATAGATTGAACAATGGCAGGTAACGCTTCCGCTGTATGCCATCCACGGCCATTTGCATGCATAATGATGATGGCACCAGGCTGAACTTGTTGTAAAACCCCATTTGTCATTCGCTCTGCATCAATATCAGGATCGGGATCCCCACTAACAATATCCCATTGAATAACATACAGGCCGTTCTCGCCGAGCATATTCAGTGCTTCTTCATTGTACGTGCCATAAGGCAGTCTGAATAGATGCGTTTGATAGCCGAGGAGGTTATACATATATTGTTGTGGCAGCAGAATTTCGCTTTTCATCTCGTCGGCGGTTATAACACTAAGATCACGGTGACTCCAGGAGTGATTTCCCAATTCAAAAAGTGGGTTATGGGCCAGCTCCAGGGTTTCGGCTTGGTGATCCCGCATCCACTCGCCCCCCAGAAAAAAAGTGGCTGGAGTTTGGGTTTCATTTAGGACGCTGACTACTCCAGTATCATATCCGGACAAATCTCCTTCTGCCTGACAAACATCAAAGGTCAAAGCAACCTTGAATTCAGACCTGTCTCCATTCGTGATCAGCCCATGATGGCCATCTGAAACAGGAGGTAAAGGCGCCCATTCAGTAGGCGCTATCACAGTAAAAGTGGCTGTGGGAGTCTCTGAAACGGATGGAACGGGTGTAGTTAATTGCTCGTTTTGAGGCCTCGCTGATGTATACATGCTGATTGGGGTTGGATATATCAGCTCCGAACTTGGAGATTGAATAGATGGTGAGTAAGGAGTGTTCCGGAACAAGAAAATAGCAATACAGAAAACCGCTGCAGAGATCAGCAAGGCAGCCATCAGCATGATGGGAAATCTATATCGAAAAAATTGCGTTCTCAAGGGCAGTTTTCTCTAAGGTCAATTTGCCAGTTGCGGATACTTTCCTTCCAGAACAGACAATATCTTACCCCATCTAGCAAAGACGACTTAGTGGGACCCTCCTTGTAATAAAGAGTGTATGTTATTAACACACGTGCCCGCGGGGGATTGTTATACTCCACTTCAATATTGGAATAATCCCAATTCCTGACAGTTCCCCAGAACTCAATGTACTTATCCCACCCGCCACTTTTTTGGACTTGATATTCTGGCGTTAATAATGACCATCCTTTTGTAAAGTCCTTATTGAGAATAACCACATTAAAATAATCGACCAGGAATTCTCCCGGGTCGATTGGGATCAGTGTTGGTTCGAGGCTGGGCGTAAAAGTGGGTACATGAGTTGGTGTGTCTGTCGGTGTTGGCACGGGAGATGATGTAAATGTAATAGATGGAACAAAAACGTCCGTAGATGTGGCCAACCTCGCTTGTGTCGGGAACGCCCCTCTTGTATCAGTAGGCACCCCTGATACAGATGGCAAAGCCCGCCATGCAATCCAGCCTGCTAGGAGACAAATGACTGATGTTACAGCCACGCTAGTCAATATCAGTAAAGGCTTCGTAGACGTCTGTTGTGGTGGTTTTTGGGGTTGTATTTGGCTCTGTGGTTTTACAGGGATAGATGGAGTATTTGGTGTAAATTGAACCTGCCCGCCAACAAGCTGGCTATTTGGACTTCTTGAAACATCCCGATTTCTCTGAGGGTTTTGGGCGGAGATACGTTCGATCAGTGCACTGGTTCCCTCACTTCTCGTATCAGGAGACGCGGGTACATTTGGCAGGGTCGGTTCATTCAGCAAATTTCGCAGTAACTGTTTTGCAGAATCTATGCCTTCCTCACAACTCTTGCTTGTAAAATCCACATATTGAAATCGTCGCAGGCGAAATGGCAGGATCGCGTTTTCCAGTAAAACGGGCATAATGCGTTTATTGCTGTCAATGGCATATCCAATCTCATCCTTTACATTGTTGGATGCGATTGAATTTGGCGTAAGGATGACCATGAAGATTTCACATTGGAGTAGTGCCTTCTCCACTTCATCATCCCAGCGAGAGCCGGTGGGAATGTCCAACTGATCGAGCCAGATCCGAAAGCCCGACGATCTTAATTCCCTTGCAAGTCCCAATGCAAATTCTTTATCTGCTCTTGAATAACTAATAAAAGTGAGACGCTGCTTTTCTGTAGGCATGATAGTACTCCTTTGTGTACGGTTCTCCACCTTTTTATGACACTAAAAGCCTTGCCCATCGATAATTACCAACCCATTGTGATTATACACACTTTAGATGTTCTTCGGATGGATTTCCAGGGATCCTAAGAGAGCATTTTGAGGCCCTTTCCCTGGCATAAATTGTCCTTACATGGAGTCTCGCGACTATTACAGTACGTTTACCTAATTGTGACTGGATCATGGGAGCCAAGTTCTGTTCGAGCCAGGCAACAAAACAGCGAGATTGTAACCTCGCTGTTTTGTTGCTTTTATGGATTGTCTGCGTATAGCTACGAAGCCATGGAAACAGACATATGTGGAATATATTAGCTTGCTTCCATACCGTGCTGGATCAGGTTCAGCCCTGCAATATAGAAGAAGCCGAGCATGTAGATCACCATCCAGGGGATGATGCCCCAGCCGATATAGGGTGCCAGTATGAGGCCTGTCACCAGGGCGTAAATGCCCAATATGATCTCTATCCAGACCATCGAACTGAGCGGAGCCACATAAGCGCGGTCGACCTTTGACTGACTCTTTCGTTTATTCCCCACGTTCAGCTTGGGCGTACGGATAAACGCTCCGCCTTTGCTGAACAATCCTTCCAGTACGGCAATGGATGTACTCAGGGACAGACCAAAGCCTACAATGACAAGCAGCGGAAACGATCTCAATCGCTTGAGTACGGATTTGTGCTGGCTGGCAGTGGCGGTCAAGTAGAGCAGAGGTGGCCCCAAACCGGCGAGGACGGAAATCGGGAATATCTTAAATGCACCCGGAACCAGAAGGCCGACAGGCAGGGTTAACAAGAGCAAAGAAAGCATGAGCGGATGCACAAAATATCCCGTCAGATGCAAAAGTGCCATGAAACGCACTTTCAATGGCAGCTTAGCCTGCAGCACAGTCGGCAGGAGCTTGCGAACAACCTGGAAGCTGCCTTTTGCCCAGCGGAACTGTTGCTTTTTATAAGCCTCCACTTGGGGGGGCAGCTCAGCGGGTACAACCACGTCCGGAAGGTAATCGAACTTCCAGCCGCGCATTTGGGCGCGATAACTCAAGTCGAGGTCTTCAGTTAAGGTGTCCCATTGCCAGCCGCCGGCATCTTCAATACAGGCTCGCCGCCACAAGCCGGCGGTGCCATTGAAATTGAGGAAGAAACCGTTCTTGGAGCGGACAGTTTGCTCGATGATGAAATGACCGTCAATCCCCATGGCTTCCGCGCGTGTGAGCGAGTTATATTGCTGGTTGGTATGCCCCCAGCGCGTTTGCAGACAGCCAAGTTCCGGATTTTGAAAGGCCGGCACGGTGCGCTTCAGCCAATCCGGTTTGGGAACAAAGTCTGCATCGAAGATGGCGATCAATTCACCGGTGGCAGTTCGAAGCCCGTTCTCCAATGCTCCGGCTTTGTATCCTTTACGGTCAACGCGGTGGATTAATTCGATATTGATACCCTGTGATTCATAGTCTTCCACCAGCTTGCCGACCAGGTCGACGGTGTCATCGGTAGAGTCGTCCAGCACCTGGATCTGAAGACGATCAGCCGGGTAGTCCAGATGCGTCACAGACTGTAATAAGCGTTCTACCGTATACTTTTCATTAAAAATGGGCAGTTGGATCGTCACGCGCGGCCATTCGCTGGGCGGCGGAAGTTCACCTTTGCGCTTTGTCGGCGTTTTCATGCGCAAATACATAATGGTGGTAATTAGATTATGAAGTCCATAAAGTGCCAGGACAGAAGTGACTATAAGATAGAATACTCCTATTAAACTTATAAGAATCTGCAAAGTAGGATCCTCCTTCTTGCATTACAGAATACAACCACAACTTCCTGTGGTTGTAATAATAAGAACGATAAAAGAACCAGGTTATTACCTTTTTCGTGAGAGTTATCTTAGGGGGAAATTAGAGTTTGCTAAGGGCGTCACGGCTGAACACTGAGTCTTAAGGCAGGCGTGGACGCTAAACCCTGATCGTGTAAATAAAATTCCACCGCCTGCGCTTTATGTAGCAGGCGGTGGAACGATTATTGATGTGCGACTGAGTATATGGGCTGAAAACTATCTGCGGGCTATCTCCACGTTGAGGATCGGACCGGTCAACCCTACTCATTGGTCTGTGGCTGGGGCTGCCGTCGCCACTGATAAAGTACAAGATACAGCAGCACAAGAGCCATTAGCCAGAAGAATACTGACCCGATCACTCCCTCGCGCGAGACGTGCAGGATCATGGGATTGTCTTCGAGCCAGGGCAATGCATCTGGCATAGGTTTTCCATCCAATATGTAATAAAGCACATCTTCAAGCCCGCTGAATGCCCCCACAAACAGGGAGGTTAGAAAGTAGGCAATATCCTTCCAGGCCTCCCACATGAGCACGATCCCGATGATTGCATACCCCGCCAGAGATACAAACCAGCCTGTGTGGTAGATGTCCGCGTATTGGACCATTTGATTGGCCTCAAAAATTCTCTGCCAGATCAGGATATCAGTAAATGTATAGAACGTGAGAGCCAGAACGGCGGCGAGGACAGGGCGATATTTTTTCATTGATGACTATGCTCCGATGAAAAGGAATCCCGAATGATCAAAAGGTTGCCACAAATCTAAATTCGGCAGGAGTATACCCGTAATTCTGGCAAACACCATAGGTGATGGACTACGTTAAGTCTACTCATTCCCTACAGTTTGCAGGAGTGTAATTTGTCCAATCCAAACATGACTTTGGATTGCCTCCGCTATCTACCTTCCCGATCCGGTCTGTTTCCTCGCTTGATCGGACAAGGTATATAAAAACCTTCAGACTTGTTCGTCTGAAGGTTGCAGGTGTTGGTGCTCTGCCTTATTCAAGGCTCCGCATGACGGGGAGGGTAATTGGGTGGCTGCCGGCGGAACTCGTAATTTTCCACGACTGCTTCGATTATCTTTTTTTGCTCATTGTTGACGAGTTCAAACTCCATTCCGATATTGAAATATTCGGGACTGAGATCCGGCTGACACCTTACAATCCGCACCGGCAGGGTGAGCCGTTTGACATTGATATCCGGCAACTCTGGCAGCTGAATGGTTATGGTTAGCTTCTGATCCACCTTCAGCGACTGATTGCTTATGACCATTGCGCCAAGCAGTGTAAGATCTCCAAGATAACCGATCAGGCTGCCCCCATAGAGATCGAAAACCTCTGAGTAGGACATCAAGTCCTTGCGTGGGAGTTTCCGTCGTTCCTGCATCTTGCCTCAGCCCATAGTGTACTTGACTTGACGACTTAAATCAATTGCATTGACATCTTAAAATCGCTCTCGCCTGGAGCCAACTGTGGTTAAATCGATGCCATGCGCTGGATCTATCTTTCCCCTCATCTCGATGACGCTGTCTTCTCTGCGGGTGGCTTGATCTACGAACAGGCGCAGGCAGGTCTCTCTGTTGAAATCTGGACGTTCATGTGTGGATTTGTACCTGAAAGCGATGTGTCGCCGTTCGCGGAAGTTCTGCATTTCCAATGGGGGTTTTCCTCCGCAGAGGAAACCACCCGGAGGCGCCGGGAGGAGGATAGGAACGCCGCCGCGCTCCTTGGCGCGAATGTGTGCCATTTTGATTTTCCGGATTGCATTTACCGGCGTGGGACAAATGGCGAGTGGCTGTATTCTGACGTATTCGCGGTTCCCCATCCGGAAGAGGCCTGGATTCCCGCCCGGGTCGCCGAAATGATCTCTACCCGCCTCGCTCCGGATGATCAGCTAGTCTGCCAGTTGGCGCTTGGGTCTCACGTTGACCATGTCCTCGTTCGACAGGGTGCGGAGCTGGTGGGGCGACCTTTACTCTATGGCGTTGATGTGCCGTATATTTTCAAGCACCCTGAAGAGTTGGGGTCAAAATCCACCGGGATGAAGGAATCCGTGCATCCGGTAACGGAAACCGGCCTGAAGCGTTGGCAGGAAGCGGCGCTGGCGTACAAATCCCAGATTCCGGCGCTGGGCGAGCCCTTTGACACCCCGGAAAGGGTCCAGACGTCCATCCGAGCCTACTGGGCTGAGCGGGGTGGCATCCCTTCTTACAAACTGGTCGGTCAGGTCTAAATTCTCTTGTATGGACGCTAAAATCGTGATATATTATGCACCTCTTCGGGAGAGGACACCGAGCTTCATCAAGGCATTATTTCCCTTATTATTTGCATCTCTATTTAGAGATGCAAAATTCTTATAGCAGGACAATTAGCATGCCTAACAATTTTTTGACAAAAGAGGGTTACCAAAAGCTTCAGGATGAGCTGGACTATCTGCGCACTGCCAAGCGTCAGGAAGTTGCCAACCGCCTGCACGAAGCCATGGAAGGTGGGGAACTGATCGAAAACGCTGAATATGAAGCCGCGAAAAACGAGCAGGCTTTTGTAGAGGGGCGTATTCAGGAATTGGAGATGCTCCTTGCGACAGCTAAAATTATTGATGAAAATGGCAGGAAGAAAAGTGATTCCGTCCAGATCGGTTCCAAAGTGACCATTAAAGAAGGCAACTTTGACCCCGAGACCTTTGTGATTGTCGGGGTGGCGGAAGCCAATCCGCGCGAGGGCAAGATTTCCAACGAGTCGCCCATCGGGAAGGCGATTCTGAACCACAAGGTTGGCGATACTGTAAAAGTCGAGACGCCGGGTGGCACATATAATGTTAAAATTCTGAAAATCAGTTAGCCACAGGATCGTATTTTTTACCCCGCGCCTGTGACAGTGCGCGGGGTTTTATTTTGACCCCTCCTGCACGGCCTCCAACGGAGGCGTGCACCCTTCTCGCCGCGCGTATTCACGGGACGGCGAGGGGCGGGGTAAGAGCCAAGAGGACTCATGACCGAATACACTTCACTCGAAAAGGTTCGTCTGCAGAAACTTGAGGAGTTGCGCCTCGAAGGGATCGAAGCCTATCCTACGCGCGCCCAGCGGACGCATACGAGCGCAGAAGCCATTGCGGAGTTCGAAGCCGCGGAGAAAGAGAGCCGGGAGCTCAAACTCACTCTGGCTGGACGCATCCGGGCAATGCGCCCCATGGTAAAGCTCGCTGTTGCACATATCGAGGATGGAGCCGGTAAAATCCAATTGTTCTTCCGCTTGCATGAGGTTGGCAAGGAACGCCTGGAATTTTTTACCCGGGTGTTTGACATTGGCGACTTCATCCAGGCGGAAGGAGTGATGTTCCGCACCAAGACCGGGGAAGCCACGCTGCACGTCCGCGACTTCAAGCTGCTCGCCAAATCCGTAAGCCCACTCCCCGCCGCAAAGGACGAGATGCTCGAAGACGGGACCGTCGTCCGCCACGCGGCGTTGGAGGACAACGAACTGCGGGCGCGACAGCGTTACGCGGACCTGGCCGTCAACCCGGACGTGCGCGAGGTGTTCCGCAAGCGCGCTGCGATCATCCGGGCGCTGCGCACCTTCCTCGACGATCACGGCTTCCTGGAAGTGGAGACGCCCATCCTGCAGCCGATCTATGGCGGGGCGGCGGCGCGTCCGTTTGTAACATATCACAACGAACTCGAGCAGCAGATGTACTTACGGATCTCCTTCGAGCTGTACTTGAAACGATTGCTGGTTGGCAACCTGGAAAAGGTTTATGAGATCGGACGGGATTTTCGCAATGAAGGCGTTTCGTTCAAGCACAACCCTGAATTTACGCAGCTCGAGTTCTACTGGGCCTATGCCGATTATTTGCAGGTCATGGAGTTGACCGAGCAAATGGTCTCGTATACTGCACAGGAAGTGCTGGGCACACAGAAGATCACCTATCAACACAACCAAATTGACCTGGCGCCCCCCTGGAAGAGGCTGGAAATGCGCCAGGGCATTCTTGACACAGCGGGCATTGACATCAACGCATACAAAACAGCTGATGAGCTCTTCAAAGCCATCAAGGAGAGGCACCCGAATAAAACACCTGATGTTGGGCTGACGCGCGGCAAGATGATCGATTTCCTGCTCAGCGAGTTTCTCGAGCCGACCCTGATCCAGCCGACGTTCCTGTACAACTACCCGCGCGACATTTCGCCGCTGGCGAAGTCCATTCCGGGCGACCCCATGACGGTGGAGCGCTTCGAGGCGTACGCGGCCGGCTTCGAGCTATGCAATGCCTTTACCGAATTGAACGATCCACTCGATCAGGAGCAGCGCTTCCTTGAAATGGGCCGTGACTACACCGCCGACGATGAGGAAAAGCATCCCATGGACGAGGACTACCTGCGTGCCATGCGTTACGGCATGCCACCCAACGGCGGATTCGGCATGGGCGTGGACCGGCTCGCGATGTTATTGCTGGACAAACATTCCATCCGCGATGTGCTCTTATTCCCCGCATTGCGGAATGAAGAGTTTGGTGAGAAAGAATAAAGTTAAACACAAAGGGCGCTAAGCAACACAAGAAAAGCTTAGCGCCCTTTATATGTTGGGTGTTCAAAATGGCTAAATCAAAATACATTCTTGTGATTGGCGATCTCCTCGCCGTGGCCCTCGTAACGGTAATCGGCTTTGCCACTCATGGCGAAACGGACCTGTCCTTCCTGCCGCGCATGGCTGCGCTGTTCTTCCAGCTTATCGTGGCATGGTTCCTGCTGGCGCCCGCGCTCGGGCTTTTTCAACAGGAAATAACCTCTAACCCAAGACATCTGTGGCGACCCGTCTGGGCCGGGCTCTTCGCGGGCCCGCTGGCAGTTGTGCTGCGCGGGTTCCTCCTCAACGCGCCGATTATTCCCATTTTCGCTGCTATTATGGCCGGAACTTTCGCATTAGGAATGGTTATTTGGCGGGCGCTCTGGTACTGGATTGCCGGGCGCTGCTCTTAACTACATCCTTGCAAAAGTAAATTGAAAATCCGTCCAGCAAGCCCCTGGACGGATTTTGTATTTTCCGAAATCTTCGGTGCTACTTTAGCGCTTGTGTTTCTCCCAAAGCTCATTTGTGTAGGTGAAGAACTTGTTTGCATCCGTCTCCTGCACGAAGGCGTGTTTTGGCACAATAAATGCCATATAGGTACTGAGAAAGATAAAGATCAAACGTTTGTTTTGCTTGATCGCTTTTACTCCTGACCACTGAACTTCCGATCGCCCCACGGAGGCTTCTGTGGTCAAACCATTCTCCGTCGCCTGGATTTTGGCCTGGTCCCATTTGACATTCCGTCCGGCGTACATCACAAATGCGCTGATAAGAATAATGACCAGGACGAGCAAAAGGAAAGCGACAAGTCCAACGATGAAAAATATGCTGAAGGCTATAATCCCCACGAGCAATGAAGATTCCTGGGTGACGCGCCATGCATCCAGCGCGAGATCCCCTAAAATGAATAAGGCTGGCACGATGAAGATCAGCGAAAGTTTTGAACGAAGAGTTGTATATAAATTAAACTGCACGTAATCTCAAAAGCTGTTCCGATAAGAAATTTCCATAGTTTTCCCTTTACTTATGATTTGTCAGCGTTACTGCATTGATGTGAGCATTATAGCATGCCGGTCACTGCATACTTTCAAAAGCTGATAAAATAACCCCAATGGACGAACAAGCCCTTATCCACGACGCGCAGGCAGGCAATCTCGACGCCTTCAATACGCTCATCCTTCATTATCAGGACAGCGTTTATAACACCGCGCTCCGCATTCTCGGCGACGAAGACCGGGCCGCGGACGCGGCGCAGGAAGCCTTCCTCTCCGCGTTCAAAAGCATCTCTTCCTTCCGCGGCGGCTCGTTCAAGGCCTGGCTGATGCGCACGGTAACGAATGCCTGCTATGACGAGTTACGCCGCCAGAAGCGGCGCCCGACAACACCGCTCGAGCCTGATACCGACGATGGGGAGGAAATGGATTCGCCGCGCTGGCTGGCAGACCCGGGCCTGTCTCCCGAACAGGAATTTGAAGCCGATGAGCTCGAACATGCTCTCCAGCACTGCCTGAACAACCTCCCGCTTGAGTTTAAAACGGTGGTCGTCATGGCGGACGTGCAGGGCATGGATTACAGCGAAGTTGCCATCGCCGTCCGTGTGCCGCTGGGCACCATCAAAAGTCGCCTGGCACGTGCCCGATTAAGGTTACGTGAGTGTTTACAGGGCTTTACGGAACTTTTACCCGCCGCTTTTCGTCTGGAAGAAGGAAGCAACGCCTGATGAATCGACGTGATATCGAACTCCTCTCTTCTTATTTAGACGGACAGCTCAAGTCGTCTGATTCGGCGCGCCTGGAAGGACGCCTCT
>Ga0105098_10000251_pt1 | contig 17507 bp, 12 predicted proteins | sample PPLLak21cMay2015_FD_79137 | JGI IMG/M metagenome (GOLD analysis project Ga0105098, IMG submission 79137) | Freshwater sediment microbial communities from Prairie Pothole Lake near Jamestown, North Dakota, USA - PPLs Lake P7 Core (1) Depth... | ecosystem: Environmental > Aquatic > Freshwater >... | reverse complement strand
TTCCTCATAATTATTTGCGATGAATCCCGCCGCACCAAAAAGGGGCGCCCCCGCGGCGGATCTGTAAGTATATTTGCAAAATACCGCACTGCCCCGCCGTGCCTCGGAGAGGCCCTGAGGCGGAGAGCACTCATAAATTACAGGGTTTAATGATTTTCATGGTTCGGGTGTGAACTCTCATCCATGCCCGTTTCGACTGAGCTGAATTCTCCCAAAATATCCCTGACGCTACGTCTTATTCATGGTAGTATTTCATTCGAAAGATTCAGGCTTCCATCCGGTTGCCATTTTTCAGAATTAAATCGTTTCTCAATTATTACAGTCGGGCAACTGGTGATCAACAGAATTATCTCATCCATGTTTTCATTTCTTTATATCCGGGTACTGTCAAAATTCCCTGAAAGAATTACCTGACAGATATATCTTCCCATAATCTGTTCCCGGCAGTAAAAAGAACAAAATTATTGATAGCTTGAGATAATAATGCAGCATATCCACATCAGACAGCAATAATACCACTGAAAATGAATGTACGCATATAGTCAGCTACGGAAAAAGGCACAACGGGAATTTGCAGCATCCCTGAAAAAAGAAGAGTTGATACCAGCATGAGACGGTCTGAAAACTGGAATTCCAAAGGAAATGACCTTTATAACCTCGGGAAATATGAAGAGGCAATTGAATGCTATCACAATGCCCTAGACCGGGACCCCGGGGATGCTGACGCACTATGCTGCAAAGGACGTGCTCTCAAAGAACTCGGAAAATATCAGGAAGCGATCGGGTGCTATAATAAGGTTCTCAGCAGGGATCCGCAGGATGCATATGCATGGATCTGCGCAGGACTTGCCCTTAAAGCGCTCGGAAAATATGCAGAAGCGATCGGGTGCTACGAAAAGTCCCTTACAATAAATCCGGCATCTGTGGAGGCGTTGACCAATAAAGGGGCTGCCCTTAACGAACTCGGAAAAAATGAAGGAGCACTCGCCTGCTACGATAAAGCTCTTGAGATAAACCCAAAAAATGCCAATGCCTGGTACAACAAAGGAGTTACTCTTGGCAAACTCGGAAAATATGAGGAGGCTGTTGGCTGCTACAATAAAGCACTCGAAACAAACCCGGGGGATGGTGACGCGTGGTACAATAAAGGAATTGCGTATAGTGAACTGGGGAAACCTCAGGAAGCAGGCAGCTGCTATGATAAAGCTCTTGAGATAAACCCAAAAAATGCCAATGCCTGGTACAACAAGGGAGTTGCCCTTGGCAGACTCGGAAAATATGAGGAGGCCATTGGATGCTACAATAAAGCACTCGAAACAGCTCCGAAGGATGGTGACGCGTGGTATAACCAGGGGGTTGCATACAGTGAACTTGGAAAACCTCAGGAAGCACTTCGCTGCTACGATCACGCCCTTACGATAAACCCGGAAAATGCCAGTGCCTGGTACAACAAAGGCGTTTCTCTCGGAGAACTCGGAAAATACGAGGAAGCAATTGCATGCTATGACAATGCCCTCGAAAGCGACCCCCGGGATGCATATACATGGCTCAACAAAGGAGTTGCCCTGAAACAACTCAGAAAATTCGAGGAGGCAATCGCATGCTGCGACAGAGCACTCGTGATAAACCCAAAAATCGGGGGAGCATGGACCTGCAGAGGGGTAGCCTTTAAAGAATTCGGGAAGTACGGGGAAGCAATCGGGTGCTTTGATACGGCACTCAACAGGGATCCCGGGGATGCCGACGCGTGGTATAACAAAGGAGTTTCGCTGGGCAAACTCGGAAAATATGAGGAAACTCTTGGTTGCTACGATAAGGCTCTTGAAATAAACCCGGGATTATCTGACGCGTGGAACAACAAGGGAAATGGCCTGTATAAACTCGGAAGATATGAGGAAGCAATCAGCTGTTACTACCAGGCACTCCTGATAAACCCCGGATCGGGGGGGACATGGAATAACAAAGGAGTTGCCCTCAAGGAACTCGGGGATTATGAGGAAGCCATTGTCTGCTATGATAAGGCACTCGATACCGACCAGGGATTACTGGGAGCATGGCTCAATAAAGGAGTCGCCCTGAAAGAACTTGAAAAATATGAGGAGGCAATTGCATGCTTCGATACAGCTCTTGAGATAAACCCGAAAATATCCAGGGCCTGGTACAACAAGGGAGTTTCGTATGGTGAACTGGAAAAACCGCAGCTGGCCATCGCATGTTATCAGAAAGTTCTCGATCTGGACCCGGGAGATGTCGACGCATGGTACAACAAGGGAGTCACCCTGAAAGAACTCAGGAACTATGAAGAAGCTGCCGGATGCTTTCAGAAAGTTCTCGATCTGGACCCGGGAGATGTTGACTCATGGTACAACAAAGGAGTCTCCCAAAAAGAGCTCGGAAAATATAAGGAAGCAATTCACTGCTTTGATCAGGTTCTCGAATTAGATTCCCGCGATGCATATGCATGGACCTCAAAGGGAGTTGCCCTGAAAGAACTTGGAAAACGTGAGGAAGCACTTGCATGTTTCGATAAAGCTCTTGAGATAAACCCCCGGCTGGCGGGTGCATGGAACAATAAAAACGTCGTCCTGAAAGAACTCGGAAATAGCTGAAGCGAATGCGGTTCATGCGCCACCCCGGTACCGATCGTGACCGTCATCTTAATCCGGGCCCTCAATAGTCCGGTTCTCCAGACCAGCACGAGAGTACCGATAGTCTGAATCCCTTCATCTTTTGGAGAGGAATTTTCGGACATTCATGGTTTCGGAAGATGGCATGTTCAAGCCACTCTCGATAATCACACGTCAACAGAAGTTAATGGGTATCCCCTGAAGACAACCGGAATACGGGTAAAGAAGAACAACGAATGGAATTTTAATGCCCCGTCTTAGAACCGGCATCCTCACATAAATATCTGTTCCGGTGCTCTTTTGGAAAACCGGCATCATTTCAAAATGTGTTTCAAATCCTGTTTTTCAGGCATGATTTTATTCATTTACCTTTGTAACCCATGCTGAACGGCGGGCCCTGTGAACAGCATGAACACGGTAACTTCCCGGGACGGTACCAGAATAGCCTATGAAAAGCATGGCGGAGGCCCGGCTCTCATCATCGTTTTGGGTGCACTCTGCGACCGTAACTTCGCATCCACGCCCCACCTCGTTGAGGTGCTTGCACAGGATTTCACCGTCTACAACTATGACCGCCGTGGCAAGGGGGACAGTGGCGACACGCAGCCGTATGCTGTGGAACGCGAGATCGAAGATATTGAGGCGCTGATCGACGCAGCAGACGGTGAGGCGTACCTTTATGGCCATTCATCCGGCGGGGCACTGGCCCTGCACGCAGCAGCAAGACCCGGCAACAGGATCAAAAAACTTGCACTCTACGAAGTGCCCTATAATGATGACCCACAGGCGAAATCTGCCTGGAAGGGCTACATTTCACGATTAACCGCCCTCCTGGCTGAAGGTAACCGCGGTGATGCGGTAGCCCTCTTTATGGAGTATACCGGCATGACGGCAGGGCAGATAGCCGGCATGCGCAAAACCCCGGTCTGGGCGGCGATGGAGGCGGCGGCTCCGACACTTGCCTACGACCACACGGCTGTCCTTGGCCGGGAGGCCGCTGTACCTCCTCATCTTGTTGCCCGGGTGACCGTGCCGGTGCTGGTTATGAGCGGGAGCGCCAGTTTCCCGTTTATGAAGACAACTGCCGAAATCCTGAGTACCCTTATACCGAATGCAAGCCTTCAGTTACTGGATGGCCAGACCCATGATGTCAGCCCGGAAGTTCTCGCCCCGCTCCTCGTGGAATTTTTTCAAGACCTGTGAACCGGTCAGGGACTTCCGGACAAAAACCCGGTAATTCCTGCCACCGGAGGTAGTGGGGTACACCGGTTACCTGCTTTTCTGGTTGTGCGGGTGCCTCTAGGGAAAAATAATTAACGATGACCCGTGAGGGGAGAATGTGATGGAAATGGAAGCATCAGAAAGTCGAATCAGAACCATACCTGAGTATATCGCCAGGTTCCCGGAACATGTCAGAGGTATTCTGGAAGAACTCCGGAGGGTGATCAGGGAAACAGCACCCGCGGCGGAGGAGGCAATAAGCTGGGGGATGCCCACCTTCAGGCTTCATGGCAACCTGGTGCATTTCGCAGCATATAAGCATCATATCGGGTTCTATCCGGGGTCGTCTGCAATCGATGCTTTCAGGGTAGATCTGTCACCGTATAAGCATTCAAAAGGTACCGTCCAGTTCCCGATAGATAAACCAATCCCGTTTGATCTGGTGAGAAAGATTGTCCGGTACCGGGTGAAGGAAAATAGTGAAAAAGGAAAAAAATGAAGGTATAAGTCTCATTTCACTTCCGATTCTATTTGATCCATCCCACGGGTAACAGAGACATTCCCTTCAAAATCCCCCGTGTTGCATGTCCCGTCATTTTCAACTGCCCGGTATCCTTTCCTCCGGACTTGAGATGACCTTTTGGGGTGCCGGAAATAGTTCACCGGTGAACTGGATGTACCGCAGGAAAGATTTCCCGTCAGGCAGGAATCCTCCTGCACATTAAGCCTTAAGGTGTTACGGGAATATCGGGAACGTGCATCCCATCCACATGACATCAGCAATCGTGAGAACCTTTACCGGTACATCTTCGTGAACAGGGGCGATTTCCTGTCCTTGGGACAAGACACCTTTCGTAAGTATTATTTTTTATTATTATACAATTGTGAACAGGAAGATCCGACCTTTCAACAACTTTCTGGAGGATCTTCCTGTTTTTTTATGGGTCTTTTGAACCATGAGATTTCAACATATTGCGAAATTACCGGGCTATCCTCCCGGACAGCCCCTGCGCTTTGCGATGGTGTTGTATTACCTTCTCGGGAGTTATCGTCGTGGAGGGATGCCAAAACGGCAGGGGGTGATTACGTGCCGTAGCCCAAAAAGAGCGCTAAAGAAAAATATTGGGAGGATTTCCCGTGAAAACAAACACGATGCCTGCGGTCACAGGCACACAGAATGAAAATATCAAGGGCATTTTCCTATTAAACAGAGTAGACAGGTATGCGTAGTGGAATTTTTTTACCTCTTAGTTATTTGTGATGAACCCCGCTACCCCCGACGGGGCGTCCCCCGCGGCGCATCAGTGTCTGTATCTATATTTGCAAGCACCGCACTGCCCCGCCGTGCCTCGGAGAGGACATGAGTCGGGGTTCCTCCTGAAATTACATGGTTTAATGATTTTCATGTTTCGGGTGAGAACCATTCCTGTTCATGCCCGTTTCAACAGAGCCGTTTTCTTCTCTTTCGACACTTTCCGGCATGATTTCCTGGTTTTTTGTGTTCCGTAAACTTTCATATTCCCGTTCCGGTGGCAGATACCAGGAGCAGGGTGCGACACAAATATGCCCGATACACTCCTGGATGAGAACAACAGGATATTTTTCTGCAGGGCACGAGACTGGAAATACAGCATTCCCCAAAATTCACTTTATTTTTTGAAATACGGCAGAAATTATATGTTGTTGGAAAACGAGTGACATCAAAAATGCAGGTGGTCTGACATGAAACGACTTTTGATTATCCTTATTGTCGCGCTTATTTGTGCGACATGTGTTGTTCCTGTACTTGCAGATTCTGACGACAATTCAGGGAACAGATCTCCGGATAGCGGTCCAGATGACGTTGCAGGTAACGGTTCAGATGACTCTTCTGACGATAGTCCCGGTGACCTTTCCGATGACAACATGGATGACAGTCCGGACAGCATCGATGACGGACCGGGCACAGCTCCGTCGTCCCGTGATGATTCGGGTCCTGACGATCTCGTCGATGATAGTCCTGACGATTCAGGCCAGGAAACCGGGCTCGGGCATACCGAGGAGAACGAACTCGAAGATCACATTCTTAAGCAGGAGATCGAAATCGAGTCCGAGCTGGAACGGGAAGGAATAGATGATGCGGTGCGGAATAACCAGAAAGTGTACCTTGTCGGTGTCGATGCATTTCAGTACGTGACTGAATTGAATTCGACCTATGATGACGATCTCACCGGGATCGAAACGGAGCTGGGGAATTCGCTTGCTGCTACAACCCGGGCCGAGATGCAGATCCGGTCAAGGGATGCAGTTACCCGGTTCTTCATGGGGGGAGATGAAACAGCCGCTCACCAGCTGGAACAACATATCGATGCCAATGAGGTCCGCATCAACGAACTTGAACAGCTCATTGGGAAATGTACAACCTGCAACGAGCAGGTCAGGGAGCAGCTCAGAGATTTGATCCAGGAGATGGATCAGGAACAGGACAGGTTACGGGAGTTATCACGTCTGGAGTTGCAGGATCGGGGTATCCTCGGCTGGATCTGGAAGTAGTCCGGGTACCTTTTTTTCGCAGTCTGGATGGTGATCTTTTGCACTATCATCGATAACCCGTTCCGGATCCATATTTCCTCTGGAACGGTTCGATATGTACCTTGTTTTCGCCCTGCCCTGCCGTAGTAACACCTGTGGACATTCTGCTGATATCGGAATAAGTCCCGAAATGGAGTTCTCCAGTGGAAATAAGTCGGCTTAAGCGCCGCTTCACGTCTGACAGTAAAAAAACGAAAGGAATCAGCGGGATGAGGAAGGAGTAATGTACGCCGGGCCGTCAGCCACCCCGGGAAGCGCTGCTCAAATGATCCTTTTAGTACTATCCGCTAAACCTCCGGAAGAGATGGATCCTGAACACCGTATACGAGTGATCTCTTCAGATACCTTTATCATGATGTGGTACTCTTTTCCGATATATCCGGAACGGAAAATATATTCACCCTGACAGGGGAACGGAGAACCACTGATGGACCACGATATGCATCATCCTTCACCAGATAAAGTAACAGAACCCGATCATGACAATCCAACCCAGCCGATGCATCACGGTGGAGATGCGGGTCCTGGTGAACCGGATCATAATAAAACGGTGCAGCCGATGCATCACGGTGGTGCTTCAGACTCTGAAGGATCGGATCATACCACAACGGCCAGGCCGATGCACCATGGAAGAGATACGGGTCCTCATCATACCGGCGCCGGCTCGCATGTTCATGATCTGGAAGATTTCAAGAAACGGTTCATCATATCCACCATTATCACTATCCCGATCCTTTTTCTTTCACCGGTCATCCAGTCGTTTCTGGGATTCCGGTTTGATTTTGCGGGTTCCGGGTTCGTTACCCTCACCCTTGCCTCCGTTGTTTATTTCTATGGCGGGTATCCTTTCCTCACCGGGATCGTAAGGGAGATGCGTGCCCGTACCCCGGGCATGATGACCCTGATTGCGGTTGCGATCAGTGTTGCATATTTTTACAGCGCTGCCGTGGTGTTCGGGCTGATGGGAGAGGGGTTCTTCTGGGAACTGGCAACGCTTATCGATATCATGCTTCTCGGGCACTGGATCGAAATGAAGTCGGTCCTGGGGGCCTCCCGTGCGCTTGAGGAACTGGTAAAGATTATGCCTCAGGACGCACACCTGGTGAAAGATCATGAGACGATAACGGTAAAGGTCTCGGAGTTACAGCCCGGTGACCGTGTCCTCATCAGACCGGGTGAGAAGGTACCGGTCGACGGTATCATTATTGAGGGTTCAGGCAGTATGGATGAATCGCTGCTTACCGGGGAATCAAAACCCGTGTCGAAATATCCCGGTGACCCGGTGACCGGCGGGGCAATCAACGGTGAAGGGTCAGTTGTTGCCGAAGTGAACAAGACCGGCAAGGATACGTACCTGAACCAGGTTATCACCCTGGTACAGCAGGCACAGGAGAGCAAATCCCGGGCACAGGACCTTGCCAACCGTGCTGCCCTCTACCTCGTAATTATTGCGCTGAGTGTCGGTGTCATAACCTTTGCCGGGTGGCTTGTGCTTGGGCAGGGACCCGGGTTTGCCATCGAACGGGCCGCAACGGTCATGGTGATCGCCTGTCCCCATGCACTGGGGCTTGCCGTACCGCTCGTCGTCGCAGTATCGACTGCGCTTGCAGCCCGGTCCGGCCTGCTCATCCGTGAACGGCAGGCATTCGAACAGGCAAAGGATATCCAGGCAATTGTCTTTGATAAAACCGGGACCCTGACGGAAGGCAAATTCGGGGTTACAGATATACTCCCGCTCGGTCATCTCAGCGAATCCGAGGTGGTACAGATGGCCGCCAGTCTCGAAACCAATTCCGAGCACCCTATCGCCCGGGGCATCGTGAAGACTGCGGCGGATCGGCACATCACCCTTGTCCCAACAGAAAAATCCCATGCTCTTCCCGGTAAAGGTATCGAGGAGTTTGTTGCAGGGCGGAACCTGAAGGTGGTCAGCCCGGGATACATGAAGGAAAATCATATTGAGATTGATGATAAACGGGTCGAAACTATCACAAGACAGGGTAAAACGGTTGTTTTTTTGCTTGAAGACGAGCGGCCGGTGGGAGTCATTGCCCTTGCTGATATTATCAGAAAGGAATCAAAAGAAGCGATTGCCCGTTTGAAATCGATGGGTATCCGGTGCATGATGCTCACCGGGGACAACCGGTTCGTAGCGTCGTGGGTGGCAGAAGAGATCGGCCTGGACGAGTATTTCGCCGAGGTGCTCCCTCATGAGAAATCAGATAAGATCAAAGAGATCCAGAAGCGCTATACTGTCGCCATGGTAGGTGACGGGATCAATGATGCCCCGGCCCTTGTCCAGGCAGATGTCGGGATCGCAATCGGTGCGGGTACCGATGTGGCTGTGGAGAGTGCCGATATTGTCCTGGTGAGAAATGATCCACGGGACGTTGCTGATATCGTCGGGCTCTCAAAAAAGACGTATGCGAAGATGGTGCAGAACCTTGTCTGGGCAACCGGGTACAATACCTTTGCGATCCCGCTTGCAGCCGGCATTCTCATCGGTTACGGGATTCTTCTTACCCCGGCGATGGGGGCAGTCCTGATGAGCGCGAGCACGGTCATTGTCTCGGTCAATGCCCGCCTGCTCAAGGCCTGATTGGCGTCTTAACCGTCCAGTCAGGTGCGTTCCAGGATCTGACGCAGGATTTTATACCCCCGGGACTCAACGCGTACCTGCATGTTGATCTTTGCCCACATCTTCGCCGGTGCCCTCCTTGGTCTCGGGTTCTGGCACCTGACGAATGATCGGCGGGCAGTTCTTTTCTGTGTCGTCGGGTCGATCCTCCCGGACTTCATTGACAAGTCACTCGGTTTTGTGTTCCCCTCGGTCCTCGGCGGGGGAAGGACCGTGTTCCACGCTCTTGTGATTATTAGCGTCATCCTCCTCTGTACCCTTATTTTCTTCAGGTCCACGGCCAGGTGGCCGGGTGCCGGCATGGCGGGTGCAGTCCTGCTCCATCAGATAATGGATGAGATGTGGACACTGCCGGCAGACTGGTTCTGGCCGCTGCTGGGTCCGTTTACGGGGCGTATGATCACGGATTATATCGGCTTTTATTTCTGGCAGGAGATTACCAGTCCCTCCGAATGGATATTTATGTCAGGTTCACTCGTGATCCTTGCAAAAACGTATTATTCCACAACATGACACATCGTTCCAGCCAATCATTTCGGCTGAAACCCTTCCCTGACACGTCCCGAATCATTCAGTTGATACAAGGCTTATTGTCGGTATTTCATACATATACCCGGAACCACTGGCTAACCTGAGGCTGAGTACCTGCGTTGCGCTCTCACCAGGACTCAGTACCGAAACCACCCGACCACCTGTTGAATGTGCGACCCTGTTATTGCTTCTGCTCTCGATATAGGAATACCAGCACCTGACTTCGGCTGACAGGGTAATTGTCCGTGTCGTGGGATTTACCAGTTCTGCCGTAACCGTAAGCTGATCGCCACTCAGAAAATAATCGACTATCCGCACAGCTGGTTCAGAAAATTTACAATCTTTTTCCAGCTGCTCTGAAAAATCAACGGTCCGTGGTTTTCCGAACCTGATGGTGACATTCTCGCGTTCACAGGTTATACCGCAACAAACCACCACCGAACGGTTCCCTTCATCGATCATCAGGGTCAGAGGCCGGTTTTTAGAGACCACTCCTACATCCAGATCGTCGATATAAACGGGAAATTCGCCCTCCATGCCACCTATGTATACGGTCACCTGTCCCTGCCGGAGATGGAACGGGGCGAAGGTGGATGCGGGGGACGGGGATATGTCACGGTCCTTTGTCTCACATCCGGCGACTGCTATGGACACAACAATAATACCAAGGGCAAGAAGCAGGCTGATTTTCATAGGACTTCCATTTCCCTGTTTAAAGGGAGATTCCTATCAGGATCATTATCAGCACAGGGTATAACAAGATTATCGAAATATTCCGGGCACCGGATTGCCCGGAATCTTCCTTCAGGCCGTTGCCTGATTATCCAATCCGGATATACCACCATGAAATCCTCTTGAAGCACGTTAACACCGTCCTGCTCTCCTCATTGTTTACTTATTACGTCGCCCCGGTGCCTGGATTATCCGTGTTTTCGGTTCCTTTTTTTTTTAAAAAAATACTATTAACCCTATATACAATCAACGCGCATTTTATACGGATGATCCCACCGGATCGGAGATGAATCAATGCGACTTCTTCTCATTCATTCAGATTATATCGAATACGAAGCCAAAAAGAAGACAAAGATGGCAGAGGAGTGCTCAGTACTTTCTGACAGGGAGACTGAGGCACTCACGGTTTTCTGTGCCGTGGAATCGATCGACGAGGAAGACCTTGAAGGCGTCATCCTCCAGGCAATTGAGGAGATCAAGACGACTGCCGGTCAGGTGCATGTTGACAAGATTGTGGTGTACCCGTATGCCCACCTCTCCAGCGACCTTGCCTCGCCGGAAACTGCCGTAGCCACACTCAACGCCCTTAAGGCCGGCCTGGAGTCTGAAGGGTTCATGGTCAAGCGGGCTCCGTTCGGGTGGTATAAATCCTTCAAGATCTCCTGCAAAGGCCACCCGCTCTCTGAGCTCTCCAGGACTATCGTCCCCGGGGAAGAGGGGACTGTTAAGAAAGAGAAAAAGGAGGTTACGCACGACTGGTTCGTGCTGACTCCTGATGGCAAAACCCATGACTATCATGAGTACCTGGACGATTCAGCATTTGGCTGCCTCGTCAAAAAGGAACTGGGAGTTGCCGTCCCGACCGGTGGCGAACCTGCGCATGTTGAACTGATGCGTTCCAAGGAGCTGGTGGACTATGAACCGGCAAGCGATGTCGGGTGCCTCCGCTGGATGCCGAAGGGGAAGATCATCCGCGACCTGCTCGCCGATTACGTGCTTCACCTTGTCCTTGAATACGGCGGCACCCCGGTCGAGACCCCGGTCATGTATGACCTTGGAGACCGGGCGATTTACGAGCACGCAGAAAAGTTCGGCGAGCGCCAGTACCGGTTCAAATCGAATAACCGGAACATGATGCTGCGTTTCGCCGCCTGTTTCGGGATGTTTTCCATTATGCGGGACATGCACATCTCGCCCAACAACCTCCCGATGAAGATGTACGAGCTCTCCACCTATTCGTTCCGGCACGAACAGAAGGGCGAGGTCATCGGGCTCAAGCGTCTCCGTGCCTTCACCATGCCCGATATGCACTCTCTCTGCACGGACATGCCCGAAGCGCTGAAATGTTTCGAGGAGCAGCTTGCCATGGGCTGGCAGACCGGGCGCGACTTTGAGACAAAACTGGTCGCTGCATTCCGCTGCACGAAGGAATTCTATGCCCAGCACGAAGCCTGGGTAAAGAAGATCGTCAAAGAATCAGACTGCCCGATGCTGATCGAGATCCTCTCCGACCGGGTCCACTACTGGGTCGCAAAGATTGACCTGGCGGCCATAGACGGGCAGATGCGCCCGATCGAGAACCCCACCGTCCAGATCGATGTCGAGAGCTCCCTCCGGTTCAATATCAAGTACCACAAGGAAGACGGAAGTGTTGTCCACCCCCCCATTCTGCACTGTTCTCCGACAGGCAGTGTCGAGCGGGTGATCTGCGCCATCCTCGAAAACATCTCCACCCAGAAGGTCCCGGAACTCCCGACCTGGCTTTCCCCTATACAGGTACGTGTCGTCCCGGTTGCCGAGCGCCACGCCGCATTCGCAGCAGGTATCTGCGATGCGATCAATGCCGCCCGTATCCGCTGTGATATCGATGACCGTGAAGAGAGTGTAGGAAAGAAGGTCCGTGAGGCCGGCATGGACTGGATACCGTACGTGATTGTTGTTGGTGATGACGAAGTCGCCAGCGGGAAACTGACCGTAACGATCCGAAAGAAGTCGCAACCCAATAAACCTTTCAAGGAGCAGATGACCTCAGAGGCGTTAATCGATGCGGTGCACAGGGACACAAAGGACATGCCGTTCAGGCCTTTGTATACTCCCAGAAAGCTCTCAATGAAAGCCAGGTATATCTGAACTTTTTTTTAATAAAAATTCGTTCCAGCACTTTTTTGTTTATCAAAACCCTGGTGAAAGCACCGGATACTAAAGTTACACCGGTGCCTGAAAATCAGTAAGTGCCCGGAAACCATTCTCCATTATGATGAACGCCGCCGCCCCCGGAGGGACGCCCCTGCGGCGGATCAATGACAAATATTCTCCGGACACTCCCTGCCCGCCGTGCCTCGGAGAGGCCCTGAGGCGGGAGACCATCACAAAAATTTTTGATTTCCTGAGAAATTATAATCTTAGATTTTACCCGTTATCACTAAATCAGTGAGTGTCCGGTACCGTTGGTCATTGTGATGAAAACATTGCCGCTCCCAATAGAACGCCCTGAGACGGGAGTCCCTTGCATACCATACACTCAATGCTGGAAAAAACAAATTATTGATATGCTGAGATGATAATGCAGAGTATCCAAACAAAGATGCAATAAAAGTGGATATAATGCGGAAAGAGCACACAACGGCAATGCGGGTTTAATCAGCATCGTGAGAAAAAAACAGGGGGGGCACAAATGGATCTGTCTGATCTTGAATGGAACAACAAAGGATATGGCCTCTATCAACGTGGAAAATTCACAGAAGCCATCCGTTGTTACGATAATGCTCTTGCGATAAACCCGGCATGTGTTTCTGCATGGAATAATAAAGGACGAGTGCTTGACGCTCTCGGAAAACCCCGGAAGGCAATCGGGTGCTATGTTCTGGCTCTTGACATTGACCCGGGGTATGCAGAGGCATGGATCAATGGAGGATGTGCCCTTCACACTCTGGGAAAATATCAGGATGCAGTCGGGTGCTATGATAAGGCACTCCGCATAAACCGGGGACTGGTGGCGGCGTGGCTCAATAAGGGAATTGCCCTGGCACATCTTGGAAAACCACAGGAAGCTCTCGGGTGCTATGATAAGGCTCTCGAAATAAACCCGCGATTATCTGAGGCATGGAATAACAAGGGGGTTTTACTAAAATCTCTCGGGAGATATGAGGAAGCCATCGGATACTTCGATAAGGCGCTTTTAATTAACCCCGGATCTTCCGATGCTTATGACAACAAGGGAAATTGCCTGTATAAACTCAGAAGATACGAAGAAGCAATCGAATGCTACGATAAGGCTCTCGGGATAAACCCCGGATCCTCCAACGCGTGGAACAATAAGGGGGTTGCTTTTAAAGCACTCGGAAACTATGAAGAGGCAATCGGGTGCTATGACAGGGCACTGGTGATAAACCCGGGATCAGGGGGGGCCTGGAATAATAAAGGAGTTGCCCTGAAAGAACTCGGGAAATACGGAGAAGCAATCGGGTGCTATGATAATGCTCTGGAAATAGACCCGGAGTCGGGAAGTGCATGGCTCAACAAAGGCATTGTGCTGAAAAAACTTGAAAAATACGGAGAAGCAATCAGGTGCTATGACACCGTACTCGGGATAAACCCAAAATCAGGAGGAGCCTGGACGGGTAAAGGAGCTGCCCTGACAGCACTGGGAAAATATGCAGAAGCTATCGGGTGCCATGATGAGGCTCTCAGGATAAACCCGAGATCGTCTGATGCATGGAACAACAAGGGGACCACGCTTACTGCAATCGGTAACTTTGAAGAAGCCCTCGGTTGCTACGATAAAGCTCTCGCGATAAACCCTCGATCATCTGAAGCGTGGAACAACAAAGGAACCGCCCTTCATAAACTCGGAAAATATCAGAAAGCAGTTGCCTGCTATACCCGGGCGCTCGAAATACATCCCCGATCAGGCAAAGCCTGGAATAACAAGGGAGTTGTCCTTAAAGAACTCGGAAAATACGAGGACGCAGTCCGGTGCTATGCTCAGGCTCTTGAAATCAGCCCGGAGCTGGAAGGAGCATTGCTCAACAAGGGAGCTGCGCTGAAAGAACTCAGATACTATGAGGAAGCGATCGGCTGCTACGATAAAGCACTCGGATTAAACCCGAAAAATGCCAGATCCTGGTTCAACAAAGGAGTCATCCTGGGCAGACTTGGAAACTATAAGGAAGCAGTTGCGTGCTACGATAATGCACTCGCGACAAACCCCGGTATCGGGGGAGTATGGAACAATAAAGGAGTTGCCCTTAAAGAACTCGGAAACTATGAGGAAGCCCTCGGGTGCTATGATAAAGCACTTGAAATTGACCCGATGGATGCTGATGGGTGGTTCAACAAAGGAGTTGCCCTGGCATATCTTGGCAAGACGCAGGAAGCGATCGTGTGTTATGATAAAGCGCTTGAAATCGACCCGATGGATCCTGATGCATGGTTCAACAAGGGAGTTGCCCTGGCACATCTTGGAAAGACGCATGAAGCGATCGGCTGTTATGATAAGGCGCTTGAAATCGACCCGATGGATATTGACGCGTGGTTCAATAAGGGAGTTGTCCTGGCTGATCCCAAAACGCCGCAGGACGCAATCGGGTGCTTTGAGCAGGTAATAGAACTTACCCTCCGGAATAATGATTCGCGTGCTGAACAGGCAAAGCAGATGATTATCCGGCTCAAAATACAGGATACCTGAATCGGAAAACCGGAATCCGGTTGTAACAGCTGTGGCCATTATAGGGAATTGAGGATCATCCATACGGAGGCTAACGGGTGGAAAAGCTTGCTGCTGTTCCTGAAATGCACCTCTCTCCAGCGTACAATCCGCTTCGCCACGCTTCATACCCGTGGTGGTACTGATACATTTCCTTTTCCGTTTACACCGATGAGATTGACATTCGTGTTGAGCAGTTCTCACATTCACTTGAGTTATCAGCGAGGTGATGGGAAAGCGCAGGCCCGTGGAAAACCACATGACCGACCGTCATTGGCATACCCTGACAGCAGGTACTGAGGGTGCAGGATCCCAGTCATTATCATTTTTCAGATGAATACATGATTAATCTCGTTTTTGTATTGAGAAGAGGTGAACACACATGCTCCAACACGTCCAGGCTACCACAAACCCGGCCGACACCGTCCAGAAGACCGAATGGCGATGCAGCGTCTGCGGCTTTGTCTTCACAGGTGAAAAGCCCCCCAAAGGCTGCCCTGTCTGCCATAGCCCGTCCTTTGAATTTATACCGGTGAAGGACCCTACACAACTCCGCTATGATGGCGAAAAATTCGATATCCTGCTTATTAACGGTAGTACCCACCGCGGCGGAAACACCAGCTATATGACCGACCTTGCCGAGACAGTTCTTCGGGAAAGGGGGGTAAGTTACCGCCGGTACAACCTGTCTGAGCATATCATCGATTACTGCTGGTGCTGTTATGCAATCAAGGCAGATTCCTGCGCCTTCCCGTGCCGGAACAAAAACGACGATATGCCGGCATTCCATACCATGCTCGCAGCATCAAAGGCGGTCATTGTCGCCTCCCCGATCAACTGGAATGGGATGTCGGCACGGCTCAAGACATTTCTCGACAGGACTACGTGCATGGAGAACCTGTACCACATCGGCAAACCAGGGCTGACTGAGGGGAAGATTGCCGGCATCCTTATCTGTGGCCATGAGGACGGGGCTATCAAGACTGCTATGGACATCTGGCTGAACTTCCAGCAGCTGGGGTATGTGCCCGCCCCGTTCGGCATTGCCTTCAGAACGCACGGGTCGGAGTTTAACAGCAGCACGGACCGGGAATTCTTCAGGAACGATGAGCTGGTCGTCCGCAATACCCGGGGCGTTGTGAACAATGTCATCGAGATGATGCAGATCGGTATAGAGGAGAAACTAAAAGGGAAACTGGTGCCGGTCACCGAGTGAGTGACTCCCTATCCGGCAGATCACGTGCGCCGCTCCCAACCAAGGCGTTTTTCCTCGTGATCACCGGGTTAAAAGCCTAAAAAACGGGGAAGATTTTTCATACGAATCCAAAAGAACAAAAAAAGATTTGTTCAGATTTATACAGTATCATGAGCAGGAACCGTGAAAATGAGCACAAACATTATCCGCCTGCATAACGCGGATGTGGTGTTCTGGACATGAGTAATACCTGCTCCAAAACAGAACTTTATCACTGAAGGTGCGATGCCAAAATTTTCAATTCTTTTATGTATAGATCGGCCTGGACTGCACTCTATTCAAAAAAATTATTGAGGAAATATACATTCGCTAGGCAAAGGAAAATGCACATGGATCTGACTGGACAAAGTTTTTATTATTGTTTGCATTGTCCAGGGCATTCTTTAATACTTCCTGGTACGCCCGGTTTGGATCGCGTGGGGGTGTCATCCCGTCATCGCCAAGCGCTGCATTCGCTTCTGCCATGAGATTACCCACAGTTGCATACCCGAGTGTATTTGCGCTCTGTGTACCGGGTGCGTAGATTAAATCGTTGGGATCAACCATATAACCGCCTGGGAGAGTATGGACGTTCAGTTCCATCACTGCCAGCTGGGCTGATAGCATGTAACCCATATTGGATGATGCAGTTGAACTTCGCAGCCAGGTTCTGAACTGAGTGTATGTCAACGTACCAGGAGTACCTGTTGGCGGGAAGGGATTCCCTCGTGCGTCTACCAGGTTGAGGCCGATCAACATGGTAAGGTCGGCAGGTTTGATAAGATCTTGTCCGTTCTTGTTGCTCCAGAACCCGAGGGTCTTCCCACCGCCTCCTCCCATGCACAGGTTACCGAACAGGATATCAGAGGTTTGGGCGCATCCATCGAATGGCACCTCAATACTTGTTGCAGTCGTATTCTGCCAGGAGGTCTTCCCGGGTATGGTTTCAATCACGGTATAAGTTCCGGCGGGAACTACCGCGTCATCAGGAGTAAGGTAATTTGATCCATCGATGCTGTACTTCCACCCATTGAGTTCCTTCTCCCCGGTATCTTTTATACCGTTGGCATTGGCGTCATAGAACTTGACTACGTTCACGGTATTTGTGCACTCGTCAGTCAGGGTTTTCAGGAATGCGACAACCTTTGCCTCCTCATCAGCTGTCAGCCCGAGATTCCCCAGTTCACCCGTATTGATATTTGCAGCTGTTTCGGGGGCTGGCCAGCAGTTCACACCGATTTCCTCTCC
>Ga0105098_10000250_pt1 | contig 17527 bp, 19 predicted proteins | sample PPLLak21cMay2015_FD_79137 | JGI IMG/M metagenome (GOLD analysis project Ga0105098, IMG submission 79137) | Freshwater sediment microbial communities from Prairie Pothole Lake near Jamestown, North Dakota, USA - PPLs Lake P7 Core (1) Depth... | ecosystem: Environmental > Aquatic > Freshwater >... | reverse complement strand
GTGAGATGCTGTGAAGGTAAAAAAGCAGGTTTTCTTCTGAGTTTTTCAGCGGAATTCCTGATCCTGAAAACAAGCCTTTTTTCGTTTCCCGATACTCCAGTCCATAAAAAGAGAGGTTTGCCAGCCAAAAGGGAATAAAAGGGCCGGTTTTTCTCCCCGCAAAACCGGTGATTTCGGATTCCAGGCCAGAATATCCGTAATCCGAAAATATGTGGTCAAAAAGTGCCCAATAAGACCGGTTACTATAAGCCGGCCGGGAAATGAATATGCCAGAATTGAGCTCCGATTGGCATTTTAAGCCATATTTGATAAATCGGGGGAGAGCAGGTTCAGAAAGGGGGTTGCAAAGAAGAAGTCATCCTGAGAGAATGCAAAAAAGAGAACGCAAAAAATCATGAATGCCTGTATTGACCTATATCCTGCAAAAATCACCGGGATGAACAGACGGAAAACACGAACCAGTGAACACCCTTCAGGCCAGCCAGATCCGGAAAAAGAAGATATTTTTATTGGTTAATACAGAGGCGATCAATGACGAGCCGGTGTTTCATAAATACATCACACCCCAGGCAAAAGCATTTGGCAATAGTTACTTTTGAGGAAATCTCTGATTTTCCCCGGGCACAGAAGAGTGCACCGGGAGGATAGTCTGCAAGCTTATTCTCCCTGAATGTCGGACACATTTTACATATACACTGTTCCAGGTTTTCTCCAGTATCATCCACGCTCCGGGTATCATCCTTAGGTGTTTTCATGACAGGTTCACAACACAGGATATCATAAGGAGAGATTAATATCCTTCCCGGGTATTGGGAAAAAATTATCGCTCTTTGAGCATCACTGTACAATACCCTGTCACGGATGTGCTCTCATGCCCGTTACATTTGAAACCTGTTCTGATGGCAGATACTGGTGCGGCCGGGGCATCGGTGCTGATATTCTCACGCAAGGGAAAACTCCCGATGAGCTGATGGTAAATATCCGTGAAGCTGCCGAGCTCCACGTTGAAGAAGAACCGGGCAAAGGCGAGCATATCCGTATTCTCTCTCTATCTGAGTTCGAGGCACGTATACCGTTGCCCGGGCTTCCGGTTATTAGCGGGAAAGATCTCATCAGGGTCTTTTCCGATGGGGGTTTCATCTCGTAAGACAGCGGGGCAGCCATGCCCCTCTCAAATGTATCACCCTGCCGGCGGGCATGCACTACCTGTTCCGATGTACAAGGAGATCGCACCCGGAACATTGAACAACATTCTTTTAAAAAGTCTCGATCCGGAAAGGAATATCAAAAGATGAATTGATCCGGATGTTAACGGAGCAGATAATCCATTGAAGAAACAGTGTCCATACATCAGACCGGTGCAGAACCGGAATACTCATGGTACCAACGCTTATATGGTCATTTGAATATGTAGTCAATCAGGGAAGGTCTAACCAAGGTTTTTCTCAGAAGCAACAAATCCTTCATCGGATCTTCCCGTTCTCCTTTTCCGTGCTTACCTTAATCGCGGAATGGTGAGCCTCGCCACGCGTATTGGCACAAGGAAACATCACTCAAACAATACACCACAGTATGTCTGCTGACAGCCAGCAAAGAGGAAACCGTACATGAGCATATACCATTTTTGCACGAATTGTGAACACATCAAAACCAGGATACTACCAGGACTCCATGAACCAATGGCTAAAGAAGTGTCATGCCCGGCCCGGTTCAACCCGAGGGAAGGGAAGTGGATTCCAGCAAATGGTGTGAATCCGCACGAATGTCCACGGAATGAAAATTTCATGCAACTTGAGAAACAGAGAGCCGATCGTAGACTTCGATGAATGGGTATGAGAAACCCAATTACTTAATTTCACCCTTTTTTCAAAACAGATGCAAGGGATGGAATTCGTACCCGGGAACAAAGGGAATATCTTGTGTGCAATCGTACTTCGCATGCATGAAATTATAGTAAACCTCTGGCCCCGTCAATCAGTTGAATGATGTAATGGTGAGGGTAGTCAATCTTTTTAAAAGCCAGCGTTCCTAAAATATAAAATCCAAACCGGGTTTCCCTGATTCGGTTGCTGTATAAAAAATTCAGCATTGCACTGATAGACCGGGAGGATTTGTCAGACAGATGATGAAACGTTGCAATATCCCGTGCTGTTACGTCTGCCCGTGTAATATTTTTCTTGACTAAATAATCGCAGATCAGGGAAGCACAAAGGTATCGTTTTTTGGAATCCGTTCGCATGCCCCCCATATATGCTCCTTAAATATACCGGTTTCTCTGCAGCCATTCTGACTGTGGTTTGAGGTACCGGTACATGATATCACACTTTGCATCCTGGAAGCTCCAGGGAGTAACAATCAGGATATCTCCTTCCCGGATCCAGGTACGTTTCTTCATTGTTCCCTTGATTCTGCCAAGTCGTGTAATCCCATCAAAACACAGCACACGGATGTGATTTGCCCCCATCATCAGTTCAGCGCGGGCGAATTGCTCGTTATTCCATTTCTTCGGGAGTCGTACACGGACGGTGGGCGTGCCGTCTGCATTCAGGGTGTTCGAATTTGTTGTATCGTGGGTTTTTTTCTGAAATCCTCTCATTCAACCAGCTTCGTTACTATGTTGGTATGAATGGCGGCTGACACATTGAAGGTATGTTTTCAGGGATTAGCAGAGTATCCCGACCAGCTGCCATGACTGCACCTGGTAAAAAGGGAGAATCAGAGCATTAAGCCACCAGAGATAAATTACTGCCAGGGAGATTCTACCCCCCTTACCACACCAGACGGATGAAAAATAATAACCGCACATATCCGCGTTCTGTTGACGTTTCTTCTGGTGAGAAGTACCAACGCTTAAATTGGCATAAGAATATGTAGTCAACCACCGGCCCGTCGCAGACGAACTATTGCACCATGTGTAAATAAATTGAACTTTTTTGCGACGGCAACCGGATGGATCCGCTTACCCGTATATTCCCCGGAGTAGTTTCCGATGCGGATTTTAAGAGGTTTCATCCGCCACGCCCGCCGCTGCCAACCGCCCGCAGAATCGCACTATGAACGCCTTTTTTCCGTTCATTCTCAATATTAGCATAGTGTCGATGGGTAAGTTCAAAATCAAAATTAAAGCCCGCAAAAGCAGGACGGGAAGATCCGATGAAGAGGCTGCCAGTTGGTGATACCGGATAGTATAGTCTGGGGGGAGATGATCCTGTTTTAACATACATCGGTGCAGGACACGCCAGGCAAGGGCATTATCTGTCCATCTCTTTTATTGGCATTCTCCAGGCGTTCATATGTGCGTTCTGCCGGTGGATAACGTGAGTGGAGGTACATCGGCGAAAAAAATCTGTCTTTCGCCATGTTTGAGCAGCCAAAATATATCAGCATGTGAATGTAAAGGATGCTTTAAAGGTAAGGGGGGGAAATGAGAAGCCCAAAATTCAGAAAACCAGAAAAATGCCCGAAATGCAAATCTACTAACGACGTAATTCAAATACAGTACGGGTATCCTTCCGCAAGGATGGCAGAAGACCGTGAAGCGGGAAAAATTATATTGGGGGGTTGCATAGTAGCCCCGGAAAACCCTGACTGGTATTGCAAAAAATGCGACTACAAGTGGAAATAATTTCTTTTTTCAAAACAGATGCGAGGGATGGAATCCGGACCCGCAAAGTTCAATTCCGTCGGACACTTCATTGATTAATTCTTCATATTGCCGGGGGTGTGAAAATTAAGAAAATCCATGAGTGCTCATTATTTACAACCCATTAACCGGCACAACAAGATGCACTTTTTATTATTTATGACGTCCGAAACAGGCGGATTAACCAGAAAAAATCAATGATTTTTACGCATTTATCTCTTGAACCGGAAAATGAACTCCATCCCCTTTTCGGTGTTAACTTCGATTTCCGCCCGTAACTGGTGCTTCGCGAGGAAGTTCACGAGCTTGAGGCCAAGGGACTTCGCGATCAGCGGATCGAATCCGGCTGGCAACCCGACACCGTTATCATAGACAGTCAGCTGGTACAATCCATTTTCCTTTGTCAGTTGGATTCCGACCGTGCAGGGATCTTTCTGGTCCGTATGGTTTGCGATCGTGTCCTTTGGGAATGCATGTTTCAGAGAGTTGGTCACGAGCTCATTGACAATCAGTCCTGCCGGTGTCGCCCGGGCAAGATCGAGAGCAACCCCCTTTGCCTCCACGACAGTCCTGATAGATGGTGATAAGTGGTAGGAGCTGACGATCTGGCCAACAAGGGTTGTCAGGTACACGTCCATATCGACTTCGGAGAACTGATGGGTCCGGTACAGCGTCTCGTGGATGAGTGCCATGCTCCGGGCACGGTTCTGGAGATTCTTTTTGAGCTCCCGTCCCGCCTCGTTGTCTTCGGTTGAACCTTCGAGGCTGAGGAGCGAGATGAATGCCGCCAGGTTATTTTTGACCCGGTGATGGATCTCGGACAGGAGGATCTCTTTTTCCACGAGTGCCTGCCTGAGGGCCTCCCCGGCCTGCCGTTGTTCCGTCACGTCCTCGATGATAGCGAGACCCATCATTGGTTTGCCGCCAGGTCCGGAGATGACCGTCCCGACAAGCCGGACGAGAATAATCCGGCCATCTTTCCTGACATAGTGCTTATCGATCTCGTATGAGTCGCGTTTCCCTTCCAACAGCTCCACTACAAGAATCCGCTCCTTTTCAACATCATCGTTATCCGTGAACCGGGCAAAATTCATGTTCAGTAGTTCTTCTTTAGGATAACCGAGCATTGATTCAAGGGCGGGATTGCTCCCGATCACCCTGCCGTCAAGATCGCCAATCGCGATCCCGAACGGAGAACGCTCGAAAACCCGGCGAAAACGTTCCTCGCTCTCCCGGAGCGCTTCCCCGGCCTGCTTCCGGGCGGTGATGTCCGTGATGATCAGAGCCAGACGGCCGGGACCCGGCCGGTAGACGGCCATATCGAAGTACCGGCCGGTGGCAGGGAGGAGGAGCTCCCCCTTGAACGGCTCGCCTGAGGAGAGGACCTGTTCGGAGATGGAAAAGACCGGGTCCCGTCCCGGGTAGGGAAAGAGCTCCGAGTAGCACCGGCCCACGAGTTCCACCGGGGTCTTCCCAAGGTGTTTTTCCACCGAAGGGTTTGCCATGAGGTACCGGAGGTCGACAAGCCTGCCCTCCCCGTCGGTGATCGGCTCGATAAGCAGGGCTCCCGATGTGAGGTTCTCGAAGAGCGAGCGGTACTGTTCCTCGCTCTCCCTGAGTTCCCGGTACAGGAGATCGTACGGCCTCTGCAGGCCTACCTCGATGATGGCGGTGAAGAAGAAATAGAACGAGAAGAGCCGGAACATATGGCCGGTGAACGAGAAGACGTCGGTCGATGAGGCCATGAATGTCAGCGTCAGTTCGGTCGCGATGGTCAGGATGAAGGCGATGAGGAGGGAGATGAGGACCTGCCGGTCGAATGATTCCCGGTTCCGGTACAGGAGTACGATCGCCCCGATCATGACGAGAGAGATGACGTACTCGCTCACGTTTTTGAACAGCGTTGATCCGACGCCGTTGATGAACGTGGCCGGGAATATATTCAGGAAGAGAATCGACGCAATGATACCGAGATCGATAAGGGCGAAGGCTGCTACGGTCGTGATAAACCACATATTTCTCCGGATGAAGAAGGGCGCGACGAGCAGCGAGAGGGCCAGCATGAACTGGCCGGCGATCCAGAACTGCGACGAGAGAGGCGCGCCGCCGTTCTGGAAGATGCCGGTTCCCGGCGCGGCGAGGGTATGGAGGAATGTGATGATCGCAAAGAAGAGGAACGCAATCCCCAGAAAGAGGAAATAATTGTTTTTGAGGACCTGCCGCGATTTCCATGCCAGGAGGAAGATCGCGGAGGCGATGATGATGACAATCCCCTCAACAGTCGTATGGAAGAACGGGTAATTTGCCAGGTACATGAAATACAGGACGGTAATGACAAGAACTGCGGCGAGAATTTTTTCCAGATTCCTCCAGATAAGGGAACCCGCATAGGCAAACGGCATCTTTATCGAGACACTTTCATCGGGAGGACTCACTCGTTCCGGCATTTTTCGGCCTGAATGGTGAGAGGTTCTGTTGAAAAGAAGATAATGATTTGCAATTTAATATCGTGGTTTTACCGTCTCCTTAACACACCGGATTCGGTCAGCACAGGCTCCGTCAGACTTTCCGTAGTCGGAAAGAGTCATCAGGATATTCTTTAAGTGTATATAACCCCGATGAAAAATTATCAGGAGGTAACGTATGAAAAAAATAACAAAAGCGACAACTCCCCGTCAACAAAAGCCCGACCCGCACGCGGACAAGGCTGATGGGGAAAGCGCCGTGCTCGCGACGATCGCCGCGATGCCGGAACCGGATCGCGTCATAGCCGGGCGGCTCCATGCGATCATCAAAGCCTGTGCGCCGGTCCTCTCGCCGAGACTCTGGTATGGGATGCCCGGGTATGCCAGGGACGGCAGGATAGTCTGCTTCTTCCAGAGCATGGAGAAATTCAGGACGAGATACGCGACGCTCGGCTTCATGCACGAGGCAAACCTCGACGAAGGCAACATGTGGCCGACCGCGTTTGCGCTGAAGGAGCTGACTGCTGCCGAAGAGGCTAGGATTGCCGCTCTCGTGAAAAAAGCAGTGAGCTGAGGACTGAACCTGCTACCCCGGGCCCGGGACAGGGAGTCGCAGCGATTGTATCCGAATAAAACGTGAGAGCGTTGTCGCGGTGGTTGAGAAAAATCCTTGAGGCAGGGACCCGGCCCGGCCGTTCATCGTATGATGCCGGCAGGAGCCATAAGGATTTTTTGTCCCGATTCGGGTCAGGGAGGAAAAAAGATACTGGTTGGGGGGTTGTTCACTGGCCCTGAGCCTGGAAGAGTCCGCCCATATAGCGGAACGGTGCCCCAATGAGGTCAGCGAAACCGGCCATGATACCCTGACCATTCCCTTTGGTGTTGCCGAACTGGTTCTGCACCTGCTCAGCTGATCCATCCTGCTGCTGGACGGATTCAGAATCCAGTCGGATCTGGTCGCGGGTCATATTCCGTGCCATGGCCTGGTCCTGGTCACAGTCCTGGTCGCAGGAACGGTTCCGGAGCATATCGGTGTCGCCGTTCTGCAGTGCATTCCCCTGGCTTTCGCCCTTCTGGTATTTTTCCTGGGCCATTGTCCCAGCGGCCATCTGGTGCTGTATATCCTGGCAGTTGCCTGCCACGGTCCCAATCTGTGCCTGCCCCTGCTGCCCGGCCGCCATGACGGTTGCCGGGGCAAGGAACAGGACCAGCATTGCACACAGTGCTATCTTCTTGAACATGGTTTTTCATTCCTGGCAGGGTGGATCGATTGATCCCCGGTCACCCGCTGCCATCAAACCATCGGCAGGGGTTATCAAACCTTTTCCCGGACGCTCAGCTACATATCGCCCAGGTCAGGCACTATGAAATCACCAGAACATCTGGACATACGATGGATAAGGAACAGGGTCGCCGAAAAAAAAAGAAAAGGAAGTCCGGTCTTCCTGTTTCCGGATTATGAGGCGAAGCAGAACTGGACGGACCCTATTTCGGGATTGTTACCACCCCGGTTGAGTGGCGCCATCAGCCCATCATCGTTCGTGGTCCCGTCATACGGGACATAATTGTACATATTCGCACCTGCCCCTCCCTTTACCATCGCACAGAAGATGGTCGCATCCGATGAATACGAGAAGGACTTCCCGTCCTTCGATACGGTCATTTCGACCGATCCACCGCCCGGCAGGGCAAGTGCTGTAGTCTTTCCATAGGCAAAGTCCTTCTTTGCTTCAAATTTTACCTCTGAGCTCGTCAGTGGAGCGTTCGACAGGACTTTACAACTCTTCAGGGGCATCGTGCCCGATATAACCGGATCGACATCGGGGCCGGCCATCCCTTTCCGGTTCAGGAAACCGGCAAAGGCGTAGTGTGCCAGTTCTTTACCTGCCTTCCGACCGTCTTCGTTACTGTAACTGAAATGGATTCCCCCATAAATCCTGCTTATCCCTATCTCCTCTGCCATCGAAGACAGGGTGGTGTACGATCGGGGCGGGAGTGCCGGGAACATCTCTGAACTCCGTGTCACCGGGATTGCATCTGTTCCGAAAAACCGGGCCAGCAGCTCCGCACCGTTACCGGAGAGGAGGCTGTGCGTGCTGATATACTCCTGGAACGGGGGCGTCATGACCAGCGGTTCCCAGCCGGGATCACCCTGGGTCAACGGGTTGGTATCGGAATCACCCAGGCGTATTGCGGTTACCGGCCGCCACCAGTTGTATTCGTATTTCATATCCCAGCCGGCGATTACCCCATCCGCGAGCGCCATATCAAGGAGTGCGAACAGGCGGGCGTTTTCATCCAGGGACAGGTGCCGTTCCCGTGAAACCTGCTGGGCAACGGAATTAAAATGGTATAACGGTGTATTGTTTCCCATACCGTCTGACCAGAATCGCTCGATATCGGTTTGTTCCTGCGTTCTGGTTGCAGAATTTTTCTCTCCCAGCGCCTTCGTCTCATCATACGCTGCGGCATATTCTGCACTCGTCAGACCTGCAGGGCCTGCCTGCCGGAACTGGGACTGCGAGGTCATCAGCCACGGGGTCACATATCGCCACTGGGGAGCCATTGCCGGGGCAAAAGCCATGGGAGTCGGCCTCCATTCACCAGGTAAGGTACCGGGAGTGTAGGGGACCATCGCCATCGATCCATCCATGCTGCGCCACATCATAATCGCGTTTGCCACGGATTGACCATAGGCGATTCCATCAGTCTTTGACTGTCCGTCCGGAATCACGGCGAGTTGTGCCTCGTAGAGTGTATCCAGGTCAGAGACCCTCGCTGGATAGACAGAAGTGAGGACCGTGTACGCGGCAGCTGCCCCCGCGGCATCCGCAGAGGCACCTGCAGGAGCGGCAACCGTTATGCGATACGGGTTATACTTCCCCTGTATGCCGTTGATTGCATCATACATGGAAGATTGCACGATAGCCATGGTCCTGCTGGCCCTCTGTGTGCCGGTCATTTCGGATCTGATCAAATCCAGGGTCATCTCATTCCACTGGAGTACAACATCATCTCCGGGAGTTGCAGAAAAGGAGATACCAGCTACCTCCTGCAATCCTCCCACCTGTTCGCCTGTCTCATCAATCGCTGCGCAGGTTCCCGGTATCACAAGCAATACCAGGAATGCAAGGACCAGTCCTGACCATGGTAATGGGGTTCCTGACATAACTTTTTATAAGGCGATCGCAGCTAGAAAAGTCTGATCTCTCGTTTCAAAATCTGATTCAAAATCTGTTTTACGGGACTATGGTATGATATGGTTTTGTTATGAAAAATACGGTAAACAGGAAAGGAGGGTTGAAAAATGGGTGAGAATTCATCCGGCAGTGGCTGACAGCGGTATTGCCTCAATCCCGCTGTGTATCATGACCGGGGCCCGGCTCATCACCGTATCGATGGCCAGGGCAGCTTCTGCGGTGAGGTAATAGTGGTTTGACCTGCCCGGAAACCGGTTCTCAACGAGGCCGTCTCCGGTCAGGTTGTCCATCTGCCGGGTGACTGACGGACCGGATATCGCCAGGGCATCTGCAAGGTGCTGGCGGGTCAGTCCCGGGTGCTGGTAGAGAAGCCAGAGGATCCCGCGGGGAGTATCGGTCCAGAGGTAGTGGAACACCCGGTGCTCGAACTGGCTGTATGCTCCCTGGTTCTGGAAGTACCGGACGACACCCGGGCGGGTAAAGCAGCAGATCTTGCCGGTCGATGCGAGCCTGTCCACGTGATATCGCAGGGTATTCTCATTGATGCCGGTCATTGCGGTAAGCGTCTTCACATCGATACCTGGTGTTGCGGTGATTGCCTGGTAAATGACCTGTCGTGCATCATGCTCCAGTACATTCTTCTTCGAAATCCTGCGGAATCCCCCAAGGAGCAGCATGTTAAAGGGGAAGAGCGATTGCAGGGGGAACGAGGAAGGTACAGGTTCAGGGACGATGGGATCCAGTATCCGGGACAGGATCCCCGTCCGCCGGGACTTCTGCCGCGGGGAAGGCTCTTCCCGGGAATCGTCCCTGGTCTGGCCCGATGACGGAGGGAGCGGGTTTGCCTGTGCCGGGCCGCAGGGACCTCCGGGTAGTGCGGGAGGCCCGTGCTGCTGCCGCTGCGGGGAGGGGCCGTGACCGGCACCCGGTGCAGGGACAGTGCCGGTCCCGCTCCCATATGCGGACCGGGCGACAACTGCACCACCCTGTGCTGCCATCATACCGGCAAGTCTCCCCGGTTCTCTGGTTTGTCCCCGATCATCCGGAATGTCGGCTGTATTTTCCCTGCCGGTTCCCTCAGGGGATCCCGTGCCTCCTGCTGTTTCAGAACGTTCGTTGTTGCCGGGATCGACTCGGCCTGCATTGTTGCCCGACAGACCGGCCGGGAGAGAAGATCCGGACATGGAACTGGTCGTCCCGGGTTGCATACCCGTGTCAGGAGTACCCGGACTATCCTTTGCTTTATCGGGAGCTGTCAAATCAGGTCCGGTCCGATCAAACGACGGCGAGGAGGAACTACTGCCGATATCGGTGCCCGGTGCTTCTCCTGCATATTCCGGAGAACTACCGGCAGACAATCCCGAAAAAACGTTAACCGGGATACCATGATCGCCCGGCGGGGATGAAGATCCGGCCTGACCGCCATGGGCAGCCTGTGCTGGCAGGGATACGACAAGGATGGCCAGCGACAGGACCAGGAATACCCGGCAGAGTTGTCCCTTCATTCAGGTACACTATGCAGAAAAGCCCTTAAATACAATCTCATAGCGGCAGCTACATGTCACAAGACTCCGAAGAGCAGTCCCTCCGACCTTGAACTCAATCCCATGCTTTGTAATACGCCTTTTCCGGCCAGCTGCAAAAAGAGCCAATCTTTATCAGCTCCTGTGCATATTCCTCCCCCATGGGCATGATGGACTATATGTGGGGCGGCTACGGGGGATTTGGATTTCCCTTCTGGGGCTGGGGCATGATGCTGATCTGGCTTGTCCTCTTCCTCATCATTGGATACCTGGTATACCAGGACGCGAACAAACGGGGGATGAACGGGCTGCTCTGGGGGATCCTTGTGATCATCCCGATGGTTGGTCTCCTGTTCCTGGTCATCTATATCGTTATACGGGAAACCGGCACACAAAGACCGGTGAGCGGGGAAAAGAACCCCATGGATATCCTGAAAGAGCGGTACGCGAAAGGGGAAATAACCAGCGAGCAGTTCCAGAAAATGAGTGAAGACCTGAAGAAATAACAACCCCTGTTTTTCATGCGACTATCTTATCGTGTTGCATGTTTACCCCGGTAGACGTCCATCCCCTCCGATGGTGATGCGACTACCGGGAATAAACACTGATGTGAGAAAACGGTTCATACCCTGGCGTATCATGTCCGGCAGGGCCAGTGAATGAGATATTGCATACGAGGCAGGGGACTTTCCGCGTGTACGTTCATTGAGGTTTTTCTTCAGCTTCTGTTTTCTTTTCCGCTTTTTTCAGCGCAGACCGATTTTGTCAGAGGAGTATATTCACTCATCAGGCCTCGATGAAGTCGGTGCCTGCTTACCCGGCAGCGACAAGCCCCAGCAGCAGTTCCTTATCGATCGGTGTCTCTATCAGTACGATTGCTGCGAGACATCCCGCAATTCCTCCAACGATCAGCCCGGAGTCCGCGGACATCTTATATTTTCAACTCTTTTATCCTTGCCCGTTATCATGCGGGTAATAACGATGGCCGGGAGATTTTCATCATATCCCCTCGTCATTCCAGAGTATTGAAATCCTAAAATGACACTTACTTTGACAGTAATAATGACCTTAATTTGCTAGCAATTGACAGTGATATTTGGATAAATAATATATATTTTGACAGTAATAATGACATATATTAAGTGCAGTAATCTCTGGGTACATGACATGAACCCTGGCAACGAGATCATCGACAATATTCTGATTCATATTGTGATGCGTATGACATGGAGGATTATGAGAAAATGACAGTAACCTTGGGGTACGTGACATGAACATTGACAATGAGATCATCGCATGTCCGGGTCAGTACGACAGAGCGGATTGCGGGAAAATGACAGTAACCTTGGGGTACGTGACATGAACATTGACAATGAGATCATCCTAATCTTCCGGTTTGTGGTGCAGTGAGCCCACCGAAGGGATTACAGGAAAATGACAGCTAACCCGGGGTGCATGACATGAATAATGACAATAAGAAAATCGACGATCTTTTCGGTTCATGGTGCGGAGCACACGACAAGGGGGATTACAGGAAAATGACAGCAAACCCGGGGTGCATGACATGAACATTGAACATGAGATCATCGACTATCTATCGGTTCATGGTGCGGTACGTACAACAGAACTTATCGAGACCATCCGGGACCTTCATAAAATCGGACGTGGCTACAGCAAAGAGACGCTGTACCGGCGACTCAGGCAACTCATGGCATCAGGTAACATAAAACGTCTTGCCGAGGATGAAGTCAGTGCCCTGGGGTATTCCGATACCGATGGAAGGGCCGAATATATTGATCTTGCCATTGCAGTCGAGAGAAAAAAGCATATTGACGCTCTTGTTGATGGCCTGGCCAGAGGCGATATCATTTTTCAGAAAACCGCGTTCAGGGACCTGATCCGGTATAAAGAAAAATACCGGTTACATCCGAAGCAGCTGGATGAAATGGTAAAACTGTTACCTGAGGATCCCGAAATTGCAGATTATGGGTTGCAAATCCTTCGAATGTTTGTTTCCCGGGGAATATACCCGGAAAATAAAAGTGATTTTTCAAAGAATCTGCATACCATTCTCGAAGTATTCTGCAAAGACCGTACCATTGACAGGAAAAAAGGGAATATTCTCTTTCTCCTCTCGGCTAACGACGATCACCATGTCATTGAATCCTTAAAAGACGACATCAGGAGAATCCAGACCCGGAAGGATGCAGAATCAATGGTGAGCTTTTACCTGGAGGCCGGAGCGGCCCCGATTATCGAGAAAAACCGGTCGGAACTGTTTGATTTTGAATGTGAACTCCGGAGAGGGAACAAGGATACTCCTGCAGATGCTGTAGAGACAATCCGGACTTCTGCTTTTGACGAACTTGAAACGACTTTTAAAAAAAGCAGGGGAGGAAAGGAATGACAATCCTCTTTCCCGAAACTCCCGGGTATACCGATGATCTTTTAATTGCCGCAGAAACGGCTTAGTAGAAATCTTTCAAAAAATTTTCCTTAACGCTCTTTTTTGGGCTACTGCATGGTATGCCTCCAGCCCCGCCGCCATGGCACCCCCTGGAACGATAACCCCGGAGAAGGTAATGCGACACCATCGCAAAGCAAAGGGGCGGTTCGGGGGGACAGGTACTGTCCCCTCCGTAAACAGGTGCTTTATACTATGTTGAAAACTCAGGGTTTCTACTAAGTCGCAGAAACCTCAAAACCTATCCTGTCCTTTTGAAATCCATCCGGATAATTTTTTTGTGCTGCAATTGCGGACTGCTCCGGAAAGACTTTTCCGAGCGACAGGAACCTGCCTGATCATGTAAAAAATCTGCCAGAAATACAGTGTAAGCTGGTTAAAATGCGGGTAAGTCTTCGGAAATCTTAATAATGTGCCGGGTACAAGAATGCAAAATGACATCGCACAAACATTCAGACAAGAAATCCATTGATATTTTTGTTGAAGATTTTGAATTTATGAAAGATGGAATGCAACCTGAGTGTGATTGTTCATCTCCTGCCCAGTGCGTGAACGAGCTTGTGCGTGCATACAGGTATTGTGCATCTCACACTATCTCGTTTCCCCGGGATAAACATGGCAATATCATCGTTGAAAACGTGAAGAAATAACAAAAATAAAAGGTAAATTACCAATCCATATCTCTTTTATCTTCTTACGGGGGGCAGGATTCCGCATTTAATCCTGATAGAAATCCCATGCCGCAAGGTTTGCACGCTTGAGGGACAGGTTGCATGAATTGGCCATCAGTTCTAAAAACCCTGCATATAATCCAGCAGGTATCTGATCAGGTTCTCCATCCAGACGGGTACATTCACGAAACACCTCGTCCTCATCAGGTGCTAAAGGCTCATTCATGGCTATACCTCTCTTTTTTTCCTGGAAAAACCATATCGGGAAAAGGCTTTTGTTGCCGGGGATTTCCGGCCGCATAACCGCTCTTTGTTAACAGTCGGACAGAGATCTTTATCAGGATCCTTTTTGTCCCGCGGATTTGCTGGACCGGGGTCGCTTACGCCACCTTGTTACCCCGCAAAATAAAGGCAAGCACAACCCCTGCAACAAATCCGCCGATATGCGCCATGTACGCAACACCACCCGTGTCAGCTGTTTCAGCGATAGAACCAATCCCGCTGAATAACTGAAGGACAAACCAGAGCCCGATAACAATCAGTGCAGGCATCTGAGATACTCCCGAGCCGACCATAACCCTGACATTGCGCCGGGGGAACAACACAATGTATGCCCCGAGCACACCAGCAATCGCTCCGGATGCTCCCAGGTTGGGGATGCCTGATCCCATGCTGAATGCCAGTTGTGCAAATGTTGCCGCAATACCGCAGAGCAGATAGAAACCCAGGTAGTGCAGGTGCCCGAACCGGTCTTCCACGTTGTCGCCGAAGATCCACAGGTACAGCATGTTGCCGCCGATATGAAGCCAGCCGGCGTGCATGAACATGGACGTGAAGATCGTCAGAAAATCCCCGCCAGGATTTGCGAGGAAGCGGCTGGGAATAAAAGCCCATGTCTCGATAAAAGCATCTCCTCCCATCAACTCTACGAAGAAGAACAGGACGTTTAAAGCGATCAGGGCATACGTGACCACGGGTTGTATCCTGCGGGAGGTATTGTCATCACCGACCGGAATCATTCGTTATACTCCTTCATTGAGAAATATCTGACGACATATCCTTTTTTTATGGGGTATGAACACATGCGGAATATATGCGAGAATACAGCCTCTTACCCTATAAATTATCCGGGACACGGGGCACAAGGGGAGTACCACCACCGCTGAATAAAAAATCCTTTTAATGAAGATCATTCGCGCTCTACAATGAACGCGATTTTAACAACTGCCCGATATTCCACAATCTTGTTGTTCGCGACTTTTGCCGTACATCGCTTTACATCAACACCCTTGATATTCCGGACAGTCTGGGCGGCTGCTTCCACGGCATGTGCAGTTGCTTCTTCCCAGCTGTTGGGTGAGCTGCCTATTAATTCGACTACTTTTACAACGGACGTGTGCTCGTTTTCATGGGTATCTTCCATAGCTTTTCAACTCCTTTACCTGACATGATTTTTTAAAATATTATAATAAATTTTACCTACCAATATCAGGAATAACCACCATAAAGCGGAAAGATATAAACCTTTTCTCTGTGGCTGCAAAATCTGAAACATCCTGATTTTCCGTTGAGAAGGATTTCTGCATTATAGATCAAATCTTCACGAAAAGGTTCCGATAATCAAAACAGCACCAGTTCGTCCAAAACCGCCACATTATTTTTTGAAACTAGCAAATTGCGTCCAGTTTGACTTTTTAGTATATTTTAAGCCACAAAATCATTTAAAAACCATGTTTCATTTTTTGATTTTAGACATAATATTTATCAATAATGACATAATATTGTTCATAAAATTCCTTAAAGACATGATCCATCCAATACCAGTTTTCTATGCAGATGATGAGCCTGCGCTTCCTGATACCTGCAAATTGTGTCTCGGGCAGACAAAAGAACTTGCGGTAATCACCGCACCTTCGTCTTCGGTTGCCCACGGCTCCAGAAGGATCCAGACCCTTGTTTCCGGTTGCCTGTTGCCGGGGATGTATGGCATCGGGTTTTTAAAACAGGTGCGGGCGAATGTCACCTGTGAACCGTTCACCGTGTTAACGGGTAACAGAAGAGAAGAGATCGCTGTCCCGGCATTCGAAAACGGTGCAGATTTTTGTCTCCCTAAAGGTGGAGCACTTAAACTGCAGGTTGCCGAGCTCCTGCACAGGATTAAGACAAGCGTCGAACACCGCAGGGCTGATGCACAGGTCACCGCCCTCACCCGGCTGTATACGGTACTCACCGCGACAAACAAGGCAATCGTTCATATTCATGATAAAAAGGAACTGCTGAACGAGATTTGCCAAATTGTTGTCGATGACGGCGGTTTTACGATGGCATGGGCAGGTCTCGTCAACAGAGAAAAACATCTCATCGAACCCGTTGCAGTATATGGTGCCGATGGCTACCCTGATACGTTCCCCCTGTCAACTGATGACACACCCGTTGGGCGAAGTCCGACAGGAACTGCATTCTCCGGGAGAATTTTCAATGTCTGTAATGATATCGAAAATGATCCAGGGATGGCCCCGTGGCATATAGGGGCACTTCAAAGGGGCTGTCGTTCAGTTGCCGCATTTCCCTTTGCTCCGGATTCCGAAAATGCCGGTGTTATTACCTTCTATGCTTCTGAACCGGGATTTTTTAATGACCAGATCATCCGGCTTCTTGATGAACTGTCCCGGGATATCTCATTTGCTCTCGTTACCCTCGACCACGAGGAGCAGCGAATAGCTGCCGAAAATGAACTGAAAAAATCAGAGCTCAAGTTCCGGCGGCTGTTCCAGACAGCCCGGGATGCGATCCTGATCCTTGACGGGGATTCCGGAAAAATCATCGATGCGAATGCATCTGTTCTCGATCTGCTGGGCTACCCGCTGGATTATTTCATGGGAAGGCACTTCTGGGAGCTGGGATTTCTCATGGATACATCCCTTGCCAGAGAAGCGTTTGCGAAGCTGAAGACGGACGGGTATATCCGGTATGAAGATCTGCCCGTGGAAACAAAACAGGGAAAGGCAATCAGCGTGGAGTTTGTCAGCAACGTCTACTGTGTAGGAGATAAGAGGATTATCCAGTGCAACATCCGGGATATTACTGAACGGAAAATGGCCCATGAAATACTGCAGGTATCCGAAACGAGGTACCGCCGTCTTTTTGAAACTGCCCAGGACGGAATTCTGATCCTTGACAGGGATTCCGGAGAAATTATCGATGCGAATACATTTATCATCAATATGCTGGGCTACCCGCTCTCGGATTTTATCGGCAGACAACTCTGGGAGCTGGGATTCCTCAGGGATAAATCCCTTGCCAGAGAAGCATTTGTGAAACTGCAGACGGAAGGGTATATCCGGTATGAAGATCTTCCCCTGGAAACAAAACAGGGCAAGCCAATCAGCGTGGAGTTTGTCAGCAACGTCTATTGTGTAGGTAACAGGAAGATTATCCAGTGCAACATCCGGGACATCACTGAACGGAAAATGGCCCATGAAATACTGCAGGTATCCGAAACGAGGTACCGCCGTCTTTTTGAAACTGCCCAGGACGGAATTCTGATCCTTGACAGGGATT
>Ga0105098_10000248_pt1 | contig 17638 bp, 11 predicted proteins | sample PPLLak21cMay2015_FD_79137 | JGI IMG/M metagenome (GOLD analysis project Ga0105098, IMG submission 79137) | Freshwater sediment microbial communities from Prairie Pothole Lake near Jamestown, North Dakota, USA - PPLs Lake P7 Core (1) Depth... | ecosystem: Environmental > Aquatic > Freshwater >... | reverse complement strand
TGGGAACACCGGTAACAGCACCGGTGGACACCTGCATTATGGCATTAAGCAGAAGACGGGTGAGAAGAGTTATGTCTGGTTAAACCCGCAATTGTTCTTCAGCGACGAGGAGTTTATCAACATTGGATGTTCGGACTAACTTATGACTGTTCGCATTTGCGATGTAACTTTTTCGGATTGGGTGAGCCTGCAGTTTGAAAATGGCTGGACCGATACCTTCATCTTCCGCATAGACGCCCGAGCCTGCATCCCGCCATTCGAATACGCGCCGCTGCTGAAACGGATTGTTGCTCATACGATTCGTAAGCGGTGGACTGCTTCCATTTGGGTACAGGTGAATGCTCCTGGAGAGTGGTATGCAGTTGAGGTACAACGGTCTTTAAAGGGATTGAACCTTCCATATGCCGTAACTCAGGGAGATCCGCCTGGTTATAAAGAGTTTTCGTGGCCTCCGTGGCTGGGGCATACGAAATTGCCAGATCCCCCGGTTGTTGAGGAAAAACTGCCACCGGTTTCGCCAGAAGAATTGAGGTGCTTGCAAGCTCTGGGCAGGATGAAGAAAGGCAACGAAGATGAGATTGCATCCTTGGCAGGTTTAGCAGCCGAGGTAACTAAGACTGCTCTTGACTTCCTCAAGGAGAAAGAACTGGTTACATACAAAACCAGCCCAAGGATTAGACGGAATAAATCCCGACCATCTCAAATGGATCTGTTCCCTCTGTGGCATACGAAGCCGAAAGGGTTGGCCATCGCCTTGCGCAGTTGGGGTGTGCCGCGAGGAATAGAGTTTACAGCCCGCCTGGAAGAAAATCTACCGCAGGTTGGAAATAGTCATCGATATATCGCCCGCGTCTGGTCTGACTGGCTGGAGTCTGCCTGGCCACAGGCTGAGATTTGGGCAGGCTGGAGTGAGGTTCGTATTCCAGAAATTTCTGTGATCCCTGATGGACTGGCCTGGGGCAGGATTGATGGTTTTGAAACGCTGTTCTGGCTGGAAGTGGGAGATAATCACAAATCTGAGCGTGAGATCCAGACTATCGTTGCCAAACGCCTCTGCCAGGCGAGGAAACTGGCTGACACAAGGAATATGCAGTTGGTTTTCTGCTTACTGGCCCCTGCATGGGTCCGGGCGGCCGCGCGCTGGTCCTGCAAAAATCTGCCGCCCAATATAGGTGTGGTCATGGGAGACTGGAAGAGGTATGGCGAGCTACCCACCATACAATGGGGAAAAACACCAATGAACTAAGGTCCATAGTTCTTTTCGCCGGTATATCCTCCTATTGAGCCTCTGCTACTGATCTATAAAGCTTTTCTAGCTTTTCAGCTTGAGCATGCACTTCTTTTTCAATTTGCCAAATCAATGAGAGAAAATCTGGTTTCTCAAAATCCGACTCGATGTCTATCTCAAATTTGAGGATCCTTATCGCGTTATTTGCAACCTTGATAAACCCCTCCGGTATATCATCCGAAAACATAAAGATTGCCATGCCCATAAGGTCATGTCTCGCAATAAGGTCGTATATTTGAGCACACGTGCTATCAGATAAATATAAACGATTGTTCTCAAAATATGAGGCGAAGTCATCATATTTCTGGCGATTTTCCTGAATTAATGCAGAAACTGTTGTGGAAATTCTTTCTGGACGGTAACCAAGCTTAGAAGCTTCCTCAACCACGTGACTGAAATCTTTTTTATAGGCGGTAAATTTCTGATATAGGTTTGCCAATGTTTCCACCCTGTCTTGATAGATTCTTGAAAATCTCGTCTGATGTTCAAATAACGACTTCTGAAACTTAACCTCAAATTTCTTTTGGATAAGGTACACGATAATACCAGTCACTACTGCATTCGCTAGGACAGTGACTACGATGGTAGTTATAGCATCCATATTTCCTCACTTTTGAACATTATACTCCTCGAAAATAAAACATAAGATTCGGCGGGGTATAATGCGATTACATTCTTTGCTGGAAGCTGATTAGCATGGCAGAAGACGCGTCAAATCTCCCTACTCCACTATCTGCATACATCGCAGAAACTATCAGTGCGAATGAGAATTTCCTTCTCAAAAATGCAAGAGACGCTATTGGGGAAGTAGTTGGTCTCGCCAATGACGCTATAGATGTTGTTGGTTGGGCTGTGAAAAGACCTACAAGTCAGAAAGATTATTTTGAGCGCTCAATGGCATTTTTTGTACATCACACGCTCCTGCCTTTTAGCTATGCCATTTACTTGGAATTGCTGGCCGCCAACCTCCCTGTGTGCTTCATTGAACTTCGACTCTTGCTTGAGACCCTGGTAAAGTGTTATCTTGCAGATTTGAAGTATCCAGCTCTTCCTTCCGCCCAAGAAAAACTCGCTTCGCTTGATCGAAATATATCTAAATTGATGGATGAAATAGGAGAGGAAATAGGTGTAGGGGATAAATTTCGTATTATGTGGAATAGTCTTTCTGAAAATTGGGCCCACACGAAGGGTCTTGCTAATAATGTTGTGACACACGTGATCGAGAAGGAGAATATTCCACCATGGGCATTGGGTGTACCCATGCACTATGTACAGGATGACCTGGAAACCATTAATGAATTACGCCAACAAATATCAATTTTCAGAAATCTGCTGGAACTTTCAATAAAGGCATACAAATGAATGGATCATCCGTATAAATACTGACTTGCGCAAGCTGTTTTCCACGCCCAACAGATCACAACTTAGCGCGCTGTTCTGCTGCTTGCATAATTTGGAGTTTGAGACACCTTTTGAACGCACCTAGAAATTTCCCACCCATGGAAGGATTAACTGACAATGGAATATTCAGAGCTGATTGCTGCGCGTTATAGTGTGCGAGCCTATCGTCCAGACCCGGTCGAGGACGAGAAATTACAGTGCATCCTCGAAGCGGCTCGCCTGGCGCCGACTGCGGCCAACCGGCAGCCCATCCAGTTGGTCGTATTGCACACGGCCGGGCGCGAAGCAGAGATCGGGCGCATTTACCACCGTCCCTGGTTCGTTCAGGCTCCACTGGTGATCGCCGTCTGTGCGATCTCCTCGCAGGCCTGGGTGCGTGAGAGCGATCGCTTCAATGCCCGCCTGATCGATGCAGCGATTGTGGCCGATCACCTGATTCTGGCGGCAACGAACCTGGGACTGGGGACATGCTGGATCGCAGCTTTTAACGTAGAGGCCGCGCGCAGTGTGCTGGGCTTACCCACCGAGGCAGAGCCAGTTATCTTCACACCGCTTGGCTACCCCGCTGACTCGCCCGGTCCAAAAACTCGTAAGCCGCTGGATGAACTGGTACGCTATGAACATTGGTGAAATTGGTAAATGCTAATTTCCGTATCCTAATTCAGCAGCTGATGTTTTGTCACTTACCCAATCCGCCGTCTTTCCGTCAACCAAATGATGTATTACTACGGGTTGATATTGCCCAGTGTATCCCAAGATTTTGAATGTAATACGCACTAGAATATCATGTAGGTGATCTTGAGTTTTCATAATCTCATCCGACTCAAACTTTCCGTTTTGAATTTCGAAATATCCTTGATGAATTGGTGTATTACGAAATTGTGACAATAGTTGTGCCCAAGATTTCCCGTTATTTTCAGGCTGTGCAGAGAAATACTGCTCCATAATAATCGCATCAGGCATTTTGTACCGATCTAATAAACTAATAACCTTTAACCCGAAATCTCCGTCTTTATTATTAGCATTCGATATCTTGCTTTCTATACGCTGCAATGCGTCCCTGGCTGCAGGCAAACCTTCCTTTTTTGCTCGGCGTGACAATTTTTGTATGTCTTTCCTGGCGTTGCTCAATATAGATTCAACATCTTGCTGGTAAGCCTCCGGAAGATAAGTCATTAATTCCTGAACCGCCAGATTAAATTCCTTGCATAGTCCTTCAATAGCTCTACTGAGAATTGTCATTCGATTTTCAATGTGACGAGTGTTGGAGCTTACCTGTGTTAACTGACTAATCAGAACACTGAGATAGGTTCTGTTGAATTCCGGAGACTTGCTTGCAACAGAGATAAGATATCCGAGTCCGCCGTGGATGCTTTCATCTATCGCGGCGTATCCTTTTTTGTAGTACGATGCGGGCGCGTAAAAATGCTTTCTGCTTACCAGATTCCCATTCTCGTCCCTAAACTCCAACCATGATGCGCCAACTTGCGCGCCCGATGCCAGGCTTAGTAAGTTGATGTAGTCATGGGGAAACCAAGATTCATCCATCTCTTCAATTATTTCTCCAACCATTAAGGCGCTGATCCGGTGTTCCTCTTTTTGGGACGTAAGGCTTTGCTCTACTTCCGCGTAATTTGGCATTGGTTCAATATAACCAAACTTATCTCCAAACTCAAAGGCGATTAATAAATTCCTCCTGTTCGCGCTCCAAAATGCAATTTGACCTTGTTTTTCGCCAAGTGTCTCCAACACAGGAGGGGTTGAGAACAACCTAAGAGGGTGCTGTGTTAGTAAAGGGTGATTATTTTGATGGAAGGCAGAGATAAAATTAATCAAAGGTACGATCCAGTACTTTGATATCTGTTGAGTCTTGGAACTGAACGTCCCACGTGAAAGCCATATTCGCAGTTTATTGTCAAATCCAAAGCCTTCAGAGTAATTTATTGCCCCCTCTGATACAAAAACTCCATCATCTGTATGTATAGTTAAGTTTGAACATACATTCCCACTTTGCGTCCCCATGTAGAGTGCATTTTCTTCGCCCAGGTTCCCATTCAGAAACTTCGCGATCCTAAAATGTCCTTTCCCCGGAACTGGTACATTAGTATTCAGGCGTTCATATTCCATCGCTACGTTCAATTCGCCCGTTTCGTCTACAACTACTTTGGTTTTTCCTTCTACTGTCCCAGCCGGCTTTTCAAATGTGGCGATTCCCCATCCTTCGTACATGATTTCTGTAGAAAACCAGGGGTTAGGAATAGGTTTATATGCTTTCCAAACAGAGTCATCATCCATCTTGCCCTCCAGGCCTCAGCTCTATCCTTAGTGGCCGTATGTAACATACCAGATGTGGTACAGTTCGATTTTATCGTATTCCCTTCTTCTCGCGTCTGCTTGTTAGATCTGCAAAGAATCTGACCCGAATCTCTGTCCCTTGAAGAGGATATAATTACCCCTAGCTGGTCATGGATTGGAGCACATGGATGCCACCTCGCAAAAAGAAAGCCGAATACAAAGCCTCAAACAATAACAACGGAAGTATCCCGGAGCTGCTGAAGGAACTCTGGCAGGCGGCAGTGAATTTGCGCGGCTCGATCGAGCCAGCGGACTACAAACGTTACGTCCTGCCGATCATTTTCCTGCGTTTTCTCTCCATGCGCTACGAAAAACGCCGCAAGGAACTGGAGAAGATGGTCGCCGAGCCGCAGAGCGACTATTACCAGATGGAGGTGATTATCCACGACCCGGATGAGTACCGCAAAGTTGGGGCGTTCGTGGTGCCAGAGGAGGCGCGCTGGGACAATATCCGCAAGCAAGCGAACGCGGACGACATCAAGGTCCAGCTGGATAACATCCTGGAGTTGCTGGAAAAGACCTATCCCGAGCAACTGAATGGATTGTTGCCGCGCATTTACGCCGGCTCGAATTTGGATCGGGAAAATGTGACGGGATTGATCAACCTGTTTTCCAAGGACATCTTCGAGCGTGATTATGGCGGCGAGGATTTGATCGGACGGGTGTACGAATATTTCATCGGTGAATTTGCATCATCCGAAGGAAAGCGGGGCGGAGAATATTTCACGCCGTCGTCCATCGTTCGCTTGCTGGTTGCCATGTTGGAGCCGAAAAGCGGACGGATCTTTGACCCCTGCTGCGGATCGGGTGGGATGTTTGTCCAGTCGGACCTATTCGCAAAGCACAGTGGGGAACTGGCGTTCTTTGGGCAGGAAAGCAAAGACTTTACCTACCGCTTGTGCCGCATGAATCTGTTCATTCATGGCATCAACGGGAATGTCAAGCTAGGCAATTCCTACACGGATGATAAACACGAAGCCCTGCGCGCAGACTACATCCTGGCAAATCCACCGTTCAATGACGGGGCGAAGGGCGAGAACGGCTGGGGTGCAAGCAACATTTCAAACAAAGACCCGCGCCTCATGCTAGGTGGTGAGAAAATGCCGCTCTCACCGCGCAATGCCAACACGATGTGGATGCTGCACTTCCTCTATCATCTCGTCGAAGGTGGAACGGCTGGATTCGTGATGGCAACGGGTGAACTCTCGAATAGCGAGACAGCCCGACACGAAGTCCGCAAGGCGCTGGTGGAAAGCGGCTATGTGGATTGTATCGTCCAGCTTAGCGGACAGTTGTTTGCTAACACACAAATTCCCTGCACGCTGTGGTTTCTCTCGAAGAACCGCAACGGCGAAAAAGGATTCCGCAAACGTGCCGACGAAATCCTATTCATTGACGCGCGTAAACTCGGCGCATTGATCCCTGGCTCGCGCAAGCAGAAGCAATTGACCGATGAAGACCTTGAACGTGTTGCTGCTGTGTATCGCGAATTCAAAACTACTGGTGTACCAGAAGCAGTCTCAGGGTTTTGTAGTGTTTCAAATTTAGAAGGCGTGCGCAAGCATCGTTATGCACTTACGCCAGGTAGATATGTTGGTTCGACAAATGGCAGTATTGAAGATGAACCATTCGAAGAAATAATGCCACAACTTGTCAATAAACTAAAATCTCAATTTGAACAATCTTCTCAACTTGAGCAACTTATACGAGATCAGTTGTCAGAGGTGGGATTTGGCGAGTGAATGGATCACTACGACGATTGGAGAGCAAGTAACGCTGCAACGAGGAATTGACATCACAAAATCTCAGCAGCGTCCTGGAATTGTGCCTGTCGTTTCTTCAGGTGGTATTTCCAGTTATCACGATACTGCATTTGCAAAAGCACCTGGAGTTGTCTTGGGAAGAAAAGGGACACTAGGTACAGTGTTTTACATTCAAGAGGATTATTGGCCTCATGATACTTCCCTTTGGGTTCGAGACTTTCATGGCAATGATCCTAGATTTGTTTATTACTTTTTCAAGTCAATTTCCCCAGATTTACTTGCGTTGGATGTTGGAACAGCCAACCCTGCATTGAATCGTAATCATGTCCATCCAATTGTTATTGATTGGCCTCCTCTACCTGAGCAACGTGCCATCGCTCGCATTCTTGGCGCATTGGATGACAAAATAGAGCTCAACCGCCGCATGAACCAAACGCTCGAAGAGGTGGCGCGCGCCCTATTCAAATCCTGGTTCGTGGACTTTGACCCCGTCACCGCCAAAGCAGAAGGACGAGTCCCGTTTGGTATGAATGCGGAGACAGCATCTCTGTTCTCTGTGGAGTATGAAGGGACCGAGGAAGGTTTAATTCCAAAAGGCTGGAAAGTTGGAACTGCTGGAGACATGGTCACGGCAGTTGGTGGCACAACACCAAGCACTAGCAAAAATGAATATTGGAGCGGCGGTACGATTGCATGGGCAACCCCAAAAGACTTAGCAGGACTGTCACATCCTGTTTTGTTGGATACAGACAGGAAGATTACACCAGAAGGATTAAAGCAAATCAGTTCAGGATTATTGCCAGCAGGAACATTACTTATGTCATCCAGAGCGCCAGTAGGTTACTTGGCAATTTCCGAAATTCCCGTTGCAATCAATCAAGGCTTTATGGCTATGCATTGCGACAAAGGATTTTCTAACTATTATGTAATTCAATGGCTCAGAGAAAACATGGAAACTATCATTTCTCATGCCAATGGAACAACCTTTCTGGAAATCAGTAAGAGTTCGTTTCGTCTAATCCCTGCGATACTTCCTCCCGATCCTGTCGCCAAAAAGTATTCTGAAATCGCTGCAAAACTGCATATTCGAATCGTTGCCAATGTAAAAGAAAACAAGTATCTTGCAGACATCCGTGACGCGCTACTCCCACAATTATTGTCGGGTGAATTGCGTGTGAAGCAAGCCGAAAAGGTCATTGAAAACATGTAGAGGAAACCATGCCACCACGCGGCACCGAATCCACCTTCGAACTCACCACCCTGCAACGTCTGGATGCGCTGAAATATCAGCATGTCTTCGGTATGGAGATCGAGCGCCTGCATGAAGAAGTTGTGTTGCGCGATGTCCTGCGTGATTTTCTAACTCAGCGTTACCCCGACCTCCCATCCAACGCCATCGAACAAGCCGTGCGAACCTTCAGCAAACCCGAAGGCGTGGATACCCTGCATCGCAATCTCGCCTTCCATCAAATGCTCACGCGCGGGCTGGAGCTAAAGGTTGAGTTTCCCGATGGACGCGTCGAGCATCGTCATATCTACGCGGTCAATTGGGATGAACCCCACAAGAACGACGTCCGCGCGATCAACCAGTTTCCTATCCACGGTCAGAATGACCGCCGTCCCGATGTCATCATCTTCGTCAACGGCTTGCCGCTGGTCGTCTTCGAACTCAAGAATCCCTACGACGAAAAGCCCACCGTCGAAGATGCCTTCAACCAGGTCCAGCACTACAGCTATGAAATCCCGCAGCTCTTTGATTACAACGCCTTCGTCGTCATCTCCGACGGCGTCACCACCCTGCACGGCGTCTGGACGGCGGGGCGCGAATGGTACAGCCCGTGGAAGTCCATTGACGGCTTCGAGATCGAGCCAAATACCACAGGCTCCATGAAGACCCTCGTCGAGGGTCTCTTCCCTGTTGACCGCCTCCTTGCCTACATCCGTGACTTCATCGTCTTTGAATCGGTCAACGACAAGATTACGAAGAAAGCCGCGCGCTATCATCAATTTTTTGCTGTGCGACTCGCCGCCGAAAAAGTCCGGGAGACGTACAACCGCCTCAAATCGGACCTCGCGGCTGTTCCCGCTTCCAAGCCTGATCGGCGCATCGGGGTGATCTGGCACACCACAGGCTCGGGCAAGTCCCTTTCGATGGTCTTCCTTGTCGGTCTCCTGCGCCGCCTGCCTGAACTGGATAATCCGCTCTTCCTGCTCGAAGTGGACCGCAACGATCTCGATAACCAACTCTCTGATCAATTCATCGCCGCGCGTCAACTCGTCGGCGATGTTACACAAGCGCAAAGCGTGGATAACCTGCGCGACCTTCTGCAAACCCAGGGTGGGGGAGTCATCCTGACTACCATCGAAAAATTTGGGCGCAAAGAGAACGAGAATGTGCATCCTATTCTCAATACGCGCCCGAATGTCATCCTGATCGCTGATGAGGCCCATCGCTCACAATATGGTTTTACCGAAGGATACGCCCGCTATCTGGCTGACGCCGTCCCAAATGCCATGCGCCTTGGATTCACTGGCACACCGATCAGCATGAGCGGCGCCGACACCGTCGAAGTCTTTGGTGATGTCATCCACACCTACGACATTCTGCAATCGCAGAAAGATCATGCCACTGTTCCGATCTACTATGAGCCGCGTCAGATCCGTTTGCAACTGACTAAAGAAGATCTGGACGCGCTCCTGACGCGCATCATTCAGGGTCGCAAACCTGAAGAGGTCAATCGCAACATCTCGCGTTGGGCGGCACTATCTGCTGCAGCGCGCGCCGATGATCGCTTGAAAGACCTTGCCAGCGATCTGCTCGAACATTACCTGAATCGTTCTGCCACGCTCAAAGGCAAAGCCCTGATCGTGTGCATGGAACGTCTGAACTGTGTCCGCGTGTACGAAGCCCTGACCGCGTTACCAAACTGTCCCGAAGTTAAGATCGTGATGACAGGCAATCTTTCCGAGGACCCGCCCGAATGGAGTCAGAAAGGTTATCTCACCACGAAGTCCCAGCGCGAGTCCATCAAGGAACGCATGATCGATCCCGACGATCCGCTCAAACTGGTGGTCGTCTGCGACATGTGGCTGACGGGAACCGACATCCCTTGTTTGCATACGCTGTATGTTGATAAGCCGATGGAGGGTCATAACATGATCCAGGCGATCTCGCGCGTCAACCGCGTCTTCAGCGATAAACCGCATGGCTTGATCGTGGATTACATCGGCATCGGCGATTCCCTGCGCGAAGCTACCAGCCAGTACACAAAGAGTGGGGGAAAAGGCGAACCTGCGCCTGACGTCGAAACAAGTGCCAAGCCGATCTTTCAGCAAGCCTTGAGCGACGTCCGTGCATGTCTACCGAGTGGAAAAGCTTATGGCGGCTGGCGCTCCATGTCCGATATTGACATGGAAGATCTGTATGCGGTGGTTTATGGCTTCCTTGCCACTGAAGACACACGCCGCGATGGTTTCATCCAGGCTGAAGCAGTGTTATCGTCCGCGTTTTTATTGGTCAAGCATTTGGATGACTGCCGCCCCCTGTCAGATGAAATCATTTTCTATCAGCGCGTCCGAAAGCAGATTCTGAAAACAGCTTCTGGTCGTCGCACGATCGATCTCGACCGCGCTGTACAAGATTTGGTAGACGACAACATCCACACTGCAGGCGTGATCGACATCTTCAAAGTCGCAGGCATTGATAAACCTGACATCTCGATTCTCGATGACGCCTTCCTGCAAACCTTCAAGGATCATCCTCTCGAAAACCTGCGCGTCCGCCTGCTCGAACGCCTCATGGCAGATGAAATCTACCGCCGCCAGCGCACGAACCTGGCGCGCTCCAAATCCTTCCGCCAGCAGCTCGAAAAGACGCTGCTCGACTATCACAACCGCCTGATCGACGCCAAGGAAGTCATCGAGCAAATGATCGCCATCCGCCGCGAGATGGAATCAGACGATCAACGCGCCCAGGAACTCGGTCTCACCCCCGAAGAAATCGCCTTCTACGATGCGGTTGCTGGCAACTTCATGACTATCTATGACCAGCCAACCCTGCGCGACATTGTCCACGAAGTGGTCCAAACGCTGAAAAACAACTTGAAAGTAGACTGGACTGAGCCGTCACGTGAAGAAATCCGTGCTGGGGTACGGTCGGCGGTACGAATTGTTCTTCGTAGGAAGAAAGTCCGCGAAGAAGATTTGGAACCGTTCCTCGGTTCAGTCATGGTACAGGCACAGGCGCTCTATGCTGAGTGGCCAATCGTATAATTTCAAGAAATATGAAGAACTCACGGCAGAAATCGCCATATGTGGTGCGATGTGCTGGTAGCTTGTCACCAGTCCGCGCGTTGATGGCTGGGATAGGTACGTCATAAAGTAGGGAGTCACTATGCCCGATAAATCGCCTAATGATAAAGATGGTCTTCTGGAACTGCTCAAGAAGTTGTGGCTGCCTGTCATGGGTTTCATTGGCGCGGTCACGTTGGCATACAACTTCTATCAACTGTGGCTGGGAGATCAGAAGACGGTTACCTATATTACTGCCGTGGTGGCGTTACTCGTCTTGGTTGTAGTTTTAGGGAGGCAGGTCTGGAAAAGACTTGAAGTCAAATGGGTAGATAGATTTGCTGATTGGATGGATCTTTTACTGCGGTCAACCCTCTCAGGATATCGCTGGAAATACCTTGAATATCTTGCTTATCAGCATGGAAATTTTGACGTTAAGGGCTTGTCTACACAAGGTCCTTACAACTTGGAATTGAGTCGCATTTTTGTAGATGCGGATCTAACATTTGCTCACAGCAATGCTGATATCGCGAAAAACCCTTTAGGGACATCTGTGGAGGTTGACGCTGATCGACACACCATCTGGGAATGTCTTCGAATGAGGTTGTCAACCCAAAATTTTGTAGTACTTGGATCTCCAGGCAGTGGTAAGACTACGTTATTGAAAAGTATTGTTTTAGGACTTTCGTCAAATTTATCACGCCGCAGGATTGGGGCACCTCGGTTGCTGCCAATACTACTCGCTTTGCGCGACCATCTGGTGACAATCCAAAATAACCCTAACGTGAGCCTGACGGAATTAATCCAGAACCAGTTTGCCGGACCACAAGCTCCTCTGCCGCCAGAAGCTTGGTTGGAGAGACAACTCGAGAGTGGTCATTGCATAATTATGCTTGATGGACTAGATGAAATTGGTGATTTTACAGCAAGGAAGATGGTGGCTAAGTGGATAGACCAATGCATGATGGTTTATGCGAAAAATTATTTTATAGTGACATCGCGCCCTCATGGTTATGCAAGTAATCCACTCACAAATGTCTCTCTCCTGCAAATAGCGCCTTTTTCTGTCCGCCAAATCGAACAGTTTGTTCATAATTGGTACCTTGCAAATGAAATCGTGAGCTCGCAGAAAGACGATCCTGGTGTACGCGAAGATGCCCGCCGTGGTGCTATTGATTTAATAGCACGCATCAGATCCGTAAATGTCATTTCACAATTGGCAGTAAATCCATTACTTTTGACAATGATTGCTACGGTACATCGCTATCGCAGCTCATTGCCCGGCCGCCGAGTTGAGCTTTATGCTGAGATTTGTGATGTCTTTTTAGGTAAGCGGCAAGAGGCTCGCGGGATAGCACTAACGCTCACACCAGAACAGAAGATTACTGTGCTACAAGAACTCGCGTACGAGATGATGAAAAAAAACACTCGGGCTATAAACCAGTCATATGCCTATAAAATAATTACTGGACCATTATCAATAATTAGTCCAGAAACTACACCAGAAGCTTTTTTGCAAGAAGTTGAGAATTCATCCGGGCTATTCATTGAATTTGAGCCTGATATGTATAGTTTTGTCAATATTTCATTTCAAGAGTATCTTGCTGCACGCAGCGTCCTTCATTCGGCTCGTGAAGGCGAAATAATCTCACACATAAACGAAATATGGTGGCATGAAACCATAGTCCTCTACTGTTCACAAACAGATGCAACACAAATTATCAATTATTGCTTGCGTCAGCTAACATCTGCCACTCTCAACTTAGCTATTCAATGTATGAGGGAAGCGAGGATGACCGCGCCTGATTGTCGAAACAACTTATATCTTGCTCTTCAAGAAAATTTGGACAGCAATGATCCTGAGTTACGACAGATAGCGTTGAGAGAACTTGGTCACCCACCTTCATCAACACTTTTTTCTGATGCCATTAGATTTTTTAAAGCTGCAGGTTTTGATTGTCAAATTTTGGAACCCGAGTATAAATCAGCGATTCGATGTATTCCATACCTCCCTACCTGGGAATCGGAAATCTGGAAGAAAAGATTAGGCTCCACTGTCTTTGCACAAGTATTTGTAAACAAAACCCTCATTCGGGATGATATTTTAGAGTTGTACAGGGCGGCCCAATCGATTGTCGGGAGGCCCGTGGTTATTCTCGTTGTTGTAAATCAGAATTTACATATTAGTGGATGGGATGAGATAAATGCGCTGAGGTTTGGAAACGGCGTTTACATAATTCCTATCGACGACATCATACTTCAACGTGGCCTTGAAACAAACAGAGAACGAGAGGAACTTGAGACTCAGCTGAATCGATCCATTGGGCAACAAGACTACTATGATGTTCGGGATGCGACTGCTGACCGGCGGAATTTTTTTGGTAGACATGAGCTAGCCTCTGAATTGGTAGAGGCGCTAAATCAAAATCGTCACTTAGCTTTATTGGGTTTGCGCAAGATGGGCAAGAGCTCCCTGCTACAATATCTTCGGGATCTGGTTACCTTCCCAGTGTCTTATACAGATTTGCAGAATGGCTGTCTGGACTCCAGAGGTAGACTTCTGGACACTGTCTACTTGAGGATTCTAGATGGTTGGCATGCATCCATTAGGGTGAAGATACAAGACTTTGACTGGTCTCCTCCCAAGTTGAATAGCGAGCCCTCTATTGCTTTTGCGGAAGCAACACGAGGTCTATTGAGACAATTGACTGAGAAGAATAAGACGCCGCGGTTGGGTATATTTCTCGATGAATTTGATTTAAGTTTGCCCAGACTATCTGCGGATATTAATCCGGATGCCGACGTTAACCCATACCACCTTGACCCCGAATCCCTCAAGAGTTATTTGTTGTTTGCCCGAACATTACGAGGACTAGTTGAGGAGACAAAGCAAATTACCTTATTAGTGGCTGGGGTTGATCCAAGATTTAACCGCACGAATTTCTGGGATGATAGCGCGCAGAATCCCTTTTATCGATTTTTCCGACTCCAATATTTAGGGCCGTTGAAGATCCACGACTGCATCGAAATGATTAGCAATATTGGTAAACAGATGGATTTATTGTACGCTGATGATGCCTTGAGTTTTATTGGATCTGTAAGCGGCGGGCACCCTTATCTTGCACGCCAACTATGCAGCCTGGCATACAAAAGGCGGGGTACAAAGCAGGCAGGAGAGATTAGTCTTTTGGAGATGCAAAAAGCTGCAGATATCTTTATATCCCACCCTGACTACAATGACAGTCTCGAGGGACTATGGCAAGAGGTTACCAAATCCGTCATCTGGTCCAAATCTTTAGAGGTGGAAAATCAACAAATATTAATATATTTGGCAAAACACAAGAATGGACAAATGGCAGACATATTATCAAATTCTAAAAATGCCCATGAATGTGAGACATCAATTCAAGAATTAAAGTTGCGCCATTTATTAAGTGATGCAAGTGAGTCTTTGACAATACAATTCGACTTATTTCGCCGATGGATTGAAAAACATCAGATAGGATGAAACAATGGCAACAATTAACCCTTTTCACTATCCAAACCCTGTTTCCCCTGATGCATTTGTAGGACGTCAAGCAATTCTTCGAGATATCTCAAAGGCGCTCGTTGAAGACCCAGGAGCATCTTATGCAATTGTTGCGGGAAGACGTCTTGGTAAAACCAGCATTCTCATGTCAATTGGTCATAAGTTAGCATCTACCAGGCTATCAGCTTCCAGCCATTGGACTGCCCTGCCGATATTTTTTGACTTTCAGAGCCGATCGTTTGATTCTGCCGAATCTTTTTACGCCTGTATCTTGAATGAGATTCGTTGCCGAGTAGATGTTTTGGCACCTGATAGACCAGGTGACGCATGGCCTACGCCGGTAAATCTGGATTCACAAATCCGAGTTTTGTGTCAATCACCCAAGATAACGCTGTCTCAGTTCCAACAGGCACTGAGGCAGACTTTGCCTCAACTTGATATACCAGGAAGTCGTGTGCGCCTGGTTCTTCTTCTTGATGAAGTTGATAGGGCCGTTACGCAAGGCTTGCTAGATAACCTTGGAGATGGGTTGCGGTCCCTAATATCATCAAGTGATATTAGTTTTCGCGTACGCCTAGTAATTGCTGGCTCAAGAAAATTGTTTGATGTGGTAACGATAGGTTCACCTTTTCTCAATATTCTTCGAAAATGCCATCTGTCTGCGTTCGACAAATCAGAAATTAAAGAACTGGCAGCCAGAACCGACAAATTTACTGAGGAAGTTGTGTCTACAGTTTGGAAACAAAGTGGCGGGCATCCTTTAATTGCACAATATCTGTTCCATTATCTTTGGGTTTCTGCCAAAAAGGACCTAACTGCGAAAACCGTCACGAAATTGGCGATGAATTTTCAGCACGAGCACCTAGATGATATCGAAGGATGGGCTATGGCGGCCGGCGAATCGGGTTTGCAGGTGTTTAGAATCTTGGCGGCAACTGATGGTTGGCTTGATGAAAAGGAAATTCAGAAGCTAATTCCTGATCGGAGAAGCAATATTAACCATGATCTTTTGAACCTACACTGCCATGGCCTTATTATTCATGAAGATTGGCAAAGATATAAATACGCTGGACTCGTTTTTAAGACTTGGTTTGATTCAAACGGCGCAGCCTTTATGGATACAATCCTTGATAGGAATTCAAAATCTGAAAAATCAGCAGAGAAACCACAGGAAACACCTGCATCGACAAAGAATCTGGCGAGTACTGAAAAACCATTGGGATGGCCAATTGCTCTTATTTCGTATACCTTATCGAGTTTGTTAATTACCGCTATCGTTGCCTTGATTATTTCGAAATTGATATCGCCTGAACAATTTATTCCCTTCTTTGTTGTGTTAGTGCTATTGATAATGACAATATTGGTAGGCGTGGATAAGCTCACGGGCGATCAGTTTTTGAAAGTCGTAGAAAATTTGATAAACAAAATATTCCATAAATCATGAGACTCCCACTAGATAGAAACTGTGGTAGATGGCTGTTTGATGTGTTAGTGGGTTACCTCCAAGTCACGCAAGAGCAGCGCGGGCAGCTAGTCCGAACAATGGATCAAGAATGTTTAAATAGGTGAGTGATGAAACAAAGCCACAAACGATCACAATCAATGGGTTTACCAGCGGGGGGAGTTGCCACTTCTGCAGGCATGGATTATGAGTTCCGAGTTGCAGCTTGGTTTATGGTTCAAATTCTCGCGGAGCAAGACGTCACTATCCCTTGGAGATTTCCTTCAGATGTAACTTTAGAGAGTATTCGTCTCGAAACAGAGTATCCAGTAGACGATATTTTAGTGGGCGCGTCAGACGCCAGTCGGATATTTGTTCAAGTCAAGCACAACCTTAGTTTGGAGAAGAGAGTTAATTCTGGTCTAGCATCTGCAATCCATCAATTTGTTCGTCAGTATATTACTCTTAAGGCGGATGCTCGGAATTTGGACTCTGAGCACCGCTTTGACCCTGGCCGGGATCGCCTGTTAATCATCACTGGTCCTAATTCATCATCCACTATTACATATACTACTTTTTCTCTTTTGGATCACATCCGAAATCAAACGCATGGTTTGAAAGTGTCTGCAAAAGAGCAGCAATGTTTATCAGTATGGAGTGCTCACATTAAGCGCTCTTGGAAGTCCTTGCTTGGTTCCGATCCAACGGATGATGAGATTCTCCAGTTACTTTCCTTTGTTTATATATTCGTATTAGATGTAGATCGAGATGGCAAAGACGAATTGTTGGGCAAGTCTTTATTACGGCAATCAATATTGAACAAGCCGGAGGAGGTTGATGCCGCGTGGGCCGTATTGATATCTAAGTGCGCCGACCTTTCACGCACCAGGGGCGGATTGGATCGCAACGGCATTCAAGGAGTTTTGCAAAGCGCTGGCGTTCATCTGAAGGTAACGAATAGCTATCGAGAGGATGTGGAGCAACTCAAGGAATACACACAATTAACTTTTGATTCCGTTTCTTCGCTTTCAAAAATTGTTGTGGGTTCTCATGAGACAAAGGTAGAACGCATATATGCATCAAGAATCCAATCAGCAGCTGAATCTTCACATTTGTTGGTTATTGGCGAACCTGGAGCAGGCAAATCCGGTACTCTTCATGATTTTGTAGAATTGTTATCTAAGCAAGAAGCTGATGTGGTGCTTATTGCCGTTGACCGGCTTAGTTCGTACGATCTAGCAGGAGAAATTGGACTCAGTAACCAAATCTACAAGGTGCTTCTAAATTGGCCTGGTGTTCGCCCTGGCTTCCTTGTAATCGACGCTTTAGACGGTGCCAGGAATGAACAGACGGCTCAACAGATTCGGATTCTCATCGAAAGAGTCATAAAGTGTATCCCCCGTTGGCATATAGTTGCCTCGGTGCGTAAATTCGACTTAAGACACAACGTTGATCTTAAAAACCTATTTCATGGAAATCCAGTTATCGATCACATGGATAAAGAGTTTGCGGCTGTTCAGCACATAAATATCGAGGATTTTGATGAAGCTGAAATTGGGCAAATACGCTTA
>Ga0105098_10000245_pt1 | contig 17710 bp, 7 predicted proteins | sample PPLLak21cMay2015_FD_79137 | JGI IMG/M metagenome (GOLD analysis project Ga0105098, IMG submission 79137) | Freshwater sediment microbial communities from Prairie Pothole Lake near Jamestown, North Dakota, USA - PPLs Lake P7 Core (1) Depth... | ecosystem: Environmental > Aquatic > Freshwater >... | reverse complement strand
CCCCAGCCCTCTCCGCGCGCCCTAATAAAAGGGCGGAGTTTTGGTGGTTTGACGTACTTGGGGGAACAGTTTCTACGGCGTTTAGAAAGTTTGCCGACAATCCCTCTCCGAAATGAAGAGTTTCGAAGTATAATGCTAAAAAATCAACGCCCAAGCAATTTGGGGGTCTTCATGGATGAATTCTTTCACTTTCTAGTTACCGACCCTACTGCAAAGAAGCCACTTTTAATTGCTCTGTGGGGTCTTGTAGGAGTTCTGGGTGTAATTGTCATACTGGTCGTTATAGGTTTTTTCCAGGGTCGTTCGTTTTCAGTGTGGCCGCCTGGCGTAAGTGAAAAGCCAAAAACGAAGGGTAGAAAAGGGAAACAAGAAATTGACCAAGAAGAGATAGATATTGAAGAAAGCACGCTCATTGATCTTCCGCAATCATCTGATGAACTAGCAACAATTGTCCGCTCAGTTTGGGATGAAGCAGTAGATGCAGAATCGCAACGACTTTGGAGTATGATAGCTCTGCTGCGTGACGTATATGTATCTGACAACACTGTTTTGTTGCGTCTGAGCAGTGTAACCAAATCACCCTATGAGATTTGGAAATCAGAAAGCACTCGTGGCACTAAATCTTTTAAACATATTGAGAAATCTATTGAAATGGCCATGAAACTAATCTCTGATGCAACCAGAGGTGATGATGTCTATAGCAAGCGCAGAGCAAGTATCGCTCTGAGAAATAGGGATGGCTACCTTTATATAGTTGAAAGAGATCATCTCTCTCAGGCAAATGAGAAAAGGGAAAGGTTTCTTATAAGTGATTCGGGTCAGGGATCTGGTGTGGCTGGCTATGTGGCATATACTAAGAAATCTCTAAGAATCCCCAATGTTCTTGATGAGCCAAAGTTCGTTCAGTTTCATAGTACTCCTAAGTACAAATCTCTTCTGTGTGTTCCTATTATGGTCGGTGATTATGTGTTTGGAACATTCTCTATTGACAGCACTGCCGAAGATGCATATACCGATGAGGAGGAAGAATTTGCAAACATATGTGGAAATTCCATCGCAACGTCCTTAATTGCATTAATGTTTTGCCATGCTAAACATTCTTGAAAGGTCCTAACATTCCTGAAAGGCGTTTTTTATACTTATTGGTTTACAGTTTAAATGGAAAAGGTATAATAAGAAAGGTGCACTATGGAACAAACTCGTTTCTCGCTATCTGAAACAAAAAGTATCCAGGAAGATGCTAGAAGAAAATATGCCGACGGCAGATATTCGTTTGCTGATTATCTGGCTACTATCCTGAATAATCCACTTAAATTCACCAGCGCAAACAGGTCCCGAGTAATAGTGAAGAAGGAAAATGGAAGGGTTCGTATAGCAGCAAGTCGGCAACAAATAAGGCCGAAAAACGATAATCAATAATAAAGTAATTTATGAGATAATTATTCCCCTGTCGCTTTTTGCGACGGGGGTTGTTTTTTGACAGAAGGTATATAATACTTTCAAATTGAGCCAAAAAACTGACCGTTACGGCAAGCTGTTCAGAAATGATCTAGGCTCTTCCACCTCTTTGTGGGTGGTTTTTTTTGACAGGCCTGCTATAATACTTTCAAAGCGCAACCGAATACTGCCAGTATTGGTGGGTTTCCACAAGGAATAGGTTGTTCCCCCTAAGCATTTTGCGATGGGGGTTTTTCGTTTAAAGCTCCAAAATTACCTTGTGAGCTTTTCCTTTCTTAAGTAGCATGTCCAGATTTTCCCGGCCCCTGGTAGCGGCTCGGACAAAACCACATACACTATCTGCAAGCCTTATAAAAGGCTCCGATTCCTCTTTCTTTACTCCTCGTATTTTTTTGGTACGGATATAAAGATGACGCAGCTCTCTACCAAAGCGTTTTACCTGTGATCTGGGTAAACCATCAACAAACACTGTCGCTTGATAGGTTTTCGTTGCCTTGGAGGTAATGGCTCTGGCTGTGGTTAGTACCATTCTTGGAAAATAGTCGAGTGTATTTTTAAAACAGGCATAAGTAAGTTTGCCTTTGAAAAGAGGGTTTTTTAAGACTGCACGAATATAAGCAATACGAACTGTATCTTGTGCTTCTGTCCATTTTACTCTCCCCTTTCCGCTTGTTTTCTCAATCTCTGAAAGTTCTTTTGCCAATTCATCTCGCTCCCCTTCTGCTACTATCACAGATACGATAAAAAGCTCTCCTTTAGTATCTTGCCCCGTCTCATCGACATAGCAGTAAAGTTTTTGCATATTTTCTGTATTCTACAAAGACAAACAGTAGTAAGCAATTGCAAGATCCGAATTCTCCTTGGTATGGCATCCAGGCAATACGCGGTATAGACACTTGAAATTCATTTTTTCACTTGGTAATGTAGATATTTCTCTTTACTAAATCCGTAGTGAATAATGCAAGAGAGAATAAATCGACGGACTGACCAAAATCTTTATCAACCCAGAATTCATAGTGAAAGAATAAGAAGCTTATATCTTCTAAAAGAGCTTACGGGCATTCCAATGACAGTACTCCTAGATTTGGCGATACGAGATTTTTTAGCAACATACGAAGCACAACAGGGCAAGCCTTTACACACTGACTATAAAGGAAGTATCGATTAGAGAAAATATGAGCAAAGAGGGAAAACTAATTGAACGAATTGATCCTAAACCGACAATTAGGAAAAACGCTGAAAATGCCCATGACTGGGAGTACGTTGAGGAGGCAAAGTATCTTTATGACTTAGCAGTTCTGTTTAAAAACAGATTCCTGGACCCTATTCTTCATACAGACCGCGGCAGACTCCCTGATCCTGTTATCTCATTTGACAATCTCAGGAATAGAAGAACACTTGCTACCTATACCCTTCATAGAAATGCACAAGGGCTGCTGGATGAGATCACATTCAATACGGCTCACTATCAAGATGAAGATGGCAAAAGAGTCTGGATTTGGGGTAGATGGGCACAGCTTGAGACCCTTCTGCATGAGCAAGTTCATTTGTGGCAGGAGAATTTTGGGAAGCACAAACACAAACCTGGCCGTGTTGCACATGACAAAGAGTTTATCGAAAAGTGTGAAAGCCTAGGGCTTCACCCTATGCCAGTTGTGGGTTGCCATATAGCTGTTGCCGATGGTGTGTTTGCAGGGCTCATGGAAGAGCTAGGAATACTAAGACCCGATGATGTACCGAGAGAGTCAGAAGAAAAACCAGCTAAAAAGGATTGGTTTAGACCTGTAAAGGAAAAAGGCACGTCAACTTTAAAAAAGTGGGTATGTCCTGAGTGTGGACTAGCTGTACGGATGGGGATAAAGGACGACCCCAAGCTTATACATCAACCTTGTAGCGAGAAAAAGGGAGAGCACGTCTTTTTGATAAAAGATGACGGCGTACCCCAGACGATTTATAAAGCCAAAACATAGAGTTTTCCTGCCTAGACTTGGAGTATGATTGGCCATGTTCTATGAGTCACCCTACCCTGGTTCACCACCTGACCAAAGTTGACCGAGAGCGCCAAACCGCTGTTTGCTCACTTTGTGGCCCTACAGAGGTTTATATTGCAAAAGGTAGTAAGCCAGGCACAACGAGAGCTTACTGTAGGAACAGAATACGAGAAAGCCGTAAAGTTCAGTCTCAAAGGCTTCAAGACCTAAAGCGCAGCCAAAACCCAAATTGGAAACCGCGCCACTGCCTATCTAAGATAGATGCCAAAAATATGAAAGCGATCTGCTCCGTTTGTGGTCTAACCGAAATTCGTAAGAAAGTAGTTCACAAAAACACTTTTTACATTTGTAATACCAAAAAACGGGAGTATAAACGCCGGTATTGGCTATCGCATTTCAAGGCTCCACCATTAAAGCCGAAGAATTGAGAACAGTGTGAAACCAGAAGACTTTTTTAGCAGGAGGGCTTGGAAAAAATGGGCATATCAAGGGTTTAAGAGAACACCCAAAAATACTCAAGATAATAACGCGCCCCAAGAACAACCCACAGATGCAGCGGAGATTACACTTTTGGTGTTGTTCATAGCAGTTTTGGTTTTTTGCTTTTGCTGCATAGGTTGGTCTTCATACCTACAATAAATGTCCTGCCCTACTAAATATAAAATCTTGGATTTTAAAAGACCAATGGGCTGCGAGCAAACGCCCACAACCCATTGTCGAAAATCAGTTTTTGTTAGTATGAGAAAAACCTACTAGGTCACACTACTTTGTAGTCAGCTTATGACGCTGGTGTCGATTCCATGTCCTCTTCTTCGAGTAAACCAGCTTGTTCATCTGGTTCGTCTAAGGTAGCACTAGCTCGGCTGTCAGACAGAACCTTTCTCGGTAAGGTCAGGGGACTCCGCCGAGAAAGGAAAAGATAACTTACGGCGACCAAACCGGCTGGGTCATATAAGACGAAAAATTTGTAGCAACCGGTATTACAGATTTGTCCTTGATATTTATGATATATAGACGCGTTGTATTGCCGTCACGATCCGAAGAAAACACAATGCGAGAACTGTCCGGAGCCCAAGATAGATCCTCATCTCGCGCTGGGTGATCTGTCAGCCGAGTTAATTCCGTCCCATCTGGTCGCATCATGTAGATATCTACATTCCCACTTTCTTCGGAAGCAAAAGCAATCCATTGCCCATTAGGAGACCAAACTGGACTCCATCCCCCCACCATGGAATCCCTAAGACATGTTACATTCTTATTATCGATTGTTATTACACAGATGCCATCATATATAGACCAAAAAGTAATTTTCTGTCCATCAGGTGACCATGCAGGTTCCATTCCCCCATTTGATGTGGCAGTCAGTTGTCTCTCCTGACGAGTTTCTAGGTCAATTAGATATATATCTCCCAAACCTTGTAAACCTCTATTAGCGGAAAATGCAATTTGTTTCCCATCTGGTGACCAAGATGGATTAACTGCATCACCACTTACAATTTGTGTTAAATTACTACCATCAATATTCATAATATATATACCGCGATTTTCGCGGTCTGATGAAAACGCTATTCTGTTTCCATCAGTTGACCAAGCAGGTTGCATGTCACTATACGGATTGTCGGTTAAGCGGCTTACCTGTTTAGTTCTTAGGTCAAGTGTATATATTTCCCAATTCCCATCGCGATTAGATACAAATGCAATATTATCTATTTGTTTCGGACGACAAGCTCCGAGCGTTGAAAACAAGACAGCTAGAAATAGAAGATTGGACATTTTCATAATTAATATCCTATTATGGTATTGGAGTAAAAGGTGGAGTTGGAGATGGACCCATATACCCATTTTCTCCGAACACCCATTCAGGTGTTAAGAGAGGACCAATATCTCGTATAAGAATAGTATCGCGAGCTATAAGCCTCAATAACTCGTCCGAGAAGTATTGTCCGGGGCATCTACTTTGGGCACCATAAGCATTAGTAGGGTGTGCCGTTGGATCTGCAAGAAAATTCCGATGTCCAGTTAAGAATTGAATATTAGTATAACCCATAGACCTTAACGCATTTATTAGCTCAACCGCAGCATCAATTGAGGCCATACTCGGCATATTAGGCACAGGTGTACCTTGTTCGTAGTGTATATTGTCAAAGTTTCCTAAGAAAATAACACCTATCTTACCTGTGTTGGCCGTCTGAACATGAGTTCCTCTAATTCCTATGGGGCGACCCTCGAAAACATCACCATCCATGTCAATTCCAAAATGGTATGGAGTATCGCCATCACTGAAATAATGATTTTGTATAAACATCATTCCCTGAACACCATCCATAATCCACTGATCACCAGGAATTTCACCAAAATGATGTACTACTACTGTATTAAGAGCTTGTTTAGGATTTGCGTAAACAGCATCCTCAGGAATTTCTTCCCAAATAATGTTCGCCGCTCCCCACTGTTCTCTTGTGTAGTAGTTATGCCTTGACAATGGGAGTATCCCTACTCGGCATAGAGAAACGTTATCTCTACACATACTCCATGACAGTGGGACAGGTGTTTGAGTAGGGCCTAAAGTAGCAGTTGAAGGATTTGTGGGAGGAACTGCAGGAAAAGGCATAGATGTTCCAGGTGTCGTCACAGGAGCAGGCCCTCGTGTGCATGCAGACAACTCTATCCCAATCCCTAAGGCCAGGAATAGCGTGATCACAAAATAATCAAACTTACTCTTTTTTCGTTTTCTGCCATAGATCAAACCAACCAAGGCTAGTGGCGCAAGCAATGCGCTGGCAGGATTGTTCCAAGGCACATAGGGGTTCGCCCTACCAGGTTGTGCTTCTCTTGTTATGAATCTACCCGTCGTGGGATCGTAGTACTGACCATTGCCTACATACTGGAGGCCCGTTGCGGCGTCCATCAGCCCGCCAAAGTAGCCGAAGGTGAAACTGCCCGTTCCTACATATCCCCGGGAATCACCCCAGGGAGTGTAACTTCCTGCTAATGTGACCTCACCTATTGCGTTCGCCAATTGCCGTGGAGTACCTGTGGCATCAGGTAATGAGTAAGACCAATCGGTAGTTAATTCGGCAATTGGATCTATCCCGTAGAGGTAAACCGTCATATTTCCTTCCGAGGTAGCGGTCAAAGGATGAGCATTTTGCATCGGGTCAAGGACATAATTTGTGACCACACTTGCCCCAAGAGCATAACTTGTCATACTCAACCGTTGTCCAAGCCCATCGTAAAGCATTTCTGCTTGCAATTGATAACCGCTACCATCATGAGTTTCTGTCTTTATAAGATGTCCGGCAGCGTTATAGGTATAAAGCTTGGCTCCATTCGTGTGGTATGGTGCATTCGGCAGAATACAGATGAGATTACCAGTATCATCATAATAATACTTCCAGACAATGGATGAGTTATCCATTTGTGCAGTAATCAATTCATTGCCGTCATTGTAACCAAATGTTGTTGTAACCGTTGCAGTATCTATGCTCTCTGTAGATTGGAGCACATTGCCGACCTCATCGTAGGTGTAGTGATAGTAGTCGCCGGTTGAGTAATTGGCTTCTTTCAGACGATACAACGGATCGTAAACATAATCGATCGTCACGGGTCCTACCGGGATCACGGGCCTGAGGGTAGCCGTGGGAATGACCGTCGCGGTTGGTGTTTCTGAAGGCGTCGACGTTTCCGAGGGCGTCAGGGTCATCGTTGCGGTTCCCGTCTCAGTCGGAATGGACGTCTCCGTGGCTGTAGAAGTTTCCGAAGCGGTTGGTGTTTCTGAAGGCGTCGACGTTTCCGAGGGCGTCAGGGTCATCGTTGCGGTTCCCGTCTCAGTCGGAATGGACGTCTCCGTGGCTGTAGAAGTTTCCGAGGGCGTGGATGTAAAGTCAGGTGTATGGCTCGGAATAGCGGTCTCCGTTTCGGTCTCAGTCGGAATGGACGTCTCTGTAGCTGTAGAAGTTTCCGAAGCGGTCGGCGTCTCCGAAGGCGTGGCAGTGTCGGTCGGTGTCAGCGTATCCGTGAATGTGACGATCAATGTCTCCGTTGGGGTCGGTGTAAGCGTTCCGGTTGGCGTTTCCGTCGCCGTCCCTGTTTGGGAGGCTGTAGCCGTCAGTGTTTCCGTAGGAGTAGGCGTAAATGGAACACCGACCTGTCGCATCTCTTCGATGGCTTGTGTGCGATTCCCGACACTGTCATACCCATATTGATAGGAGGCTAACATGGTAGACCCCAGAGAATGGGTGATGTCCTGTAACCAGCCATTGCCATAATAGTTGTAAAGGGTGTTTACACCATTCTGTCTTTGAATCGTCTTGACGCGTCCCACCGCATCATATTGATAACTGGCTACTGGAGCCTGATCACTTGTCACTGTCGTCAGGCGATTCACATCATTGTATTGGTAATTCACCACACGACTATCGGGATAAGTCAGGCTTGTGCGATTCCCCACTTCATCGTAGTCATAGGAAATGCTGGCAGCAAAGGGATCGGTGATGGAATTCGGCAGACCGAGATTGTTATGATCCCAGGTCGTTGTTCCAAGACCATCGCTCATGGACTGACGATGTCCTAATGCGTCGTATTCGAACGTAACGTCCGAATCGGGATCGGGATAATCGATCAAGATCAGGCGATTCAACTCGTCGTATTCATAGGATATGATTATTTGACCTGATCTCTCAAAATAAATCAAATTACCGGCGCTGTCAAAGTCATACCACAACCATTTCCCCCTATCTATCCAGCTCAAAAGATTCAGGCTGTTATACCAGAAACTAGTGAATTGGCCCTTCCCGTCAGTGATCGAAATGCGGTTGCCGTTTTCATCATAGGTGTACTCGGTCCTGACGTTCGTTTCGGCGTCCGGGTCGATCCCTGGCTGATGATTCTCGATCACCGCCGCCAACCGGTTTAGGTTATCGTAGACATAGGTAGTGACCACCTCATTGGCATCCGTCATTCGTATGCGGTTGCCATTGGCGTCGTATTCGAAACTGGTGGGCTTCCCGAGAGGATCGAGAACCATGATCTGTCTTCCCAAATGATCATAACTATAGTCAGTGATGGCTCCCATTTCATCGACGACATAGTTTACGCTGCTACTGCCTAAATAGACGGTGTCGGTACGTAGATTCTCCTCTGAACTCGGAGGGTCCGCTCGCTCAGGCGGGAAGGGAGTAAACACACTCTGCCCGACCAGGTTGCGAACAACCGCCACGGAGCGGTTCCGCGCATCATAATAGGTACGTGTGATCACTCCGGCTGTGTCAGTCACCGCAATTTGATTCCCGCGCACATCGTAGGAATAGGTCGTGATCAGGTTATATCGATCTCCTGATGCATCTTTGTAGTTTTGAGCCTGTCCCTGCAAATAATTTTGCGTTGTACTGGTTACGCGTCCCAGGTTGTCGTAGACAGTGAGCGTGATGCGACCCAGCGTGTCGGTCGTCTGGATCTGCCTGCCTAAAGCATCATAAACGTACGTAGTGACGATATTACGCTGGTTATCTTCATTTTGCGGCTCTCCTCCATTGACATAATTAACAATGGTTTTGAGCAGTTGGCCCCTATTATTGTATACGTACTTCGTCACATGGCCGAGTGGATCGGTTGTGGTATCCCGGCGTCCATACTGGTCATAGGTGATGTCCGTGCGGACGTTCTGGTCATAATTGCCGCGTACCGGCGGAGTAGTGATGTCAATACCCTGCCCGGTCAGGTTTTTGACCGTCGTGACGGGGCGATTTGCATGGTCATAATAGGTCCGCGTCACGATCCCACGCGGGTCGATGTTTGCGATGACATTCCCCACCTTGTCATAGTAAGTATCCGTACGGAGATTAGCTTCCACGCCTGCATCCGGAGGCTCGGATTCGCTGAACTCTTGACCCGACAGATTCTGAATAACCGTGACTGGGCGGTTCAGTGCATCGTAATAGGTGCGGGTAATGACGCCGCGCGGGTCTTCGCTCGCAATCACATTGCCATTCGCGTCGTAATAGGTGTTTGTGCGGAGATTCCGATCCGGGTACACTGAGCTATAGGTAGGCACGAGGTTAAGAGGGGTATTAATGTCATTGTCATCCGGAGTTCCATCGACATTGAGGTTCTGCACTACTGCGATTGGACGATTTAGCAGGTCATAGTAGGTCCGTGTGTAAACATTTAACGTATCTTTGGTCGCGATCATATTCCCATTCAGATCATAGAAATATTCGGTGCGGACATTCTCATCAGGATAAGCGGGGTTGTATTCGCCTGTTCCAACAAAGTTTTGGATCGTAACGTGAAGCCGGTTAGCCTGATCATAGGAGTTGTGGGTGATAATGCCCTGTGCATCACGTGTCTCGACTATGTTGCCTGCATCATCATAGGCAGTAGCTGTCTGGATATTCCAATCGGGATGATCCAAAGTATAGGCGGGCACACTTGTAAGAGGTGTATTAATCGCTATGTTCACCCCCGCCTCGGAATTTGCGGGCATATCATTGATCACCAGATTCTGCACCGTCCCTACCTGACGATTTGCGAGGTCATAATAGATACGGGTAATATTCCAATCCGTATCCACCACCGCGATCTGGTTGTCACGCGCATCATAATAATAGCGGGTATAGAGATTATAGATATTCTCCCCCGAAACCAAATTCTGCGGGGGATCCTCAGCGTTCGGAGTGCTCGGATCAACATTGTTGATAGTTACTGTAAGCCGACCTGCAAGGTCATACTTGTTGCGTGTGATCACCCCGGCAGAGTCGGTTACTTTCACCAGACGCCCCAGGTCGTCATACTCTCTGATCGTGATTTGTTCGCTGGGCGTTTCGTTAGCTAGATGCACTGTTTCTATATACCCTTGAGAGAGCAGTTCATACTCATAATAAGTTTCATGCCCCAATGCATCGGTGACGTACTTCACCTTTCCCGCGAATATCCCGCTAGAAGGCGGATAATACTCATAATCTGTACCAATATAGGTGCTACCGCCATCGAACGATAATGGATATTCGATCCGAGTGGGTAAGTTCAGATAATTGGTGTCCGTGTAGAAATACTTTGTTCGATAATTCAGTGGATCACGGATGATGGTAGGCTGATTGGATGCGTTGTAGGAAATATAGGTCCAATGATCCAGCATATCCTTGATAGACAAAAGATTGGCGCCATCCGAACTCCATCCAAACTCAGTCGCAGCTCCGGCGGAGGCTCCATTGGCATCTGTGATGGTTTTGGGGCGGAAATTGAGATCGTACGTTTTGCTGGTCGATGAGCCCTCTGGATTGGAATTATTTGCCAGCGTGCCGCGCCCATCATAGGTATGTGTTTGCGTGTTGCCCAATGCATCGGTCACGGTCGTTGTTCCGTCTGCATTGTAGGTTAATTCCACGGCTGGATCGTCTTCGTCAGGATCCTGTTCCCCATTGAATTGCTTCCAGGCTCGCCCATCCGGATAGTACACCGTCTGTTCAAGAGTCACATTCCCTGGAGCAGCCACCCGTGTGAGGAAATGAGCCAGAATAGAATCGTACTCATACGTCCAGGTCTGGCCCAAAACATCCACCTTGTAGTCCAGATCACCGTTGGCGTTGTAATGATAGGTGACAAAGCGCTCAGGCTCAGCATGATCACTCACACGCTCGATCCGTCCCTGAGGGTCGTACTGAAGGGAAAGAAAACGATCGCCTCCGTCGGCGCTAACCTGTGTCAGCTTCCCGTTGGTATAGGTATATTCCCAGGTGTGATCTGAGGCATCTGTATAAGACTGGAGAACGCCGTTTTGGTCAAATGTATATGAATTCTGCTGGGTATCGGTCACGACAAAACGGATAGGGGGTCCCGCCTGGCGGACCAGGGAAGCCTGCAACCCCGGACCGGCTTGATAGGTACCATCCGGGTTTTCATAAAAAGTAAACAGATTTCCTGAATGCAATTTGAACAGGATCGCCCCTTCTTCTCCATCGGGATCGTCCGGCAGGATCAGGCGGGTCGCCAGGTTGTGCGTCCAGCCGGGACTGAGCGTAGTGGGCTGGCTAATGGTCTGGGATGCATAGTCGCGTGTGAATGTCAGTGCACCGGCTGAGGTGGGAATCGAGAGGTCCACTACGCTATAGTCATACGAGCCTGTACGGCTATTAATAGGTTCCCCAGGATACTCAGCCGTCCCGGGGGACGACGACATACAGCGATCGGAGGCACAGGGGGAAACGGTTTCCCTGTCATTCACCACAGTAGTCTCAAAAGATCCAATATCACAGTGTTTCCCCTGAGGGCGGCGAAGGCCGTTTTGAGAAGTATTATTGATGGGTGCAGCTGCGCAGACAGCATCGTCGCCTGCTTCAATAGCTGGAGAACCGGTATCCAGCTCGAAGTAGGACTGAGAATCATCCGAAGGCTGAACGAGTGCGCGCAGCTTGGCGTCGGAACCAATAACGTTGCCGTTGCTGCCATTGGTCAGCCCACAGCCGCCTGCGCTACTGGCATCGATCACATTATGATCGCTGGCAGTGACGGCACTCGCACAGGCGCTATTACCGGCAAGAATAGTGTTGTACAAGGACAAGCCTGCGGCGCTGTCGATCGTAGTCCCCCATAAAGTGCTGTTTCGGCTGGTCAACGCCTCTTCACTCAAGATTGTCAATGGACCGTTGCTATCGGTGAAAGTGCGCAAAAAGGCACTATGATTTAAAGGGTCACTATTGGTTGGAACTGGTCCAGCGAGGCCAAAGTCGGGATCACCCGTATAGTTTGCTGCAAAAGTGCTATTAGCAATTGTCAGGGCATCCACGACGTGAATCGTACTGGGATTCGTGCCCTCCCCGGCAAAAACGTCAGTGTCCAAAAAATTGCTATTTGTGATCGTCAGCAAGTCCCCAAATCGAACCCAGCTATGCGAAGAAACGGTGCCATCCGTCATAGTGAATGGACCGTTATCGTGAGTCCAGACAGAGCTTCCTTCGAAGGTGCCATCTGTGATCGTGAGCCCTCCACCACCATCAGTAAAGACATCGGACTCTCCAGTGACGTAGATATTTGTGGCAGTCAATGCACCGCCATCGCGAACAAAGAGTGCCGATTCTTCTGCCATGTTGAGACCCTCGGCGGTCATGGAACCGCCCTCCACAACAAAAACTGATGCCTCTGTAAATGTGCCAGTCGTGATCGTCAGATCGCCGCCATCGGCAGCAAAGGCTGCCGCATCCAAGAACGTGCCGCCATTGATCGTGAGGTCACCGCCATCGGCAGTGAAGAGGTCTCCGCCAATTACATTGACGGCCGTGGCAGTCAACGTGCCGCCGTCGAGGGTGAAGACCTCATAATCGTCAAACGAGCTGTTGTCGACGGTCATTGCACCGCCATTGATGGTAAAGATATCCCCCCATCCTGAGGCCGTAAGATAACTGGCATTGAGTGCACCACCCACGGTCCAGATTTCACTATCGGTGACAGTAAGATAACTGGCATTGAGTGCACCGCCCTCAGTCACGACTTCACTATCAGTGACAGTACTATTACTGATCGCCAGCGTGCCCGGGTTTTTGCTCCAGACAAAACTAAAGGTCAGTGTGCTGCCTGTGACCGTAACTGTACCTTCAGCCAGGACTTCCGACCAAATGAGGGTGGCGTTCGTGATCATCAAATCACCGTGCACGCAGATCAACTCCTCCTCGTGCGTGCCGCTGAGGGTATATGAACCACTCACCTCAATATCACACGGTCGCGGCGTACTTGTAGGTCGCGGCGTAGGTGTAAGAGATGTCTGATTTGTACCGAATCTTCGGGGCGCGGGCAGGAACCCACCGCCACTACCCTTAGGCTGAGGTGTGGGCGTTGCTGTCGGGAAGAGATTTAAAGCCTCTTTGTGCGACTGGACCAATTTTCTGGCGTAGTCCAGTTTTGAAGCCGCATACGCCTGCGCTGCTTCCGAACGCGCCTGGGGATCGAATGCAGGCGGGTTTTCAGCCGCAGCTTGCTCATCTGCGTCAACCGGGTCAGCAGTCCTTGATTCGGGACGATCATAAACGGGCCGTGGAATGTCCTTGTCCGGACGTTTTGATTCCGGTCCGGGTGTGGGGGAAAGCGTAGAGGAAACAGTTGCTTTTTGCGTGGCAGGAACTGTTCTTTTTGCCGGAACACAACTTGTGACAATTAAGGCAAAAAACAACAAAATATTGATGATTACGGCTGAAGAGGAATGCAGAACAAGCCGTTTTTTGGCGGCTTCTTTCCGTGGTTTAAGTGCAAACATATTGCCTCCTGCGTTTTGCAACCAGGGACACACCCCTGATTGTTATGAATTTGTTTTGGCTGAGGGCAAATTACCCGTAAAATTCCCCAGCAAGTGTCACTGGCCTAAATCTTTATCTTTTACCCGGACAACTGCTTTTCTATTAATAGAGAATACTCAGGAATATCTTCAAGTTCAAGGCTAAAAGTCCTGTGCGAATATTACATTCGTCTTTTAAAACAAGACGTCGTTCCCTGCTTGTGAGTTCCAATATTCGCAATTCATATTCCCTTCAAAACAATTTTTTGACCAAAGGAAAAATCGTTTGCCATTTTCTTCCAAATGGCAAAATAGTGGTGTCACCTGGTTTTATATAGAATCCCAGTCTCTGAAAAGATAAATGGGCTACCAGGAAGTCCTGACAGCCCATTTATTACATTAGATTTTCGCTGGTATGAGTAAGCTCCACCAGATCACACTACTTTGTAGTCAGCTTATGACGCTGGTGTCGATTCCATGTCCTCTTCTTCGAGTAAACCAGCTTGTTCATCTGGTTCGTCTAAGGTAGCACTAGCTCGGCTGTCAGACAGAAATTGGACCATTTGTGTAACGACTTTCGTGAAGTTGGTTGTCCGCCCGTTGAGGGTTTCCTGTAAACGATCCCCAAGTCCATTATAGCCATAGCTGACCGCTAGCTGCTGGCCGCTGACAGCTTTCAGTCTATTCGCAGAATCATACGTATAGGTTTTTATCCCATCGCTGAGCAGATTCCCATTGGCATCCCAGGTGTAGGTCACGCCACCGGCGCTGGTCAGGCGGTTGGCGTCGTCGTACACGTACTCGACCGTGGACACACTGCGAAAGACGATTCGCTAAACACTACAAACTTAAGTAGCAATGTATTCGGATCATGTGGGCTGAAATCTTGCTTCCGGGAATCATGCCAGACAGAGTTTAATTAACTTACTGCTTCGGCATTGGAACGGATTCGGATGGAAGTCGCGAATCCAGCTTTTGCAACATATCAAGAAACTGTTGAAAATCTATCGCTTCCGAATCTATGTTTGCCAACACTAGAACTACAAGATTGTTATGTTGCTGTAAAAACCGACAACTTTGGGATATCTTATCGTCGACTTGCACGTCCATACACTTCAATGCAGAACGGTCATCTGTATTCAACGGAATATATGTGTTAGATGGTTCTAACCAAACGTCGGTAAATACCTCGTCTTCTCGAATTGAAAATGCGGTTTTTGCAGATTCAAGGTCAGGATAGATAGCAACCTGATGGCTTATTCCCACGCCAATTTGATCCGGATCGATGGCGTATCCAACGATATGCACAAATGCACCCGGTGTTTCTGGGAATGTTCCACCCGTTCTAACAAAACCCTGTGGCAAATCAGATGGTTGAAGCATCAATTCATAGGGGAAATCAGACGGAGCCATAGGCTCGATTACACATCCTGATATAAAGGCTATCAAAGCAACAAAGCCCATTAATGTACGATTCATTTTCATGGTTTCTCCTCAAGGCTGTAAAACTTAGATTTGCCGCTCATAAACCACCATGCTTTTAGCGCATCCTTGTCATAGCCTTCTCTTAGTATGTAGTACGAGTCAAATCCTTCTCGAAAGGCATATTGTTCACCAAACAATTTATAGCCACCAGAATTTTGTACAAACTTTTCTGTTGTCAGTATCCAACGCGACCTATAAATTTCCCTTGTAACACCAATTTCTCCTCCCGGAAAATACACTCCCGTATCTGGCAGTGCAATTTTAATCCCACAGTCACTTCCAAATAGTTCTCCTTCTAAGTATAAGCCTGTGCTACTCCCAGTTTGTATACCAGCATGAATTTGTGCAATCCCAATATCAATGCCAGGACCTGCGTGAGCAAACCCGTAGTTGACATTGTAAGTACCTGTGCTGTCACTCCTGAATCCTGAACTCGCTCCGACTTCGACGACTACAGGAATACCACCAACAAGAATTGGTCCACTCACATCCTTATGAATTGGTTGTATTTCTGTATAGCCACTAACCTTAGATTTTTTGCCATAATAAATGATTTGCCAAAGTGGCTTACTTTCACCTGTTGTTGGTCCAATACTTGTGAGGTTTCCTCTAGAAGAAAGGAATATGGATCTTTCACTTTCCGGGATGTAACTTAACCAGTTATCAGGAGTAGCGTCAGAGGGAATGTTCCAACCATTTTGCCTAAACGCTTCTATGAACCACGGGCAGATGCCAGAAGATGGAATTGAGATGTCAATGCTCGTTCCACCAGTTTGTAAATTGGGATACCAGCAGAGACCCGATGGGTCAGTTCTATTTACAGGGTTCCCCTCGACGTACATCCAGCGATTGAGGGACAGCGGTCTGTTATAATCGCCCTGCCAAGAATCTCGGGTGTTGAAGCGTCCACTGGCGGGGTCATACCAACGGGAGCGCAAGTAAATTAACTTAATGTAACTGTCCGTGTACTCTCCTGTATACCCATACGCCGTCTGCGAAGCGCCAGAGGTTTGGGCCGTCACCCCATAGGGATCATACGCGCTGGCATACGTGACCGCGCCATTACCGTCCGTGAGCTGGCGCACGGAGCCAAGCGCATCGCCGAGGAAGTACTCCGTGCCCGTGCCCTCGGCCTGCGCGATGCGCCCGTTGCCGTAAATGTAGGTGTTCGTGCCGTCGCTGAGGGCCTGGGTGAGTCCCGTGTTCAAGTCCATGGTGAAGGAGGTCGTCTGTCCGTTGAGGGTTTCCTGCAAACGATCATTCAGCCCATTGTAGCCGTAACTGGCAGCCACGGAGGGACCTGTCATGGTCTTCAAACGATTGGCGGAATCGTAGGTATACGCATTCACCCCGTCATTGAGCAAGTTGCCATTATTATCCCAGGTATACGTCACACCCCCGGCGCTGGTCAGGCGGTTGGCATCGTCGTAGTCGTAATCGACGACGGACGATAGACCACTGACCATGCTGGTCTGCTCCAGGCGATTGCCGACCGCGTCGTAGGTGTAGTGATAGTAGTCCCCGTTGGAATAGTCCGCGGCGGTGAGGCGGTAGAGCAGGTCGTAGTCATAGGTGATCGTCACTGATAGCGGAGGGGATATGCCAAAGATCTCGACAGCATCCAGATCGATCCAGAGGCTGTTTGTATTCACGAAGCGGACCGTGTGCGTGCCCGCAACCAGCGGCTGGCTCGTCCAGGTCGCCTGCCAGACGGTACTGCTGTTGTTGGCATCGATCGTATCCACCTTTACACCATCGATATAAACATCGATCAATCCGCGTCCCGGCGCCTTCAGGTAGGTCAGCTTGACCTGCTCTCCCCGGAAGAGCACTTCGGCATAGGCTCCTGCGGTGTTGCTCTGATGCAGAGTATCGTTATACGGACCGCTGCCGCTGAAGGTCGTCCAGTTCCCTGAGTACGTCCAAGCCTCGTGCACATCGTCATAGATGCCAGCTTCCACCGGTGTGGGAAGCGTTGCGGTCGCAAAGACCTCGATGGCGTCCAGGTCGATCCAGAGGCTGTTTGTATTCACGAAGCGGACCGTGTGCGTGCCCGCAGCCAGTGGCTGGCTCGTCCAAACAGCTTGCCAGACGGTGCTGCTGTTGTTGGCATCGATCGTATCCACCAACTCCTCATCGATGTAGACCGCGATCGAGCCACGTTCCGGCGCCTTCAGGTAGGTCAGCTTGATCTGTTCTCCGCTGAAAAGCACTTCGGCATAAGCTCCCGAAACGTTGCTTTGATGCAGAGTATCGTTGTAGGGACCGCTGCCGCTGAAGGTCGTCCAGCCGCTGCCAAATCGCCAGCCTTCATGCGTATCATCGTAGAGGCCCGCAGCCAGGATGAATGGAGATCCGAAGATCTCGATGGCATCCAGGTCGATCCAGAGGCTGTTTGTATTCACGAAGCGGACCGTGTGCGTGCCCGCAGCCAGCGGCTGACTCGTCCAAACAGCTTGCCAGACGGTGCTGCTGTTGTTGGCATCGATCGTATCCACCAACTCCTCATCGATGT
>Ga0105098_10000244_pt1 | contig 17717 bp, 14 predicted proteins | sample PPLLak21cMay2015_FD_79137 | JGI IMG/M metagenome (GOLD analysis project Ga0105098, IMG submission 79137) | Freshwater sediment microbial communities from Prairie Pothole Lake near Jamestown, North Dakota, USA - PPLs Lake P7 Core (1) Depth... | ecosystem: Environmental > Aquatic > Freshwater >... | reverse complement strand
GCAGGATGATCAGAGTCCCGGCAATGAACAGCACTGTTCTTGACATGGCCTATGGGGTTTTGACAGGTGCTTCGATGGTGACTTTGCCCGCGTTTTGGAAGACGAGCGTGATGCTGATCATATCGCCTTCCTGGATGTCCTGCTTCAACCCTATCAGCATCACGTGATAGCTGCCGGGTTTTAGTTCGGCTGAGCCGCCCGCGGGAATGTCGACACCCTCCACTTCATGCATGGACGAGACGCCATTCGCGTCCACCTCGCTCAGGTGGATCTGGACCATTTTTGCGGCGTCGCTTTCCGCTTTGATGAGTTTATCGGCTGACTCGCCATTGTTTTTTATGATCATAAATGCTCCCGTAGCAGGACCGGTATCTTTCTTGGCCTGCATGCCGGTGGCAGGAGCGGAGGCTTCCTTGGGCTGCATGCCGCCGACCGTCCGCACCCAGGCATTGCTGACCTCGATGGAATTCTGCCTGGCTGAAGACGAAGAAGCGCAGGCAGACAGCAGGAGACTAAGGGCAACGATAAGGACCAAATATTTTTTCATGAACTAGAACCTTTCTTATAAATCAAATGTCATCTTTTGGCGTTCTGTTTTTGACAGCATTCGACGCCTGTAAAGTCAGTTGCTACTATATGACAGGTGAAACTGTTTGTAATCGGTATCTCTCCACAAACATAAAAAATCAGCCCGTAGAAAGTACGGGCTGAATTTGGTGAAAAACCACAAATCTCCACGTCAGTTTGAGGCGGACGTGGGACGGGATATCGTTCAGTGTCCTGAAGAACTTTGACTTGTTTTTACAATCGAATAGACGGTCATCCCCAAGAAGAGCAGGATGGCGATTTCATTCAGGAATCCACCCCATCTGCGAATATCGAACTGATTCGTCAGATCCCCCAGAATGCGAATGATCAGCGAGACGTGCAAAAGGATCAGTTGTGCGTAAAAAGCAGGCCGGTAATTGATCGGTACACCCAGGATGGCAGGGAAGATGATGGGCGCGTGCCCAAAGATCATCGAGATGACAAACCCGACGAAGATCGCATGCAGCGCCGCATCATAAAAGGGTCCCGCGTACGGCCCGCCGAAATACAGGAACAACATCCCGCCAACCCCCAGCCAGATGAATCCTGCGAGGAGACATGCTGCAATGTAACGCGTCAGCGGATTGGTATGACGGATGGTGCGCGTGGCAAGATCGTTCCTGAGGAACCAGAGCGAGAGCGCCAGCAGGGCGAGTCCGCTCAGGCGCGCGCCCCAGCCGAGGTCAAAGACCGAGAGGATGACTCCCGCTGAAAGCGCCGCGGCGATCACGCTGAAGAGGCGCAGCTGCCCGGGCCTGGGACGCAGCACCCGGCTGAGTTCGAGCCGTTCGCCTCCGATGGTCAACACCAGGAAGGCGATCCACCAGTAGACAACCTGGAAGACCGGGAATCCAAACATCCACAGAAAATTCCCCACGACCCACGCCAGCACACCGGCAAACATAGTGATCGTGTGGGGGTGTGGTTCGCGGCGCACCATCACGCCCAGGATCATCAGCGTGCCGAGGCTCGCGAGAGTCAACAGGGCGCCGCCACGGAATGGGACGATAAGCAGAGCGATCCAACCCAGGCCTGCAATGACCGGTACCGCGAACATCCATATCCGGCGGATGGCGACCGCGCGTTCGAGCGGGATCAGCACACCGAGAAAGCCCGAGACCATCAGCGGCCCGTGTGCGACGGAAAGATTTGGAAAGGAGGGCAGCATCCAGCCGATGCGGAGCAGCCCAGCCCACAAGGCAAAGAGCAGAGCGAGGATGGCGAGCGCCAGGAAGGGAATGAAGCGTATTTGGATTTTCATATAAGGAGACCTGTGAGGTCTTTAAGACCTCACAGGTCTATTTTAACCAATCGTGACGCAGTTGCGCCCGGCCCGTTTGCTTTGGTACATCAGCTCATCCGCCCGGCCGACCAGGGACTCGGGCGTATCTCCCATGCGAAGCAATGTCCCACCGATAGAGATGGTGACCGTCAGCCCCTGCCCATTTAGGTCGAGCCGCGATTCCTGCACAAGGGCCCGCACTTTTTCGGCAGCCGCGCGCAAGTCGTTTTCATTCTGCATCTCATGCAAGATGGCGATAAACTCCTCGCCGCCCCAGCGTCCGGTGGTATCGGTGGCGCGCACGGCATAGCGCATCGTCTGGGCAACCATTCGCAAAACCTGATCGCCCGTGTTGTGTCCGTAGGTATCATTGAATTCCTTGAAGTGATCCACATCGATGGAAAGCAGGCCGGCCAGGCTTTCGTTGTTCCGGAATTCAGCGATCGTCGCGCTTAAGCGTCCTTCGAGATACCTGCGGTTGCCAACTCCGGTCAGCGGATCGGTCATGGCAACCTGATGCCATTCCCGCAGTTCCCGGCGGGTGTTCATCACACTGCTATTGTTGCTGAATGTCTCAATCGCGCCGATGATCCTGCCGGTCTCGTCGCGCAATGCTGCCGCCCGGATGACCACCGGCAGGCGGTGTCCATCGACATGGTGCAGGAAGACCTCCACCTCGCGTTCCTTTCCGTCCTCCATGACCGCCGTAAGTGGACAATGATTCAGGCAGAGTTGAACTCCACTGGCTGTCACATGGTTGAGCAGGTTGTCACGGCAGGAACGGCCAATGGTTTGCGCGGCTGAATAGCCGGTGATGCGTTCCGCTCCCTTGTTCCAGTAGTTGATCACACGGTCGCGGTCTACGAAATAGACGCCGTCATACAGGTTGTCAATGATTTCCTTGTAAAAATTCTTTTCGTCGGCCATGGGATCTCCGGGCGTGTATCTACAACTGGAAACTCAGGATGGATCCGAGAAGTTGCTGCACTATTTTATTTTATATAAATTGCCGGGATCTACACTGGTATTAAACCGCAATCTTTCTTTCCCCTGGGCCATCTCACGAAGTAAGACTTTTGGGAGTTTGCGAGTCTATTTTTTGTTACCGGGGGAACGTCCACAAATTCGCTTCTGTGCGTGTATGAAAACCATGCTCTGTTGAAAGGTCCTGGCTACATATGAGTGTTGAATCTGTTACTGGCAACCAGCCGCGCGGGCTGGAACAAAAATGGAAAATCCTGATCTCGGTCATGTTCGGCATCTTCATGATCATCCTGGATTCGACGGTTGTGAACGTTGCCTTCCCTACGTTGCGGCGTGAGTTTGGCGCCACCCTGGCCGACACCCAATGGGTACTCAGTATCTATGTTTTGTCCCTGGGCGTGACCACGCCCGTCTCCGGCTTTCTGGCGGACCGGTTTGGGATCAAGCGCGTTTATCTTTTCGGTCTGGCGATCTTCGTTATCGGTTCCTTCCTGTGCGGGCTGGCTCCATCGCTGGGATGGTTGATCCTCGCGCGCGCCCTGCAGGGGTTTGGAGGCGGTCTGTCGCAGCCCCTGGGACCGGCGCAGCTCTACCGTGCGTTCCCGCCTAAAGAGCAGGGTACCGCGCTTGGGTATTTTGGGATTGTCCTGGTGTTCGCACCGGCGCTCGGTCCCGTTCTGGGCGGCTGGCTCGTGGATGCGAATCTCTGGCGGCTGATCTTCTTTATCAACATCCCGATCGGCATCCTGGGTGTGATCCTGGGGTCGCGCTTCCTGCTCGATCATCGGGTGGAACGCAAGCCTGCTTTCGATCCGCTGGGCTTGATCACGGCGGTGATCGGCTTCGGCGCCGTGCTGTACGCGGCCAGCATTGCGGAAAGCAACGGCTGGACGGGACCAACTACCTTGCTGGCTTTTGGGATCGGCATCCTCGCGCTCATCGCGCATGTGATCATTGAGCTGCGTGTGAGACAGCCCATGACGAGCCTGCGCCTTTTCGGCAATCCGCTTTTTCTCAATGCCGCCCTGGTCGGGTATGTCGCGACGCTTGCGATGTTCGGTGCGGAGTTTCTGATGCCGGTCTACCTGCAAGCCTTCCGCGGCCGGACCGCGTTGGAGACAGGTTACATCCTGCTTGCAATTGCCATCCCCTCCGGGATCGCGACCCCGCTGGCCGGCAGGCTCTATGACAGGATCGGTCCGCGCATGAACCTGATCGTGGGCTTTGCCATTTTGTGTGTCAATACCTGGCAGCTCTCCATGATTGGAGCGACTACGCCGATCGCATACATTCTCTTTCTGCTCGCCCTGCGCGGGCTTGCCTTTGGTCTGACCCTTCAGACCTCTTTCGTGGCTGCCTTGAGCGCCATGTCGCTCGACGAACTGCCGCGTGGTTCCTCGTTATTGAACAGCACGCGCTTCGTGGTGCAGGCTGTCTCTGTGGCGGCGCTGGCAACCGTTGTAAGCTCAGCCATGTCTGCGGATATCAGATCGCAGCAGGACCAGATGCAGGAAGCACAGACCAGCTCCTCTGCCCGCTTTGGAGTCTGCGAGACTCCCGGCGTGCGATCGGAGGACAACCTGCCTCCGGGTGCGAACGCTTCACTTGCCTCTCTTTCCCAGGCGACGGCGGCCGCGGCGAAAACCAGGATTTTATCCATCCTCCGGCTTGCCTGTGACCAGGGTATCCGGGGATTCGAGAACGCCTACCGCATCACCTTCTTTGCCTCGATCGGGGCCTTGATCCTGGGGGCCTTGCTCCCCGGCTGGCCCGGCAAATGGGGCGGACGCGGTTCAGGTCCGCCCATGCCCGCGGCGGATTAGTGATGGACTGTCCCGAAGGCTTGAGTGTTTCAGCACTGTCTTTCAGAGCAACCTTCGGGACGTTTTGTCCAGGGTAATTAACGATTGAAAAGTAGCGGAGACCAGCTGGTCTCCGCTGTTTCATCCGCAATATATCGGTTGATTTTCCCACTCTGCTTTGAATCTACCCTTGAATTGCTTACCGGTTGCTGTGAGGAGATCAAATTCGCCCTCAACTGTAAACCCCTGTTCGACGCGCTGAAAAGATACTTTTCCCGTCAATGGCTCAGGCGAGGTGCCTGGTAAAAGAAGGAAAGCGTTACCAATCCTCATTGTTTCATCGGGAAATGAAAAAGTGACCGGGGACCTGATATCAGGTGACTGATAAATTGAAATATCTATGGCTGACTCTTCAATGGGAATCGATACCGTAAACGCAGACCCATCCCATGGGGCGCAATCGCGGTCGATCGTGGCAGGAAGGACCGGCAGCGGCTCTGGATCTTCCTGTAGGGAAAAGAGCCAGATGCTCCCTAAGGCAATCAGGATGAGAATGATCAAGGCGTAAAGGGAAATTCGGGATTTCATCCTGTTGACAGGACGCTGGATGGGTCCAGGGTGTTCCGCCCCAAACGGAGCGTTTCATTTCCGGCAGAAAATTACAGTTATCATTGACCGCGAGATACTTATTATTGTAATATTGAGTCGATACTGCACCACACACTCAAAGGTTTTCTCGGGTTGATGACAAAGATGAAAAAGGGACTGCCAAATTGCCATCTCGTTCGCATCACGTTCTGTCTGTCAATTGTATTCGTCCTTTCCATGACAGCCGTGGGAGGAACGACGGAACATGTTTACGCATATTCAGATACAACCCAAAGACCTGCATTTCTCGCCTGGCCACTTCCGACGTACATAGGCCTTGCTCGCATCTCCCAATTTCCCAACACCCCATGGACCTGGAATTACCTGGGGCTGAATCCGGACCAGCAATGTCCACCCGCTTTCGGCTATGTGTTGGATGCCACCTGGTGGCCTATCTGGCGGGATAAATCGATCCCCGAGAAACAGGACATGGCCAAGGCAGATCCACATAATTTTGAAATGGTGAACTGCTACTCCACACTTGGTCTCGCTGGAGAAAACGGGCATGAAGGTACAGATATCAAAGCCCCTGCGGGCACCCCTGTCTATGCCAGCGCGGATGGCAAGGTAGCCGGATGGCTTTTGAACAATATCATCAGCATGATCGTGCTGAAGCACTGTTTGAACGGTCAATGGAATGCGGAGTACGCCTGTGTGGAAGGGACGGAATGGTACACGACCTACATGCATATCAATCCCGACAGGGAATTATTGGAAATGGAAAAAGACATAGCCGAGGGGGTTCAAGTTGGCACAATTTATGACCAGGGAGATAACTCTCATCTCCATTTTGAGGTGGGCCTGGAGCAAAGGTTGTACACAAACTATGTCAATCCATGGGGCAGGGATGCTTCTCCCTGGTATGGCTGCATGTGGAAGGATCAAAGCCTGTGCGTGCATCCAAACCCGGGATACAAACGCATGGGGGTTTTTACAGGAGCGAACCGGTTGCTGGTCCGCGATGACGCTTCAAATATCGTCGAAATCTTCGAAGCAGACGGGGTAAAACAGGTTCAGATGGTGGGTCGCCGGATTGCGGTCGTCGATCAAAATGGAAACTTGCTGATGAAAGATTCCAGGTTCAAACGAATGCTGCCATTCGGGCATGAGTTCCTCAGGAACTGGGCAGACCTGGGAAATGACTTTACAAGCTTTCAAATTACCGATGGCAGAGTTGGAGTTCTTGGGATCGATGGGACGTTAAGAATCAAAGCCGGAGATCTGCGCGGCAAATGGACTTTACAGGCAAGCGGCATCCGCTCCTTTTCGATCTCCGAACATCGTGTCGGCATTCTTACCAACGATGGAAACCTGATGATCAAAGAAGGCGACCTGGAGAGTGACTGGCTGGCGGTCGCCAGCAACGTCAAGGCCTTTCAACTGTCCGATACCCGGATCGCGGCTGTAGATTTACTTGGAAGTCTGTTTGTGCAGGAAGGCGTAACGACCGGCGAATGGAAGCCGATGGGGACGAATATCCGGGCGTTTCAGCTTGCCGGGACGCGCGTGGCGATCATTGATGAAAATGGAAATCTGCTTGTTAACGATGGAAATCTGCGCGCCGAATGGGTTCAACAGGCCGAAGAGGTTCAGCGTTTTCAATTAGCCGACAATCGAATTGTTATCCTTGATAAAGATGGCAAATGGAAGATCAAGGAAGGCGATCTATACCAGGGCTGGAAAGAGATACTGGGATTCTCTGCACTGGATATTCACTTGAACGGCGGAATGCCTGTGGTTATCAAATAAGGTTTCTGCTATCGATTTTCATGCTCTCAACTACTGATCGCGTTTGCAGGCAGGTCAGGCGTGTGGCACCTTACTGGAGATGGTGTGGCTGTGTGCAAAGGGATGGAAGCTTGTGAACGTCTTGTTAAGGGACGACGGCAGGGGAGGTCGCGTTGGAAATAAAGACCTCAGGCATACCACTGCCATCCGCCGGCAAGACAAACACGCTAACCCACTTCGGAGGATCGTAATCAATTTTTTGATACAGGATGCGCTGATTATCCAGCCATTCCACTTGATCATCTATACTTTCTTTTTCAGCCAATGGTGTTTCCTTCATCGTTGCCAGATCCAGAAGCGTTAATTGCCATATCCCTGCGGATATGAGCTTCTTGAAGACGAGGCGTGTGCCATCGGGTGAGAGTGAGGGGCATTCTACATTTTTGTGGAGGACTGTCAGTTTGCGGTCGGCAATATCGCCCTGTACCAGATACGTTGTGTTACCGTGTCGAAGCGTGGCGTAGAATCGATTACTATCCTGAGCAAATGTTACCCCCCAAAAATTGAACTCAGGAGCCTGAAACCGCTGTCCATCCTTCCAAACCTCGAATTCTTCGAGGTTGCCCAGGCTTTCGCCGGTGGCAGTGTTGAGCAGGACGGTAGCAGTGGACATGCTTGGGTCCGCGTAGGAGTGACCGCTGACAAATACTGTGAATGCGGCGTACTTTCCATCCGGCGAGACGCGCGTGCGGCTGGGAATGCCTTCGATCGTGAACTCATGCCGCGGCTTGAAATCCGAACCGAACAGCCTGACCCAGACTGGGATGGCTGCCAGAGGGTCTTGTGCAGCCAAAGACGTATCGTAGATCAAACAAATTCCATTGCCTGCGGCATAATGAACGCGATCGCAGTTAAGTTCGGTCCGCGCGCTCAGGGGTGATTCGGGCTCAAGTCCTGCCAGTTTCACCTGCCCGTAATGGGGTCCTTCCTGATGGAGGAAGATAAGATGAGGTTCGCTTTGAATCGCCTGCAGTTCTTCCGGTCGTGCGATTGGCAGAGGAGTTCCCTGAGGTTGTGCCTGGGCAGGATCGATGCTGGCGTCTGCACGCTGGATCACCCAGTAGGTATAACCAATACCCAGAGCAATGCAGCCTAAAGCAATCCCTGCAAAGATCTTCAGGTTCCGTTGGCGGTTAATGGCCGGTTCCATCGGCATTCCTTTCCACCCGGTTCAAAAAGACCCAGGCGAGTAAAACAGTTATCGAAAGTCCAATAAGAAAAATACTCAGTGCCTGATTGGGACCGATGTATGTCCACAACGCTCCATAACCGAACGAAGCAAGCAGACGCGCCAGGCCAATGCCGGTGGACATGATTGCCAGCCCTGTCGTGCGCCATTGTTCCGGTAAGACTGCGCTGGCCAGCGCCGCGAGCACGCCATCGGTCGCCGCATAGTAAAGTCCCTGTAATAGCAGGATGCCGAAACTCAACGATTGAGGCAGGCCGGGAAGCAAAAGCAGGCTGTAGACGACAGCCAGCAATCCATACCCGGCAAGAAAAACGTAGCGCCTTCCCCAGCGATCGGCCAGCCTGCCCATGGGAATGGCCAGGACCATATAGATCAACGCGACCCCCACATACAGCAATGGGAACAGGTTCAGACTTAAACTCAGCTTGCGTTGTAAAACGAGGAATATAAAGTTGTCACTCAGGGTGGTGAGCGCCAGCGCGCTGCTGATCAACACCAGCGCCCGAAAGTTTGGACGGGCAAGTAACTGACCGATGATCTGCGAGGATACCGGCGGTGAATCCACTGCCGGAGCGTCTGAGGCCGGCGCCGGCGACTGAACCAGGAGCCCGATGACCGCCACCCCGACGATCGCGAAACACAGGCTGACGATGAATACCACATCATACGCCCCTGGGGTCAGGGCCAACAATCCCGTTGCCACCAGCGGGCCGAGCATGGCTCCGGCCGTATCCATGGCTCGGTGCACGCCAAAGGCCGTGGCCAACCTTTCGGAGGGGACACTGCCGGCGATCATCGCATCGCGCGGTCCCGTACGGATGCCCTTACCGATCCGGTCCAGCAGGACTACACCTGAGAGTGCCAGCCAATTCCTGCCGACGAGCAGCAGCCCGATCCGGCACACGGCCGAGAAGGCATAGCCCGCCGTCGCCACCTCTTTGGTACGCCGCCATCGGTCAGCGATCAGGCCGCTGGCAACGCGAACGAGAATGGACGCGCCCTGATTGATACCATCGATCAAACCGAATTGCAGAGGCGCGAGTCGTAAAGTCAACAATAAATACAGTGGGAGAGTCGCTGTCACCATTTCGGAGGAGATGTCGGTAAGCAGACTGGTCAGTCCCAGGAAGAACACGTTGCTGCCTACACCCACCCACATTGCGCGTGAGCGCAAATCCTTGCGCTTGTTCTTGATCAGGTCACTGTCGATTGGATACATGTACTACCCTTTTGAAAGCATACGATAATCCCACACCCGTTCGAAGGAAGCGTTGTGGCAATCAGAATCAAAAGCGGAGACGATTGGGTCTCCGTTGATTCGGCAGCAATGTACCGGCTGATTGTACCACTGTGCCAACCCCTTTGAAGTGCTCACCCATTTCTGGGAGTGTCCAAAAGATTGGGCTAAAACGCTCTTCGCCACCGTCCCCTAAAGGGGATAATAAAGATCACTGAGTTCTCTGACCCCGGCACCCCCCGGCACCGAACCATGATTTGCTAAGCAAATCAGGCGGTGTGTGGCCTAGCCCACTGGATTAGACACTCTCCCACTTCTGCGATTGGTTGGGCCTCCGCTATCTATTTTCATGCTCCCAGCGGCGGATCGCGTTTTGCAGGCAACTCAGCCGTGTGGCACCGGGCCGCTGCGCCTGCTCATACTCGATGAGCCGCTCCACGACAGAACGATCGCCGCTCACTTTGCGGAGCAGATCATCGAAGAGCGCGGCTTCCCGCAACGCGCCGGTAAACAGTTCCTCGGCATAATGAGGCTCTCCCTGTATCTTCCGCACGATGGATTCGATGAGGAGCGAAAGCTTGCTCCTCGGCCGGAACCTGGGGCGTTCCTCTGGCTCCGTGTCCATCGGGTCGACCAGATACACTCCGCAATTCGGGCACTTCACCAGATCGTGGTAAATGTATGCACCGCAATTGCCGCATTCGACTTCATCGTCCTTGGGAGGAGGGGTGATACTGGTTGGCATAAGAAGGTTGCTCCATGTCAAATGATAAGCTTCAGAAAAGCATCCACGACCTGCGGGTCGAAGTGTTTGCCTGCTTCTTCTCGAATATATTTTAGAACTTGTTCCTGCGGCCAGGCTTTCCGGTAGGGACGGTCTGAGCCCAGGGCATCCCATACATCTACAACTGCGAAGAGACGTGCCGCAAGAGGGATCTGTTCACCTTTCAGGCAGCGCGGGTAGCCAGTACCATCCCATTTTTCGTGATGGCAATAGGGAATATTGAGCGCAGGCAGTAAATGGGTGATCGGAGTCAGCATGTTGAGAGCGTATGCGGGATGCTGACGCATGATTTCCCACTCTGCCTCCGTAAGCTTGCCGGGTTTGAGCAGGATCTGATCGGGGACTCCCAGCTTGCCAATATCGTGCAGGAGAGCGCCACGGCGGATGTGGACCAACTCCTGCGAGTCGATGCCTAGCTTCATAGCCAGCTGAACGGTCGTTTCGGTGACGCGCTGTGTATGGCCCTCCGTCTCTTTATCCCGCAGGTCCATGGCATGCGACCAGCCTGCAATGGTGGCATCATAGGCTATCCCAAGCTCCATGTTCGATTTTTGCATGCCTTCGAACAATTGGGCATTGTCGATGGTGATGGCGGCCTGGTTTGCCATAGTTTCTGCGAAGTTGATCCATTCCTGATCCGGATTCAGAAATGAGCGCTGAAAGACCTCCAGCACCCCTTTGACCTGTCCCTTAACGATCAATGGTAGGGCGAAATAGGATTTGAATTTCTCGGTTGTCAGAATCGCCGATCGCGCCGGGTTACCCGGGTTATTTGCCAGATTATGGACGTGGACCACACGTCTTTCGAGTGCCGCCCGACCCGCGTGTCCACTTCCAAGAGGAAGTTGTGTTTGTTGGATGTTATCTGTGCGAAATCCACGGCTGACGACATAACGGAGCAGACGCGTATGAGGTTCGAGCAGGAGGATGACTGCTGCATCTACTTTTAGGATGGCAAGGAGTTGTTCGAGCAACAATCCGAGGCTGAGGTGCATGTCAAGGCCGGCCGTGATCGCCATGTCAATCCGGTGCAGAGCCTCCAGCCTCCGAAGCTGTCTCTGTGCTTTTTCCTCAGCCTGCTTGCGTTCAGTAATATCAGTGATCGTACCTATATAACCGACGATCTGCTTATCTGAATCTATTTCGGGAACTGCCTGTCCCATCACCCAGGCAACCGTTCCATCCGGGCGTACGAAACGATAATCTGAAACAGATCCTTCTTTCAGCCGGGTTGACTCTTGCCAGCCTTCGCTTAGTTTTTCTTTATCATCGGGATGAACGGCATCGAGCCATCCATCCCCCAGCGCATCCTCATAAGACAATCCGGAGACTTCGCACCACTTCGGGTTAACATAAGTAGTAGCGCCATTGGCATCGGTGCGAAAGATCCCAACGGGAGAAATTCTGGCGAGGGTTTGATATCTTCCTTCGCTTTCACGTAGCAACGATTCCGTTTGCTGTCCACGCTGTTGCTCGATTTCGAACTTCTGGCGGTAAGATAGCATGTGGAAAATATCTCTAAAGGGTTGAGTTTTGTGATTTGAGGGTTCGGCGAATCGCAAGTAGATTGTCAGGATAAAAGCATAGAAAGCCGCCATGACGAGTTTGCCGATGATGCTTGAAACCAGAATAGTAATGTAATTTGACTGCCCATAAAAAACCCCGGTGGTAAAAGCCAGACTGTCAAAAGCCAGAATGAGAGCAATGGTCAAATAGATACGCAGGAAAAGATTCCTGGTAATTAATCGCCAGACCGCTTCGTAGACGAAGATGAGTAGTGCGGCGTCTGCGAAAAGGACAATGGTTCCGGTGAGCATCATCCGGGCAGTTCGATGGAGGATCTCGCGCGACAGGTCGAGTAGATTAACCGTGCGGAGAAGTTCCAGCTGCGCTCCAAAAATGAACAGGAGCAGCGTCATCGTCAAATTGGCAAACATAATTCCATAAATGGCCTTGCGGGTTTCGAGCGCATCCTCGAAGATGTACACCAGTAAAATCACGAACAGACTCGCCGTGAACATGATCACAGAACCCGGGCTGACGATCATCCCCGGCAGGACCTCCACATAGACGGTGGATGCCAGAATCGTTTGGATCGGCTGAAAAACGCCAAGAGTGATATAGAGGGGAGAAAGTCCGAAGCGCGACCTCATGCGAAACAGGATCAACACCAGGAGGGCAATAATGATGGCTTCCGAACTGAATATCGCTAGTTGCAGGTTATTCATAAAGACCTCTGCCATTCCACACATAATGTCATTCTGAGCCGAAGGCGAAGAATCCCGCCGCGCAGCGGCGGAGACTCTTTGTTACCATCAAGGTAACATATTCTCTTGAGAATAAGTATTGCCTTTTTTGAGTATAGCATTGCCTCGTAAAAACGAGATTACAGTTGCCCATCACCTCGATGGTTCAACGATGTAAATCAACAGCGGAGACAAAATGGTCTCCGCTATCTGTTTTCATGTTCCTAAATGCAGGGATCGCTTGTGACAAATGTATGCGCCACAATTGCCGCATTCGACTTCATCGTCCGCTGGCTGTGTAGCGGGAGCGAGGCTGGTGGGCATGAAAATAAACTACTTTGCTCGTTTTTCAATTGCCTTGGCGATATCCGTCCAAACCTGATCGCGTTTTCCGTTGCCTTTGGGAAAACTGATGATAGGTTTCCCATCTTTGGGTAGTGCCTGCAACCTCTTGAGTACAGGTTCGCTCTGCCATAAACACGGACGCACAATGATAGGCACAACCCTAAGACCCTGCCTCATGCGTTTCCTGAGCAAGCGTGGCACCTCCACTTTTTGTATAAATTGAGAACCCAAGAAATGCTGGCTTACCAACAGTATTGCGATGTCACAGTCGTTCATTGCTTTTTGAATGGCTTTGTACCATTCAGCACCCTCTTCGATCTGGCGATCCTGCCAGACTTTGAGGATTTTCCTGCGCTGTAAACTGGCAAGCATGGCGAGCAGCTCATCTTTGAATCTCTCATCCTTGTGTGCATAGCTGATGAACACTTTCACCGGTGTAGGCATCGTTTTCCCTTTCTTTGACAAGAACACTGATTGTTGCGTCAACGAGTCCTCCCAGTCCTTTTGTAATGACTCCCTCAATGGTCTAAAGCCAGGGTGATTCATTGGAATTGCGTACAAAACGTGGATGATGTACTCAGTATAGCCACAGACCCTTCTGAGTACAATACCCTCACCCAGTCACCCAGTCACCCAATCACCAAATCACCAAATCACTCAATCACCCAATCTCCATTAGGATAATCCTCCCGCCAAACACGGATGATGTACCTGTATGACAACTTCTCATTCGGAGTACAATATTCTCATTATTCCAAACAGGAGTTTGCCCATGCTCATCACCCTCGACGGTTCGTCCCTCACGATCGAAAAACTCGTTGCGATTGCACGATACAACGAAAAAGTGGAACTTGCCCCCGAAGCCCTGGAGCGGATCAAGGTCTGCCGCACCATGCTGGAGGAGAAGCTCGCCAGGAAAGAGGTCATGTACGGCACGAACACGGGGATCGGCGAGTTTTCAGAGACGATGCTCAACGATGAGCAGGTGAAGGAGTTCCAGAAGTATCTGATCTACAACCACGCCGCCGGGATCGGCGAGCCGGCGCCGGTCGAGTACGTCCGTGCGGCGCTGGCAGGCAGGATCAACGTCCATGCGCACGGGAATTCCGGCTGCAGACCCGAGATCACTTTAACACTGGTGGAGATGCTGAACAAAGGCGTCACACCAGTTGTTTGTCAGAAGGGGTCGGTGGGCGCGAGCGGCGACCTCGCCCCGATGGCACAAGCTGCCTTGCTGCTGATGGGCGAAGGTGAAGCCTTCTATAACGGCGAACGACTCGCGGGTCACGAAGCGATGGAACGGGCTGGCATCCCGGTCCCGGGCTTGCAGGCGCGCGACGGCCTGGCGGCGATCAACGGCTCCAATCTGCTGACCGCCATGTCGGCCCTGCACATCCACGATATGGAACGATTCATTAAGCAGGCTGAGATCGCCGCAGCGATGACCATCGAAGCGCTGCTTGGTAATATGAAACCCTACAATACCAAGCTGCATGAACTGCGCGGCTTCTGCGGCGCGGTCAACTCGGCGAAAAACATCATGAAGATGGTCGAAGGTTCCGATCTCACCACGGGCAAGATGAAGACCAAGGTGCAGGATGCCTATTCGATGCGTTCGACACCGCAGGTCATCGGCGCGGCGCGCGATGCGGTGGCATATGCGCGCTCGCAGGTCGAGATCGAGTTGAACGGCGTGGGCGATAACCCCATCTTCGTGCCCGAGCTGAATCTGACGCTGACCGGCGCGAACTTCCAGGGGACTCCCGTTTCCCTGCCGATGGACATGGCGGGCATTGCCATCACGATGGTCTGTGTGCTGTCAGAGCGGCGCATGAACCGGCTGACGAACCCCGCTCTCTCGCAGGGACTGCCGGATTTCCTGGCTCACGAGCCCGGGTTCTACTCCGGGATGATGCTCAGCCAGTACACCGCCGACCATTTGATCGTCGAGCAAAAGATCTTATCCGCGCCCGCCAGCATCCAATCCATCCCGGCTGCAGCGGACCAGGAGGACTTCGTTTCGATGGGCATGAATACCGCCATCAAGAACGGGCAAATCCTCGACAACGCCTATGGCGTGCTTGGCATTGAGTTCATGGCGGCCGCGCAAGCCCTGGACTTCCGCGAGTTCCATTCCGGCAAAGGGACGCAGAAAGCGCGCGAGGTCATCCGCAGGCACGTGGAGCACCTGCACGTGGATCGTCCGCTGTACAACGATCACAACAAGATGAAAGAACTGGTGAAACGAGGCGAGATTTTGGAAGAGGTGGAGAAGGCAGTGGGCCCGCTGGGCTAATACCAGACCACGGACAATAGACCATTGACCACACTTGCACCGCACTGCCTGCCCGAAGGGCGTGGTGCAGTGCAGGTGTCGTCTGTCGTCCGTGGTCTATTGTCGCAATGGAGACAATATGATCCTCACTGAAGTCCATTTCCGTTCTGAAGTGCTGACCCTGCAATGTACAATGTGTGTCCTGCTTCCACAGCGCACGCTGGCAGATGCGACGAACAACCATAAACCGCAATATCGTACGCTGTACCTGCTGCATGGCCACTCGGATGACCACACTGCCTGGCAGCGCTGGACGTCCATCGAACGCTATGTGGAAGGGTTGAACCTGGCAGTGGTCATGCCCGCGGTCAACCGGAGCTTTTATACGGACATGGTGCATGGCGGCAAGTACTGGCAGTTCATCACCGAGGAAGTCCCGACGGTTGCACGGGATTTGTTCCCCTTATCCTCCGCCCGCGAAGATAATTTCGTTGCTGGCTTGTCCATGGGCGGGTATGGCACCTTTAAAATTGCATTGACTTACCCGGAGCGCTATGCTGCCGCGGCAAGTCTTTCAGGAGCAGTGGATATCCGTGAAGTGGTCAAAGGACATGGCGATCCCAATGACGAAGCCTGGCATGCCCAGATGCGCAATATCTTTGGCGACTTGAGCAAAGTGCCGGGCAGCCAGCATGACCTGTTTACGCTTGCTGAAAAGGTTGCCAAAGGACCGGTCAAACCGCGGCTGTATCAGTGCTGCGGCACGGAAGATTTTCTCTATGCGGACAACCTCCGGTTCCGCGATGCTGTCCGTAAACTTCCTCTCGATCTGACCTATGAAGAAGGACCCGGCGAACATGTTTGGGCATATTGGGATAAGATGATCCAGAATGTATTAATCTGGATGTCAGGTTAGACGATAGACCGTCGTCCATCGACCATGGTCACAGGATAAACCATGAAGCGATTCCTTCCTTCTTCTTTCCTCTTGCTTCTTATTCTCTCAGCTTGTGTATATCCTTATTCAACTCCATCTGCCATAAAAAACAATCCACCCACACACCAGAGCTTGTTTGCCATACCTGTTTCCACGATGGAGGCGACAGTGACACCTGTAAATCCACCTGTTCTTTCACCGTCTCTCCGCCGCGGGATCAACCTGGGGAATATGCTCGAGGCGCCGAAAGAAGGCGAATGGGGTTTATACGTGCAGGAGGAATATTTCGAATTGATCAAAGAGGCCGGCTTTGACTTCGTCCGCTTGCCGGTGCGCTGGAGCACCCATGCAGACGAATCTGAGCCCTATGCCATTGACCCTGCTTTTTTCTTCCGCGTAGATCAAGTTGTCGACTGGGCTTTGGAACGCGATCTGGTCATCATCATTGACTTTCATCATTACGAAGAGGTAATGTCAGACCCGTGGGGCAACAAGGAGCGTTATCTCGGTATTTGGAAACAGGTTGCTGAACGTTATCAGGACTATCCCTCGAATGTTTTGTTCGAATTGCTCAATGAGCCGAACGACCAGCTCAACGCGTCGCTGTGGAACGAATATCTCCTGGAGGCATTGAATGTTGTCCGCAAAACAAACCCCGGGCGCGAGGTCATCCTTGGTCCCGTCAATTGGAATGCATATGATTGGGTGAATACACTCGATGTGCCGAACGATGAACATATCATTGTGACATTCCATTACTATCTGCCGTTCCAGTTCACGCATCAGGGCGCGGACTGGGTGGAGGGCAGCGATCCCTGGCTTGGCACCACCTGGGATGGAGTGGACGCAGAGAAAGCTGAGATCACCAGGCATTTTGATTCCGTGGCCGATTGGGCGCAGCGACATAACGTCCGCATTCTGCTGGGCGAGTTCGGCGCGTACTCGGAGGCGCCCCAGGATTCACGTCTCCGCTGGACGGAATTCGTAAGGAGCGAAGCAGAACGTCGCGGGTTTGCATGGTCGTATTGGGAATTTGCAGCCGGCTTTGGAATCTACGACCCCGACGCGAAGGTCTGGCGGGAGGATTTGTTGAAAGCATTGATCCCACAATAGACCTCTTGCATAAGTGTCCCTTGGCCCAGCCACAGAGCCCACTGAGACCTTTGAGAAAAGCTCCTTCTCTCTGTGTTCTCCCCTGGCACCGTGCGGCTTAGCCGTACCAGGGCAGGTGTGTGGCGAAAAAACTTTTGCAAGAGGTCAAATGAAATAAGCCTTGCGAGGCCTCAAAATGAACGAGACAATCCGAAAACTCAAAGGCGCGAACATGGATATCGACCTGACGACACCGGAGGAGAATATCGCCTGGGAACAGGAGCGTTGTCCATGGAATGAAATGGAACGCACGAACATCCATCGCTGTGCTGTGAAAAACGTTTCCCTTTGCCGCTACTTCCGCGGTGTGGAATATCTGGACACCCTCCTGTGTTGTTATCCAGACGAAAGTCCGCCCTCAACGATTAGTTGAAGCCTCAAGCCACTTCAATACACCGTTTCCCGCCATGTATCCACTTGCGATGCAGGCGGTGATCAGGTATCCGCCTGTCGGCGCTTC
>Ga0105098_10000242_pt1 | contig 17754 bp, 17 predicted proteins | sample PPLLak21cMay2015_FD_79137 | JGI IMG/M metagenome (GOLD analysis project Ga0105098, IMG submission 79137) | Freshwater sediment microbial communities from Prairie Pothole Lake near Jamestown, North Dakota, USA - PPLs Lake P7 Core (1) Depth... | ecosystem: Environmental > Aquatic > Freshwater >... | reverse complement strand
ACACACCGATTGTTTGCCCGCGCAGTCGAATAGGGATTCCGATGGAGTCCGATTCTTTTTGCAGCGAGAGACTACCGGTCTGGGCGACCACTTTGGCTGCTTCCCGTTTGATGCTCTTGTCCAATGGAATCACCTGTTTGCCATCGAAAACGAATCCGGTCTGTTTTGACTGCCGCGCAAAACTGCTCCATTCCTGCTGAGTGTACTTTTCAAATAGTGCTCTTGATTCATACAAGGCGTCTCTCGCTTCACCGAACAAACGGGCATTTTCAATGGCAATAGCAACCTGGTCTGCCAATGTTGTCAGCACACTAATATCTTCCTGTGAAAACGCGTTGGTCTGTGTGCTTTGCACATCCAGAGAACCAATGTTTTGCCCGGCGATACGGAGAGGCAGCGCCATCTCCGAGCGGGTCTCCGGAAGGTCAGGGTTGTTGAAGTAAACGGAATCGGCTCCAACGTCCAGGGCGATGCGAGGCTCGCCGCGTGAAATGCAATACCCGACAATGCTGTGATAGTCCAGTGGCAGGCTGTGCTGCCTGTTGAGCATTTGCAGTCCGCCGGTGCTATTGGATGCGCGCAGAACCGCACTTTCCTGTTTGTCATCCAAAAGGAAAATGCCAACATGATAAAAGCCAAATTGCTGGCTGATCAATTGTGTGATGGAGGGAAGGAGCCTATCGATATCCCGTACCGATGCGATCGCGCGCGCGACGCTTGAGACTGCCTCCAGTTGCGAGGCGCGTTTCGTAATTTCAGAGGTCCGCTCTTCGACGCGCTTTTCGAGATCAACACGCAGTCCGCTCAATTCCTTGTTCGAAAGTGATAACTCCTGCACAGTTGCACGCGATTTTTTGAGAGCTTTTTGAAGGTTATCAATCATCGCGAAAATGAATGCTCCGGCAACCAGAAAAATTCCGGATATGTCAACGGCGAAAAGCAGGGGTTGATATGATGCGGTACTTATCAGCCCCTTTGTTTCCGCATAAGCCAGCAACCAGGCTGCCAGAATACTCAGTATCGTAAAGACGATTACTCCACTCCGCCCAAGAAGCAGACCGGCCATCAGGATTGGCAGGACGTATCCCAACAAAGCAGCATCCCGAATACCATATTCCGGCCATGTCAGGTAGGTTAACCCAATCCAGCCCAGCCCAAGCAGAGTAAAACTGGCAAACCTCACATACCCGGAGCGGGAAATATATAACGACAACAGGGTTGTGAGGGCAATTCCCAGGATAATTGGGTTGTTGCCGGAAAAAAGTGCTCCTCCTGAAGAGACGGTTCGAGCAATGACAAGCATCATCAAACCCAGAACAACAAACCAACCGGTAAAATTCAAGACGGCTGCGATGCGAGTCTTATCCTCGTCTTCAGGGAAAACAGGGGCAGCAAAGAGTCTGCGTAAAGCGTTTCGCATCTTATTGTTCTTTCTGTTCAGCCCGCTTTTCGGCTGTCGGCTCTTCGAGGATTTGAATGGCAACTTCGGTGTCGCCTAGAATACTTCCAATTTCTCTGACTGTGCTCTGAAGGATTTGCTCATACTCTGTGCTGGCGCTAATGGCAGTCGTAACCCTCGAAATGGCTTGTTCACGATCTGCGCGTAAGCGAGCTTCTTCGTAGAGACGGGCACTCTCCATTGCTGCGGCGAGGCGTTCAGTGGCTAATTCAATGATGGAAATCGTGCTGTTGTCATAACCTTCTTTGAGTTTCACTGTGACAACGCCAATGGTTTGTCCACGCAACTTGATCGGGATGGCAATTTCATGTTCCTTATCCGTTTCGCGGCTATTGCCATTTGAACTGACCAGGGTTCCTGTTCTCAGAGCGGCGTCAGCCAGTTCGGGAATTTCGGTGAGTGGTTCGATCCGCACGTTGTCGAAGCGATAACCTTTATTGGCTGTCGAACTGCTGGCCGACAACTTCTTCCAATTTGCAGTGGTAAACCGGCCATATGCACTTTCCAGTTCCTTGAGGCTGACTTCCACTTCCTGCAACAGGCGGGTGCGCTCGATCGCGGTGGCAAGTTGATCTGCCAGGATTTGCATGATCGCAATATCATCGTCGTTGAATGCCTCTGGCTGATCACTTTGTACGTCAAGCACGCCGATAACACGGTTTTCAACTTTTAATGGCAAAGCCATTTCCGAATTCGTATCCGGAAGATGGGGATTATTAAAGTAGACGGCATCGGCTCCGGTATTCAGCGTGACGCGTGCCTCTCCTGTGGCAGCCACGCGTCCGACAATTCCCATGGCTCCCACACGAAGCTTATGGTCATTCTCGATCATTTTCTTGCCAGCCTCAGTAGGAGAAGCGACGAGAACGGCATACTCCTTGTCATTATCCAAAAGGAAGATACCTGTGTGGTAAAAGCTGAAGCGATGCCAGATCAGTTCGGCGGCTTGTGTGAGCAATCCGCGCAGGTCGCGCGCGGAGGCGGCATCACGGGCGATTTCTGCCGCGACACGCAGGCGAAAGGTCTGGTTTTCGAGATCTTGCGTGCGGTCTGTCACGCGTTGCTCCAGGCTTCCGATGACCTCCTGAAGCTGTGTGGCCATTTGGTTATAAGCTCGCGCGAGGCCGCCGATTTCATCCCGCCGGTCCACAACTGCTCTGGCGGATAATTCTCCTGCCGCCAGGCTTTGCGTGGTCTGTGCAAGTGACGCGATCGGGTCGACAATTGTGCGAGCCGAAATAACACCAGCAATAATTGCGATTGCCACCACAAACAAGGCAAGTAGAGCGCTGCCTGCCAGAGAGTTTAATGAACTGCTGACAACGAACCGTAATGGAACTTCAGCAATCATTGCCAGTTGCATGGGCTGAAACCACTCGTAATATCCAAGCACTTGTTGACCTGCATAGTTCGGGTATATCGCCTTGCCCCCAATCACATTCTGACGAACAGCTTCCACGCCAGCCTGGGTATCGACGAGGTCCACTACAAACGCACGCGTTTTAGTGACTGCCCTGAAACGGGTATTGACAAGATAAGTCTCTGCCTCGCTAAATCCAGGTGTATTCTCCATGATTTGCTTTATCGCCGCGGCGTTTGAGCGGAGCACCAGAACACCACATGCCTCTTTGGAAGAGGCATCGATTACAGGGGCGGTGATGAGCAGATTTTCAGTGCCGAAAGACGGTTCGTCCACAAATCCAGTAAAATTCCCATTCAGTACCGATTCAAGGAACGGTCGTTTTTCAAAACTTCTTCCCTCATTACTCGGGATCGAGGAGATGATGATATTGCCTTGCATATCGAGCACCATGATCTCGCTGTAAACTTCCTCTTCTGCCCCCAGGATATAGCCCATTCTTAATCGCGCTGTGCGTTTGAAGCTTTCCTTCATCGGTGCGTTGAGCTCGCCGACGGTAAGGACTACCACTGTATTGGATGCAAATCGTGGATCCGCCAAAAGCCTTTGCGTGTCGTCTTGTGAGTCCGCCAGCAAAGCCTCGATCTGGTTTCTTTTGAGTGTGGTGATTGTCTGAAGGGTGTTGAGAGTCTGAGCTTGACTGTTTGCATAAGCCCCAACCGCTGACAGTATGGCCGTCATTACGGTTGGTATCGTCACGATCATTACAAAGGACGCAAGCAATAGACTCTGTAAGCTTTTGAACCTTCTGTTTTGTGAAACGATCGTAATTGTCAATAACAGCAAAGTGGTCGAGAGAAAGAAAACGATGCTGGCGATGGCGGCTGAGTTGCTGTTTTGTAGACGGTCAACGGTGTTTCGCTCGATATATAGAATCGCACCGATTGCCGCAACAAGCAGCAGCAGCAGGGTTGGAACATATTTGCGCGGCATTCCAGCGCGGAATGCCAGGACGGGTGTCACTGCTGCAACCAGTATGGTGATGACTGTAATTCCCTGCCACCAGGAGGTTACGATGACAGCAAATAACCCGCCGACGACTGTCCCGTATAGATTTGCGGCAATCCCTTTATTTTGCTGCGCAAGTGCAAGTGCCGGGAGCTCAGCGACTGCATATAGTAATGTAAGTATGCCGATATATAGTAACTGAGGAGCTGATTCGCCCAGAATGCCGTATCGCGTGAACAAAAAAATAGCAATGAAGCCTATTCCTGTGACCCCAAGCAAAACCGGGTTATAACGCCTGCTGGAATAAAACGTCTGGCCCAGGCGCTCATTCAATGTTTTGATATCACTTTGCGAGTTGCTGGTCTGGTTCATATTAGCTCACATTGCGCTTTGGACGTTGTTTCGACTGGGAGCCTGGTTGGGGCTCCTGACCAACAAAAACCGATATCTCAGATATGTCAGGAAGTTGCCCAAGTTCACGTGCAGCAGTTTGAAGCAATGTGTCCAGGTCAAGGGACTGGCTAAATCGCGCTGCAAATCTGCCGATCGTCTGTTCCTGTTTGGCTCGTTGGGTGGCTTCTTCGAGGAGGCGAATGTTGTCAATTGCCAGTCCAACCTGATTTGCAACCTCCTCGACCAGATCTTTATCCAATTTGGTCCAGGCAGTGTCGCCTTTTCTAGCAATTGAGATATCTCCAATTCTCTGTCCTCGCAGTACGATCGGGGCACCGATGGCCTTATCACTATCGTGGGATGATCTTTCGGCGCGCAATCCAAGAGGGGTGTACGTAAAGACGCGGCTTTTCTCACCAAGTTTTTGTCCCCAGGCTTCCCGCGTGCGATGGCTGGTCAGCGCCTCAAGCTGCACGATGGCTGCCTGGGTTTCGTCCAGCAAACGCGCATTCTCGATTGCGACCGCAACCTGGTCTGCAAGAGTCTGAAGAACGTCAACATCGTCAGCATTAAAAGCTTGCGGTTTGTCGGATTGAATGTCCAACACGCCAAGAACTTTATTTCGAACCAGGAGGGGCAGGGCCAGCTCGGAGTGGGTCATCGGAAGGTCCGGGTTGTTAAAGAAAACGGCATCCGTACCCACGTCGAGGGCGACGCGTGGTTTCTTCTGCGCGGCTACGTATCCTACAATGCCCTGAATTCCCACAGATAGTGCGTGACCTCTTTCAATCATCCGCTGCCCGCCATCCGATGAAGCGGCTTGCAGCACAGCCTGATCGCCAGTTTCGTTGATCAGGAAGATGCCTGTATGATAGAACCCAAGTTGGTCGGTAACCAGCCTGGCGATCATATTTAAGAGAGAAGCCAGGTCTTGAACTTCGGCTGTTTTGCGTGCAATGGAGGAGGTCGCACGAAGTTGCTCGGTTTTTCGGTTCAACCCGATCGTTCGTTCTTCGACGCGCTGCTCGAGCGTGGAGCGTTCAGTTTGAAGAGCGTCGAGCATCTGGTGCGCGGCTGCCTGCGTTTTTGTAAATTCCTGCTGCATTGCGCTTAGCCCAATCGCGGAAATGATTGAAACAACCAGCAGAATGAGAACGGCGCCTGCCCAGTCTACGAAGGGCATGCCTTCCCAGCCAAAGATCAGAAAGCTTAGAAATACAATTCCTACGGCGTAGTAGATTCCGGCGCGTTGGGAGATCAGCAAGCCGGTCATGACAATAAAGCCAAAGAAGAGAATGGATGAATTTCCAATGCCATGATCAAGAAGCGAAATCAATCCGGAGAAATATAAAAGAAGAAGAAAAGCACCGGCTCGAATGAGATATGGCAAATTGGTAAATATTGTTGCTAATACCAGAAGTCCATAGACCGTGATTACCAGAAGCTTGATCCCTATGCTTGAAGGAGTAAAAAGGTAAAAAAGGATCGCGACAAGGCCCAGGATGGAGGAGCCTTGCAGAACTTTTGTTAGGAAGCGTTCACGCCAGCGGGAATATGAGTAGAGTTCACTGCCCTGAGCTGGCTGGGAAGAAGATGGATTCTTCATGCTTCATCTCCCGTTGTGTCACCAAGCTGGAGCTCTACTGTTGCGCTCGAGGCGTCGAGCCGCCTGCCCAGTTCTTTGATCACAGTTTGTAAGACACCATCGATTGTTGCGGATGACCAGATTTTTGAGTTGATCTCCGCTGCCATGCGCTCGCGTAACGCAATCTGCCGGCTTTCGCTGACCAGGCGTGCGTTTTCCAGGGCAATTGCAGCCTGTGTTGCAATCGCATCCACCAGGCTTTGCTGGTCCGGAGTCCATTCTTCGTTCCCCTCGAGAACGATCTGCCCAAGCGTCTGATCGCGCAAACTGATCGGCACTTCGAGTCTTTTGGAATCCTCAGCAGGTTCATCGCCAATACGATATTCCATGCCCTGATTCTCTTTGGAAAATCCGCTCCACCCCTCCAGGAGATATTGTTGCTGCACTGCACGCATTTCTTTGATGATCTGCTGCGCTTCCTGGAAGAGACGGGCATTTTCCAGCGTGATGGCAACCTGGCCTGCCATGTTCTTCATCGTCTCGATGACCTGAGGACCAAAATCCGACTCCCTCGTGGACTGGACGTTCAATGCCCCGAGTACACGTTCACCAACCATAAGCGGCAGTGCCACCTCAGAGCGTGTGTAAGGTAAAAGAGGATTTTCAAACCTCTGCTTCTCTTCCGAAGCATTCTGTGCAATACGAGGAACCCGTTCACGGATTGCTGCGCCAACCATGTTTTTTCCGGATACGTCAAGACGGTGACGGTTTTGCTTGAGCACTCGGCCTGCTTCGCCGGTCGCTTCTCTTAATTCAGCCCATCTTCCGCTTGGATCCAGGATATAGATTGCCGCAAAGTAGTAACCGAATTGTTCGTGAAAGAGAGGAATGATCTTCGCAAGCAGTTTTTCAGGATCCAGGCTGGTTGCAGCTACTCTGCCCACTTCATTTGAGGCTGCCAATTGTCTTGTACGTTCCGCGACCTGTTGTTCGAGTGTGCTTTGTAGGGTTTCCAGACGCGAAACCATGCGGTTGAACTGTACCGTCACGATGCCGAGTTCATCCGTTGCAGTGACAGCCGCGCGCTGGGTGAGATCGCCCTGTTCAATTTTGTTGAAAGTTTGGATCAAACCATAAATAGGATCGGACACCGCCTTGGATACATAGTACGCGAAGCCCGCGCCGAGAAGGAATGCCAGTACACTGAAAAGAACCGATTGGAACCGCAGGCCATATAATACTTCAATTGAACTAATCTCTCCATAAAGGACACGGATCGTGTGCTGGTAGCCGATCGGGGCGATCAATAAGATGGCAACGGCGATCAATGTCAGAGTAAGTGTCAGGAGTTTTCCGTTGAGCAGAAGTCCGCGGTGACCTTGCAGCTGCGTATCGAAGTCTTTCGGAAGCAGGATCAGTCGAAGGGGTGTTGTGAAGTGTTCGATCAACATCATGACCAGGATGACTGAGCCAAATAAAGCAACGATGCCACCGGTCAAGACGTAAACCGGATCCGAGGCATTGAGCGCAGTTGACTGGAAGACGGAAGACATCGCTTCTGTTTGAGTAAGCGTAATGAGAAACACGATCAAAATGTCAATCGAGATCACGATAGCTGCGGCGATGCCATAGCGCCAACTCAGGCTGGTAATTTCGCGCCAGGCGATAAGCTCATCTTCCGGTTTTAAGCGGATGGTCTCATCTGCCCAGACATCAAGTTTTTTTAGTGCTGTCTTTGCAAGCCTGCGACTGATGTAAACCAGAACTGGAACGGTGATAATGATCAGGAAAGGAGTCCAGAAGGCAAGATCTCGTGCCAGTTCGTCACTAAATTCCGCGTTTAACCGTACGGAAAGAATTCCGGGGATTGCTCCCAGCAGAGCGATGATTTGGGCAGCTGCAATGAGGATGGTCAGATACCATCCACCGGTTTGATGTAACATCTGATTGGGCGAAAAGCGTTTAATCATTATTTGACCTGCTCTTCTGATCCTGGCTGGATGGAGACGCTCCCAACGTGATCCGGGCACTGGTTGCTCCAACCGCACGCGTCAGTTCGCTGGCGGTCGTTGACAGAATCGTTTCCATGTCCGTGGTGCGGCGGATTTTGTCTGCGATCTCGAACAAGATGCGTTCACGGTCTGCCTGGGTGCGGATTTGCTCCAACAGCCTTGCATTTGCAATAATCGCCGCAAGGCTGCCTCCTAACGTACCCAACAGCTCCTCATCGTTCTCAGCGTAGGCGGAGAATTGCTCGCTTTCCACATTGAGCACGCCCAAAAGCTCACTGCGATATAAAAGAGGGATCGCCATTTCGGAACGGGTATTGGGACTGCCTTCGATGTAGCGTGTGTCCTGCAAAACATTGTTGACGCGCAGGGTGCGGCGGTGTGCCGCGACCCAGCCGGTGATCCCGCTGCCGAGTGGTATGCGAAGATCGAAGACGTTACTTGCATAGCCTACTGCGGCCTTTACTTCCAATATCTTCTTTTCACGATCCGCCAATAAGATGGAAACACGGTCACCGCCGAGAGTTACCTGGAGCCCGTTGACGGCCGATTGCAGGGCTTCGTCCAGGGTTGTCCCGGAGGCAGCTGTTGTGGTGATGTGGTGCAGCAGGCGGTGTTGCGCCAGGTGTTCCTGCGTTTCAGCGAACAGTTCCGTATTGACTACAGCTATTGCCAACTGATCTGAAAGGATTTGCAGGGTGCGGAGGTTATCTTCTGCAAATGCATACGCCTGCCTGCTTTGAACGTCCAGAACGCCAACAATTCGATCGCCAACCTTTAAGGGCATGGCTGCTTCTGCGTGCGTCTCAGGCAGCAGTGGATTGGGGTAGAACGTGGCATCGCGAGATGTATCGTTTACGATCAACGCTTCGCCTTTTCCGGCTACAAAACCGACCACAGACTTTGCTCCAATGCTGTGCTTGTGACCGGCGCGTTTCATCTGCGCGCCTGCCTCACCCGTGGCTTCACGAATGACGACAGACTCGCCCGGCAGATCCTTAAGAAAGATCGCGGCGTGATAAAAGTCAAAGCGGGATCTGATCAACTCGACAGCTTTTTGCAGGAGTTCATCCAGGTCGAGCGAGCTGCTGATGTCGCGTGCGATTTCCGCCGCGGTCTCAAACTGGAGTGCGGTTTGCTTGCTCTCATTGATCAACCGCACATTATGAATAGCGCCAGAAACCTGGCTTGCAACAGAGACCATAAAACGCAGGTCATTCTCATCGAAGGTGTGCTCGTGTTCGAGATCCTGAATAATAATTGCGCCAATAGCCTGTCCGCCCGCCAGCAACGGAACGCCCAGCCAGGACAAGGCTGGTTGCCCTGTAATCTTGGCCCCCATTGCAACTGCCCGCTTTTCAGTATCTTCGACGAGCATAAGGGGCTCGCGAGTGCGGATAATTACGGAAGTTAAGCCTTCGCCCAGTGGAAAAGTGTCCACGGAGGAAAAGGCGTTGTTTTCATAGAGATAGGGGATATTAATAGAGTTTGTTTGCGGGTCGTAGAGCGCTATCACAAATCCATGGTTGCCGACTACCGAACGGATCTGGTCATGAATGGCTGTGTAAAAGGAATGCAGGTCATTGAAGTTTCCGCTGTTCGTTGCGAGGGCATCGATGGCTTTTCGTTCCCGCGCTCGGCGGTCGTCGAGTAGCTCAGCCGGAACAGCTGATAGTTCCAACGCATTGGTTGTCAGTCGGATCGTTCTGGCAAAAGCATTGGTGATTTCCTCATCGATTTCCTGCCCCGTTCGCGCGCCAATTAACACAAAGCCGCGCAGTTTTCCCTTATGAAGGATGGGAACATACGCGGCTGACTCACATCCCAATTGGCGGGTATAAACCTCCAGAGGCGGAGGAAGAGATGAAGCGTCCTGAAGATTTATCTGCACGGCGCCGTCGACTAGAAAGCTTTCCATGGCACTGAGTGAAAGTTCCACTCCGCGCGGGATCGTTGCCTCAAATCGCTGCGGGTCCGAATACTGGACGAGTTCCAGGGAATTCCCGCTTGCAATGAAGTAAGCAGTAATGAAAAACGAGCCGTTGTTTAGGTGCATTGCACTCATTGTGAGATCAGTGGTTAACTAAACTCCCAAACAGATTCTCCATTTAAGATGCGGCGAATTTGATCGGGGAACTTGTCTGGGTCAAGTGGCTTGCCGAGAAAGCCATCAAAACCGGAGTTTTTGGCTTTGTTCATTTGATCGGTGCTCGCTTCCGCAGTAACAGCAATGATCGGGATCGATTTGAGCCGATTGGAGGCGCGAATTTTTTTTAGCGCGCCGTAGCCGTCTTCATAGGGCAGGCGAATGTCCATCAGGATCAAGTCCAAACGCTGCAAAGTGTCTGCGTATTCCACGACTTCATATCCGGAGGTTTTCCACTCACAGTGAATGCCCAAATATCCCAACATGCGGGCGATCAGCACAAAGTTCGCAACATTATCCTCGACTACCAGGACCGTTGCGTCCTTGGGGATGGTCGGTTTCTTGATAGGCTGTGTATCGGTCACGTTTTCAGGCATGAGGTCTCCTCATAATATATTTTTCGATCTCCCGGGCGAGCTGATCGATGTCAATTGGCTTTTGAATATAACCGTCGCATCCGGCCTCTAATGTTTTTTCCTTGTCACCACGCATCACATTTGCAGTCAGGGCCAGGATTGGAATGCGTTCAAAACCGGACATGGACTTGATCTGTGCGGTCAGGCTGTACCCATCCATATCCGGCATATTGATGTCCATCAGGATCAAATCTGGATGGTCACTCTTGAGGACATCCATAGCTTCACGTGCACTGCCTGCTTCGAGCAGCGTATAATTCTCGGAAAGCAGGACACGCTTTACGAGTAGGCGATTATCGGGATTATCTTCAATGTAGAGTACTGTTCCTTTGGTCTCTGATGATGCCATTGTGCGGGAACCTCCGATTTGATTCTACTTATGACCCTTGGGGAAGGACATGACAGGTGCCTTACAAAATATCAAACAAAAACGTCGAGGGAGCCTCTCCTCGACATAAGCGCAGCGAATCCTGCGGATCAAAACGGGTGATGGGACTCGAACCCACGCAATTTTGCTTGGAAATATGGCATTCTACACCCACCATAGACCCGCATTTCGAACCACCATTCTTGCTCATTTTGGGGGTTAAGCAAGTGCTCATAAGTATAACATTTTGTATTACAGAATGACCAGGGATGATTATCATGTCTGCTAGTCCTCTAAGACTAATCCTTCATTCGCAATCTCGCCCTGTTGCTGATAGCGCAAAGCCATAGTCGGGCTGTTCCAGCCACCTGCGTGTTGTAATATCTTGGTCGGGTTGTGTTTTGCTCGTTCTGCGAATGTGTGGCGTAGATCATGGGGAGACAAGCCTTCAATGCCTGCCTTCCGTCCTGCCATTTTTACACGTTTAGATATTGCGCCGGCTGTTATGCCTTGCTTGGTCAATTTCCCTTGCTTCGCTTTGCCTTCGTTTTTCATGGCACTGGCACGCCAGATACTGCCAGTCTTTGGGGCGATCTTGAGATATGCCTTCGCGGCTTGCAGGGTCTTTTCGGTCAATCTGTCTTTTTGTTTTGTCCTGGTCTTTGGACGTTCAAATGTGATCGTCGCTGCTGGTAGATTGAAGTCACCAGCCTGCAAGATTGCCACTTCACCCACACGTAAACCATGTTCAAGCATCAGGCACATAATCAAAGCATCGCGCTTGCCCCGTGGCGTTCCATCACTAGCCGTGATAATGTCTCTTTGTTCTTTGCTTAGAAATATTGGCTCCGGCTTTTTGCTTGTACTTACCAGCTCGTCATTTTTCTGTGTCATGCGTGCTTTCGTTGCTCTGCGGGTATTGATACCTTCGGCTTTGCGTGTGCCATCAATATTCGGTTTCTCTTTGTGACTATACCCTTTAACAGTTCGTATCATGGCGTATTCTGAAACATCCAACGCGCCCGCTTTTAATGCCAATTGTGCATACTGTTTCACTGTAGATAATCTCACGTTCACGCTATCTACTGCATAGCCTTCCAGCAATTGCCATTTTACAAAGCCTTCGATCAATCCCCATGTAATACCTTGCCATGCTTTCGGGTCTGTGGATAAATCGCCGACAGGTATCTCTGCCGCTTTCAGATAATCTGCAAATAGTTGTAAATCTGCATCCTGACGCCTGATCGTGTTCTTCGCCTTGCACGTCCGATAATCTGTGAACACCTGACGGGCAGCAGCTTCGTTGGCTGCCTGTCCTGCGATCACAATCGGGCTGTTCTCTGGCAGAGGGATCAAGTCAGGTGTCATGTTGTGCCATCCGCGTCGAATTACAATAATTGATTATCATAAATAATCAATACCTAAATTATATACATAAAATGCAACGTGAAAACATACAAAAATGATAGGCAAAGCGGACCTGAACTCGCTGGGGAAGGGTTTCAAGTACAAGTTTCTCTCATGATGTTACAACATGTCCAAACTGGCATGTCCTAATAATGCTTACAAATGCAATCCATCCATTTCAGCACGAACTGACGGAATAACTTTGTGATTGTGTTGGAGAACAAAAAACCGCCATTCTATTCTACGAATGACGGTTTTTTCAAATCAGAGCGGGTGATGGGACTCGAACCCACGATATCTTGCTTGGGAAGCAAGCGTTCTACCACTGAACTACACCCGCGAGATGGATGAGATTATAGCCAGCCAAAAGATGGATGTCAATATGCGATATATACGTGCTGCTCATTCCAGCCCGGTCACTGTTTCCGTTTAAGCAGCTTATTTGCCAGCTCGAAGAGCGCCTCGCCCGCCTCACCCTGCGGATCAGCCCCTCGTAGATTCATGAGCGCGAGATCGGTCATTTGTCTGGCGGCCTCCACAGCTGTCTCGTATCCGCCCTCACTCGCAAGGACGCGCGCCAGCTCCTGGACCTCTTCGGCTTGAATGGGACTCTGCCGCCAGCGCGCTGCAAACTTCCCATTGGCGCTCAGACCCGCCAGCACCGGCAGCGACTTCTTTCCTTCGATCAGATCGTTCGCAGCAGATTTGCCGGTGATCGCTTCGTCACCCCAAATGCCGAGGATGTCATCTTCCACCTGAAATGCCAGGCCGAGATAATGTCCAAAGGAACGATAGGCATCCTGTTTCGACTCGTCGGCTCCGCCCAATAAAGAGCCAATATGGCAACATGCCGATAGCAGGGCGGCCGTCTTGCCTGAAACCATCGGCCAGTAATCTTCGGCCGTCAGTTCATTCGTTTTTTCATACGACATGTCAAGGAACTGGCCGCGCGTAAGCTCAAGGCAGGTGTTGTGCAGAATCTCTGCAGCTTTGACGACAACTTCTGCCGGATAATTTTCTTTCAAATCGATGATCGCCTGGTTTGACATGACAAACAGTGCATCGCCAACGTTGATCGCCATCGGCGCGCCCCATTTCACCCAGGTGGTGGTGCGCCCACGCCGTTTATCTGAATTGTCCTGGATGTCATCGTGGACGAGGGAAAAGTTGTGCACGAGTTCCACTGCCGCGGCGGCAGGTAAGGCGGATCGCCAATCCGCCCCATACGCGGCAGCACACAGCAGCACCATCAGCGGGCGGATGCGCTTTCCGGTTGCTTCGGGGCCCGCGCCTTCTCCGGTCCAGCCCATGTGATAGGTCAACATCTCGTGGAAGGGTTTTGTGCGCGGCGCGTCGAGGCGGGATACCTGTTTCTGCAGTTCCAGCTCAATTTCAGAACGAAGCGATTTGATGTCCATTGGCTATGATCCCGTTCCGGTGTAGGAATTTACACCTTTTGTCCAGACCCAGTAGGTGAGTGCAAAGAGTCCCATGCCGACCAGCGGCGAAAAATAAGTCAACCCGGATACGCCCTCAGGCTGCAAAAAAAGCTGGGATAGATGGAAGGCCACAAAACCCAGCGGGATGATAAATGTGAACGTGAAGCGGAACGCACCGCTCAATCCCGCGCGGCGGTTGAGAATTTTAAAATGCTTGGTAAGGTTTTCAGTGTGGATGAGACTCATAATAAATAACCCTGGAGTGAAGTTGGCGCTGGTTGCCCGTGTATTTAGTACCTCTATTCTCTTATGCCTGGGGAGGAACCATCCTATCCGAAAGTATAGTTTACAAAAGAATTTTGAGGTCGCGTAAAGTGGCTTCCAGTTGCTCGGGGGATTGGAAGTGGACGACGGCAAATCCCATTTTTTGCGCCTGATGGATATTTGTCAGCGCGTCGTCAATGAAAAGACACTCCCATGCGGGTCTCCCAATTTTATCCAGCATGATCTGATAGATCTCGGGTTCAGGCTTCACGTGACCCACTTCACCTGAGATGACCATGTCATCGAACAGATCGAAGAAGTTGTGTTTTTTGCGTATGTACGGAAAGGTCTCTGCTGAAAAGTTACTCAGACCATAGAGCGGATATCCGACTTGTTTGAGTTGTTGCAGGATGTTTACAGTGCCCGTGACAGGCTCTCCGATCGAATCGATCCAGCGATCGTGGTAAGCCTGAATGAGATGTGAATAATGAGGAAATTGTTGGGAAAGGAGGGCGGTACCTTCCACGAATGGACGTCCTTTGTCCTGCTGCAGGTTCCAGTCCGAGAAATTGACTTCTCGAAGGAAGCGTTCCATGCCCTCCGGATCATCGGGAAAGTAATGCTTATAAATGTAGCGCGGATTCCATTCGATCAGGACGTTGCCAAAATCGAAAATGATGACTTTGATGGGGGAGGTCATGCGCCCGATTGTAGCACGAGGATGCTATTCACTTGGGTGGAAAAATATCGAAAACAGTGAAGTCGACCCAGAACAAGCCTCGAGTGTTCGGGATGTTTTCAAGCAGCGCCCGCCCGATATCTTTTGGCGGGTCCTGCAGTTCCTGCCACCAGACTTTGTCGGTCGGGTAGCCATACTGAAAGCCGACCGGCGCCGGCGCAAAGGTTTCACCCCAATAGCGGAATTCACTCACCATCTCCCCGAGGGAGTCGAACTGCTGGCTGTCGTCAACGAAAAGGATGCCATCGCGTTCCGCGGGCGGCATCCAATCTATTTCCCAGTGCTTGAGGAACAGCTGGTATTCAGGGTTGTGCTTGCGGACGGCCGCGACCCAGCGCTTTGCTTCTTCGTCGGTAATTGGCTGACCTTGAGGTCTGCTTGTGGATTTGTACCATTCCACGTCGATCCCAAAACCGACCACGCTGGGATGATGCTTGTATTGACCGAGCACAATGTCGATCAGTTCATCGACGCTGGCGTTGCCCGGTTCCACTTGCAGCCACACCTCGAATCCTTTAGCCTCGAAGAGGGTGAGGGTTTCCTCATTGGCATCTGCATATCCACAATGGATGTTCGGGTCATCTGCCTCGCAACCGAAGCTGAGGTAGGTGCCTTCTCCATCGAGGCCGCCGACGATCCAAATCGCGGCTGGCTTTGCATTCGGAAACTTCGCTGCCATCTGCTCGCCGACCGATGCCCAGTAGTCTGCACCGGGATTGTAGGAAGGTCCGTAGGATGAATAACGGAAGCCCGCGCCCAGGGAGAATTGAGGAGTGTTTGTGTCAGGTTGAGGGGTGCGCGCGGGAGATTGAGGAGCGTTTATAGAGGTGCAACTGGCGAGAATAAGAACGATGAATAGTGGATGAAAGGTTTTCATGGGCGATTGTATTTCGTACTATTCACTATGCTCTATCCACCAACTTCCCATCCTTCAAACCTGCCAGTCTCTCCACCCCGCCGCGAACATCGTGACTAACCTCGCCCCTAACTTTCCCTGCGCTTCGCTACGGGATGCTGCGCGATCTCCTATTTGGAGAGTGGAATCTGTTGCATTTGAAATGGGAGGATAGGTAATCATGGTAATGCTTGAATGTGATTGAAAAGCCATACCGTAAATTCATCACGGCTAAGTTTGCTTGAAGCAACCGACAAGATGATTTCCACCTGTTCTTCAGTGCTTGCGTTAATTTCATAACCATTCAGAGCAAGAAACATCTCCATTGCGGTGTGACCGGTACGTTTATTGCCATCTGCAAATGGATGATTTTGAATCATAGAAAATCCCAGCGCCGCAGCTTTTTCCGCGAGGCTGGGATAAAGTTCATTTCCGCCGAAAGTCAGGTAGCGCATTATGCCAGCCGTTTGTAGAGTTCTTTATTTTTCTCCAAAACATAGCCAAGTGCTTTTTGAAAATCTGCCTGTGGGCGCGCGATCAGTTCTTCCACACTCACGCGCAGAAGTTCTTCGGGGCAATGCGAAATTGTTTTGCAAGTTCCTGTAACTTTTTTAAACGGTCTTCTGAAAGTGTAACAGTAATTGTTACCATAGCACACCTCTGTCTCAATTATACAACCTGTCTACTTGTTTACCTGTTTGTATTCACCAATTTTCCGTCTTTCAACCCTTCCAGCGTTCCTGTCCCCGCCGCAAACATCGTGACTTCGATCTGCCTCTGCGTCAGCTTCATCATGTGAACGACGCTTTTGGTCGAGACTGCCGCGGCTTTGAGGAATTGACCTGCCATTCCGCCCAGCGTTGCGCCGAGAGCGACGCACTTGGCGATGTCCAGTCCGTCTTTGAGGCCGCCGCTGGCGAAGATTGTCATGTCGGGTGTGGCTTTCTTGACGTTCAAGATTGAGTCCACTGTCGGAATACCCCAGCCGACGAAGGTCGCGGCGAGGTCGCGCGTGAACTCGTCGGGGGCGCGGTACATTTCCACCTGGGACCAGCTGGTACCGCCCGCGCCGGCCACGTCGATGGCAGAGACGCCGCAATCGGCCAGCAGCCTGGCTGTCCGCTCTGAGATTCCCCAGCCAACCTCTTTCGCGACCACCGGTACTTCTAACTTCTTACATATTTCTTCAATCTTCTTGCTTAACCCCTCGAAGTTCGTATCTCCCGCATCCTGGACTGCCTCCTGCAATGGGTTAAGATGAAGGATTAGCGCGTCTGCCTTGATCATATCCACGACTTTGCGGCATTGATCGATGCCAAAGCCATAGTTCAATTGCACCGCGCCGAGATTGGCGAAAAGCAGGATGTCCGGGGCGGCTTTGCGGGCAATGGAAAAGGTCGGAGTCTCCCTGGGGTTTTCGAGCGCGGCGCGCTGGCTGCCGACTCCCATGGCGATCTTCATCTCCTGCGCGGCCTCCGCCAGACGCTGGTTGATCTCGCCCGCTTCCTCCGTGCCGCCGGTCATGGAACTGATCAGGATGGGAGCGGCCAATCGCTTGCCGAACAGGCTGAGGCTGGTGTCGACGCGCTCCAGATCCAGCTCCGGTAACGCCTCATGGACAAAATGATAATTCTCGAGCCCGGTCGTCAACCCGGAGCGGACATCCTTTTCCAGATTGATCTTGATATGGTCTGCTTTTCGCTGGTCAATCGGCGCAACTTTTGGCATGGGCTAGTGTTCCTGTGATTGAATATCTGGCTTGACACGGTTGTTAGACCGAGTACAATTGCCACGTCTAATTTTGAAGGAGGCTGTCATGTCTGACACATATACTGAAGTGAAGGCGATCATCAAAGACTTGCTCGGTGCCGATGAGGCGAAGATCGTACCGGAAGCCCGTTTTCGTGAGGAACTCGAAGCAGATTCCCTCGATCTCGTTGAGCTCATCATGGCTTTTGAAGACAAATTCGGCGCTGAGATCTCTGATGAAGATGCCCAGAAGATCACCACAGTGGGCGAAGCAGTCAGTTATATCGACTCGCACAAGTAAGTTATTTTTGCCCTACGGGCTACTGTGATTATAACCGTAGAGCCGTCCCACAAGGACGGCTCTATCTGTTTAACTCTTTAGCCACGAATTTACACCGATTGATTTTTAAATCTGTGACGCCGCGCCACGCCGGCTTCGCCGGCAGTGCGGCAGTCAGTGTAATCTGTGGCAGATGTTTTTGGTCATTGCAATAACGACGGGATCTCCTCCGGGTGTT
>Ga0105098_10000241_pt1 | contig 17762 bp, 33 predicted proteins | sample PPLLak21cMay2015_FD_79137 | JGI IMG/M metagenome (GOLD analysis project Ga0105098, IMG submission 79137) | Freshwater sediment microbial communities from Prairie Pothole Lake near Jamestown, North Dakota, USA - PPLs Lake P7 Core (1) Depth... | ecosystem: Environmental > Aquatic > Freshwater >... | reverse complement strand
TGCCAATAATTGTTGCTAGTTTCAGCACCCTCTTTGTTTATTGTGTACTCACTGGATGTTTCGGCAATCTCCTTCAACGCATCCCTCAACCTCTCAATCTCTTTCCGTTGAGATATAGCCAACAATTCTTTTTTATCTAGTACATCTAGTAGTTCTTGCCTTTCAAATTTAAGCAAGTCAATCTCCGCATCCTTCTGTGCTATCTGTTCTTGTAATTCATTTGGTGATTGTTCACCAAAATTATTCTTATTCGCATCTACCCACTCTTTTGTTAGCTTATTCATGACTCACCTCCAAATTCTTCCGTGCAATCTCCTGCATTTCAAGTACACATTGAACAGCTTGCTCGATACTTGCATTATGTGGAAGACAATAAATCTCCATTAATGCTCCAGTTAGTTCTTGGATAGCAACATCCTTCTGTGCTATGGTAGCGGTGAGAGCGTCTTCGATAGGTCTTTTATTCCAAGTATCTACTGATACACCACCAACGCATCCATCATCTTCTTCTGGATTTTGGGCGCATTTTACAAAACGAAGTCCTTCTGGTGCATAAGTGCTACTATAAGTCCATAGATTGTGTTTTCCACAAAACGGACATGGTTTCAATTCTCCCATCACTCTGCCTCCATATCTTCTCTAAACGAAACCCTACTTCTTATTTCGTCACCAGATACATATTTTGTTAATGCAACAATAACTCCAACATAATAAGCAGCCATTAACGCTCTTGCTCCTTCGTCAAGACTTACTGGACCACCATCAAGATTCATGTGTTCAATGTTTATTTGCAATTCATGAAATTTCTTTTCATCCCATGCCATTACTCCGTCTCCTTTCTCTTTCTTCCTCTTCTCTACTGATTCTACTTGATAATATAAAGGGAGAGAGCCCAAAAATTAGTATAATCAAATAAAAAACAAAAAATATTATTATAGGTGCAATCATTTCTCGCTCCCTTCTACTAAGAGACCTACTATAAAACCAATCACAAAGCCTATTAACATTAACATTACTACTGGTGTATCCATTTTATCTCCAATCTACTAGTTTATCAAATTCTTCAATAATTTTGTGTATTTCTCTGTTATATTTTGGTGCAGTTACTTCTATAGCTGATAATATTATAACACTTCTATCAAGAAGAACCAATAACCTCTTTAAATTATCTTTATTTTTAGCTAAAATCAGTAATTTATCTAATGTTTTCATAATTCTTCAGCTATATCCCTCATAACCTCTTTTACAACTTCTTTATTATAACTCATAGCAGTTAAACAGTAAGCAAATTCAGTTATCAGCGTAGCTAAGGTATTTCCTTCCACCCAAGAATTAAATTTCTTTGTTATTTCTATAGAATGTCTAGAATCTCCTTTAAGTACTGGAGCTTCTTCAAAATAAAACTTCAAAACGTGTAAATCATCCATTTTCTTGTTCCTTCTTTGCTCTAAGGACTTCTAAAATTCTTTTTAAACTCTCTAAGTCGGTATCTTGTTGCTCTTCTTTAGAAGTTAAATAATCCTTAAATATTTCCATAATTGTTAAAGATAAGTTTGCTGCCAGCATCCCCAATTTTAAAGTTTCTTTATATTTCTTTTCTAGGATCAAAAAGAATATTATCAGTATAATGAATAATACTCCTAATGCGTAAAATAGTGCTTCTTGTGTCATTTACTCTCCTTTCGCTACTTCTAAATTATCGGAAAAATTCTCATTTCCACTTTTTAAAAAATTTGGCTTTTTATAGTGACATTCTTTGCAATCAAGTAAGTGCTCTATATAAATGTAGTAAGCGTCTGCCATTTTCTTTCCAAAAGATTCCTCTGTGAGAGAGACCAAATAATCATAATAAATATTATAAAGTTTCTGTCCCTCTTCACAGAGGATTAATTTGGCAATGACAGGAATATAAGCCATTCTACCCCTTTGAAGCTAAGTAAGTAGATAGTAAGGCGACTGTGGCTCCCTTAATAACACACTGTAAAAGTAGATTGTTTCTAAACTTCTCATTATCAAAATTTATGTAGAAAGAACGCAAATCTAGAAAGCATCCTATTGATAAAACCACAATCACCCAAGCTACTAACATATTCACCTCTAAACGCTTGCTGGTTCCAGTTTCATTACATGATCAATTTTTATTTCTTCTTTTGGTAAGAAGTAAATTAGCTTCCTAAAATAGGAATAAAGCTGTCGTGCTTCCTCTTCCAAAAGAGCAGGAGCACTATTAACCATATTTTTGAAAGCAGTCTTAATCCCAGTAACCTCCTTGTAGGTATCCTCTGGACTTAAAATTGCACAACCAGCTACAGAAGTCTTTCCTAGGTACTTTTCCTTCATCTGACCATAAATTATTGTGGTTGTTCCATCCTTTACAAGAGTAAGATCAAACTTAACTTTCCTTATTTTGTCTGTGTACCCCTCTTTGTATGTTCCTATAAAACTAATCCTATCCATTTAAATCTCCTTTCTTCTACTAAAAAATTATTGTTAATAGTATTTTAGCACCTTTTTATTAGTTTGTCAAGTACCCTATGGTTGAAATGGGGGTGGATCCATAACTTGATGTTGGTTTACATCACCAGCACCTTTATCTCCTCTTACTTTATCCCCACCAGCAGACACATCAGTAAAGATACTGACTACCATAACTAAAGCTAGTAATAATGCAATTATTTTTTTCATATTTCCTCCTTTCTTAATAAATTAAAAACTGTATATAAAATAGAACACCCATACAAATAAACAAAATAAAACAAAACAATAAGATACTCTTTGAAGTAACATCTAAGTATCTTTTATTCCTTATGTAAAGGAACATTATCAACATAGCCATAAAAAAGAAGCTAACAAACATTGAAAAATCAAACATTTTCATTTATTAGCCCCACTGTTCTGCCATTGCATCAGCAATACCTTGAAAAGTACGCTCTCTCATAAGCTGTCTTTCTTTTGTATAAGAGGGTTCATAATACCATTTTGGTACTCGTTTTCCTGACTTAGTTACAATATATTCGGGTTCTACAATATTTGTAGGCTCTAATTTTGGAAGATTTTTCAACCATAAACAAGTTTTCTTTGGCTCTTTATGTCCAAATTGAAATGGTTGAATAATTTGATCTGGTTTTCTCCATATTGTAGACATAATCCCGACAGGATTTTCTATTGCCACCTTATTTATATGTTCTAAGTCAGTAAATTCCAAAAAAAACTCTATAGCTTCTTTTCTCTGTTGCTCCCTTCTAGGAAACCTATCTTGATATTCTGGTTTAAACCACTTATTTCCTGTTACAGTAAGGTAAGTGCAAGGAGGGTGAGCTATCACCAAATCCCAAGAATCTGTTAGCATATCTAACACATTTCCTTGGTAATGTTTTCCTTCTATCTCTGTTGGTAATAGGTCACAACTCCATGCATTATGTCCCCTTTTAGTAAAGGCTTCTCTCACAACTCCTGAAAACTCACATGCAACTAAAACATTCATGAAACTCCTTTCTATTTATAATATAATTATACACCATATTTATAAATTGTCAAGGGGCTACTTATCAACTTGTTTTGCATGTTCTTTAAACCACTCAACACCACAAAATCCCATATAAGAACCTGTATATGGATTTGCAAAATGAATAAACCCTTGGGATAAACCCATCTGTTTAAATTCTGTTTCTCCGTTAACAGCCCTTATAATGACTTCCTTGTTTTCATGATCTCGTACTTTGTAAAGGCTACCTAATTTTATTTCCTTCACGGAGCTCCTTTCTACTCTTCTTCCTCAAAAACAGCTTCTATGGTTCCTTTTATTAGCCCACCCAACAAACTGATCTTCCATTTTACAGGAGTTTTTATCTCAAATAAAACGGTTTCTTCTTCCTCTTCTGGAGGGGGAGGTTCCACAGGAGGAATAATGACAACTGAAGTTGCCCATTCTTTGGTAGGGTCATTATAAATCTTACCTTTTTCATACTCCCACCAAGCAGGTTTTCCAATATCCAATAAAGTAGCTGGCTTTTCAACTGCCCAATGACTCAATAAAATATCAAAAGTTTCTAGCAGTCTCATAGTTTCTATTCTGTTGTTTGTAATCAATGCGTTCCAGAAAGTGGGGGTTACTCTTAACAGAGGCTTCACTAAAGGATTCATTTTCTTTTTCACATATTCATCTTGATAGACACGCAGATGGTCTAAATTAAACATATTTGATTGGGGAGCTTTCCAAATATCTAAGATAAAAGGAACCCCATTATTCCAATCAGAATATTTTAATTCACCTAACAACTCTTCAAACTTAGACCCATTAGAATATTCATTAAAATCAGAATAGAGAATCGGTTGATGAATAACCCCTCTTTTCAAGGGGCTTTCATTGTTCCATTTACTCAAGAATTGTGGGTCACGATCTTTCCCAGTTAATCCAACAAAGTAAACAAAATCAAAATATGATGGGATTAAATCGGGTTGGTCATTATAAATAAAACCTTTCTTCATTTACACCTCTTCCTTCTATAAACCTAAACCTAAATATCTATTTAGTAAAAAGATTACTATTACCAACGCAATAATAGCTATTACTAGTTTTCCCCAAGGTGCAGGGATTACTGGCACAACATAGTGCCAGAGCAAATAAAACACAATGGCTAACACAATACAGATTATTAACAGTTCTACTAACATACTAACCTCCGGAGGCTACCCTTTATTTATAGAGACGGTTGCCAAGATTTTTCTCTAAGTCAGGCGTGATGGATTTGAACCACCTTCTACTCAATCACAGTGAGTTATTTTACCGATTAAAACTACCACCTGTATTAGCTGGCACGAGTGGGTTTGAACCACTATTCAACGATTAACAGTCGTTTGTCCTACCATTAGACGACACGCCAATTTGTAATGTTCTAGCGGAAAGTAGATGATTTGAACATCTGACACTCGTTTTGGAGACGAGAATTTTACCACTAAACTAACCTTCCAAGGTTGCGGGTAGGGGAGTTGCACCCCTCAAAGATGGCTTATGAGGCCGTCCAGCTCACTGGAGCTTGAACCCGCACGAAGTCGGTTAACCTGTACACCGAAAGGTATTCTCTTGCTAAGCTTTTGCTTTTCGTGGAAACTTTTTCTTCAACCAAGTCCATAGATCAAACATTTCCACTCCAAACATATCTAAAACATATCTCAATACTCTGTTTATTACGATGATAAAGATCAGTAGTACTACCAGTATTGCTACAATTGAGAGGGTCAGTCCTAAAAGTCTAGCTAAAAAACTAAGTCCTGTTACAATCATTTTATTTCTCCACTGGTAAAATCGGCACTCCGGTTGCATTAAAGAAGGTTGTAAGGTCTGTTCCTTGAGGGATAAAGTAAATTGTTCCTACACCAAACAACTCTTTTAGACGCAGAAGTTTTTCTAACTCAAACGCTTCCTTATTTTTAGAATACACTTCGTACTGTGCTGCAATTTTCCTTCCTTCACGAGTAGCAATTTCTAATTCTAATTTAGTTTGTTCTTGTTGCACTTTAATTTGTTCGCCTAAAACCTCTACATCATTTATTGCCTGAAGCTTGTCGTTATCTGCTTTTTGTTTAATTAGTTTTTGTCTTTCCAGCTCTTTCTCCGTTTGAACATTTATAACAGCTTTTTCATTTAGAATAGCCATATATGCAGGGTCTACACTAATATTTTCTATAGTTACATTAATAACTTCAAAAGAGTATTTACTAGTGTCCTTTTCTAATTGTTCATTCATTTTATCAGCCAAACCATTTCTATCATCAAGCAACTCAGTTAATGTAAATTCTCTTACTGAATTTTTAATCCCTTCTCGAGCTGTAGCAGTGACTACGTTTACAAGATTTTGGTCACTCATTAGACTACTCCAGTTAGTAACTATATTTCTTACACTAGCATCATCTCCCTGTCTACGACCTTGAATAGTAATTTTTACTCCCACTGCTTGGTTTCCAGAAGTTAGTACTTCGGGGTCTTCTACTGAAAAAGTAAGTGTGTCAATACTCATAACTTTTAAGTCAGACCAAAACATCCACTTACTATAAACTCCTGCCCCCAAAATTTCATCAATTTTGTTTCTTATGAGCATTACACCAACTTCGTTTGCCTTAACGTCCTCGTTAATTACACAACCTGTCAATACAAATGACGCTAACAACATTACTACTAAAAACTTTCTAAATCCTTTCATCTTGCTCCTTTCTACTTTTCTAATTTATCACACCAAATGCCACCATCAGAAATAAGATAGTAACATATATAACCGTATTCAAAGTCAACAACTCTTTTTACATAGTACCCCATAGACTCATTGACTCTCTCTGGTTCTTGGGTAACATTATAATTAGTAACTACCTCTGGTGGTTGGCAAGAAGCCAACAATAAAGCTAACAAAATTACTACAAACAAAAACCTTTTCATAAATCTCCTTTCTTTTATGATGAGGCTTTATCAGGTCGCTCATCCGTGTTGTGGCAACTAATCCCTAGCCATAGTAAGCATGAAACACTGTCAAAGCAATGCACTCTTCCCAACACTAACGTCCTAGTTACGAGATGCCCTCATTGAAAGCCTCTTAATAATATTATAACACATTTTTATAAGTTGTCAATAACTTTATTAACAATTTCTTGTTTTGTTTCATAAACTGGTAGCTTTAAAATTTCAATCTCTATATTTGGTAAGATTTCATAAATATATTCTTCCAAACTTTCAATATCTTTTGAGGCTCTCCCCAATAATAGAAATTCTTTTCCATTATGTTTTATTAAAAAAGCAGAAGCTAACAAATATTCCTCTCTTCCTGTTTTTATATCATAAAAACGATTACAGAGGAAGCAGTAATTATAGACTGCTTCCTCTAATACTAACAATTCTAAACAACTATTACATTTGATACACTTTGGCATCAGAATCCACACCCAAATAAACACGCATTGCGTTCAGTAAGTCGAGTCTACTTTTTCCTGTTGACACAACATATGTATCGCATCCATCATTAAACAGATCAAACCAATCATCAAACTCATCAGAATGAACAAACATATATGCCAAATCGGAAACTATCCTTTCTTCAGAAACATTGGGGTGCTCCCCTTGCTCTATCCACTCACCTACATATGTAAATTCCATATTATGCTTCCTCTCCCCAAGCAAAGTCTGCTTTCTCTGCTTCTCTTTCTTCTGCTTTTCTCGCAGCATAAGTAGTCATTGGTTTCAAACCAGCGGTATATCCTACTAAACTAACGAGAGAACTTAACAAAATTACACCTATGTATTTTAGAATTTCTATCCAACCAAGCCCGAACAAGGGCGATTCTACACCGGATACCCCTAAAGCTACTAATGCAAAAGGCATTAAAGCATTTAACAGTGGGATACTTATAGTGTAAAACGCGGTTGGAAATTCATAATTCGGGTCTTTAGCAACCCATTTTCTCCAAGCCATTTTTATAACTTGAACGATTAGTGTGGTTAAACCACCTGCAGTTAAAACTTCCATCTTTCCTCCTTTACCAAATCTTTAAATTTTTCTTAACATCTTTAATAACATCGAGAGCTTTGTTGTATAAGTCTTCCAAAGTACCCTCGTTATTAATAACATAATTATATACTGATGGGTCAAGATTATTTAGATCAACCTCTGATTCATCAGTATAAAGGGAAGTACCACGAAGAGATTCCCTTTCTGGAGATTCTATCTTTACTAGATACAAATCAACTGTACCTTTTGATTCTTTAACAATTCGTTTAAAAAATCTGTATTCATTATCAAATCTCCAATCATCCACGAAAACAAAATCTGTAAACTCATCTACTTTATCAAATAAATGTTTAGCCCACATATCTATATAGTAATTTCTACCAGCCTTTCCTAATTCAATTAGAAATCTTCTACCTCTCTCATCTTTCTTTCTATCCCACCCCAATAGTTGGGCAGTATTTTTTATTTCGTCTGCAAATGCCATTAGTTTTGATTTAAATGCCATATGAAAACAAATCGTATTACAGGCAATAGCAAAAGAAGTTTTTCCAACTCCTGCTTTTCCTGTTACAAGAAAGATAATTTGTTTGTCTGGTATACCCATTAGTCACTCCTTTCTCCCTTTGACGAATGATACTCTTCTAGTATTCCCTCTAAAACTTTACAGGACATAAACCCATTATCAACAAGAAATTTTATTATAAAGGATAATGTTCCAACAGAAATTACTAAAGAAGACTCTGATGAAAGAAAAAAGTCATACCCATCAGTTTGTTTTATAACAAGTATATTACTGGGTAATTTCGTTACTGTCAGTTTTGCCATCTATTTCTCCTCTTTTTACATTGAAAAGGTCTCCGTCACAGGATTCAAGATAAGAAGTAAATGTCAGTAACAAATCACCAGTAGCTACTTCCTTATCTTTATGAACAGAAACAAACTCAACTTTTCTATTCTCCCATTTTTCACCCTCTATCAAACGTCCCTGCACAAAACTAATAGACCCTTTCCACTCTTCCCCTTCCTTTTCGATAACTACTAAGTAGCTGCTCATATGTCCAACAAAATCATCCATATTATTCTCCTTTATATTGAAGTCCTAATCCATTTTCTAACAAAATCCAGTTTATCATGGAGCTTCTCTAAAATTTCCACATCTGGTATATTATGGGCTATTACTTCTTTCAATGCTTCTGGGTCTCCATATTTAGCCTTTCTCCAATCATCTTTGCTAATCGGTGTCTTACCCTCTATCCCTAAATAATCACAAGCGTTATCCAAGCTTTTTCTCGAGAGATTTAATTTTGATTTTACAGTATAGTAAAGATCAAAATGGTAAAGCTCGCCATACCCTGGAAATTCCATATCATAGTGTAAAGCCTTTGTCCTTAAGTAGGGTATGTCAAATCTTGTACCATAGTATGTAACTATTATAGCATACTTTTTCATTTCGTCAACACAACTTTTAATAAGTCGTTTATCATACACACCATTAAATAACTCAGCTTTTGTTATAACATCTGTTGTAACTGCCCCTCCCTTTTCTTTAATAGCCCACGAAAGCATTGTGCTAAAGTCAGCTTTTAAACCATCAGTTTCTATATCAAGATAACCTATTTTATAGTCTGGGTATTGATACCAAGGAACACCTGTTAATCTTTCAAACTCCCTATCATCCTTAAAATCATACTTTATTAACCCTTTAGCAAAACAAGATGGGTGTTCTTCTATCGTATGTCTATGGATACAGCGTAGGGTTTGTGGGTCAAACTTCTCCTTTTTTTCTTCACTTTTCTTTTTTAATATATCTGGTAACTTCATTTAAACTCCTTTATTTATAGTTTATGACAACTCTTTTTGTTGAGCTCTTCATGTATTCCAGAGCTTTAATAATCTGCTCTTCGTTTAAATTATATTTATCTTTCATATAATTAACATACCCTAAATCAGAAAAATTATCTCCTAAAACAAAAGCAATTCTGTCACAAACAGCAGAAAACTTTTTTGTAACAGTGGGTCTAGCAATATTAAGCTTCTCTGAAACTTCTTCTATAGAAAGTCCAGTCTTTAATAAGTTAACAATTTTTCTATCGAATGGTTTTATTAGCTTCTTGTCTATTAATTCATCAAGAGTTTTCTCTACTGATAAAAGATCAGAGTATAAATCTGAATTCATATCCACATCTGTTATATCATTTTCTGTACGAATAACTCCATCCTTTATTGCTTGGGAACCTCTTAATAAATTTTCAACATACCACGAAGCCATTAGATACCAATCTCCTTGTAGCAAACATCAGTAAACGGACAATTATCACATATCTTGTATCCAAATAAGCCTGTTCTTACAAATAAATTCCTCTTTAAATTAAACTCTAATCCGTCTGCTACATAAGGCAGAGTTACATTGAAAAATTCTTTTATTAAAGCTTCGTTTGGTTCATAGGTAACTATCTTTCTTGTTGGTAAAGATACATAATACATTTTCTTTGGTTTCTCTCCATACAATTTAGTGTAAGCATACTCATATAAAATAAATTGAATGTCTCCACTAATATCTGTTGGAACCACAGAACCTGTTTTCCAATCTATAATGATTCCATCTTTTGTAACTCTGTCAAACTTACCAACAATGGTTAGATCATTACCATAGGGGATTCTGAAAAATTGTTCTACTGTATCAGTCTCATCTACAAGATATGTAAAATGTTCAAAAAAACTAACAAGGGATCTATAAATAATAGATGAACCTCTTTTTAAATTATACGACATTATATGATTTTCTGCTAATTTTATAGCTTTATCATAATCATTCCAGTGGTTTTCTAATGATTCATGTACAATTGTACCCACTGTCATTTGGTAAGTCTGCTCTTGTTCTTCTGGTTGGTTTATTCTATAGTAAGCTTTTCTATTACAAGAGAGAAAATCTTTTATCATGGAAGCACTAAGTCTTATGTTCATGATACTGCCAACCGTTCGTTCGCTGACTGTGTTCTCCAAACATCTATTTTAGATCTCTCTAATCCAAACTTTAGTTTAGCCGCTTCTAAGTCAGCTCTTGCTCTAGCTAACTCTCTTCTTTTTTCCACTAATTCACCCTTCTCCCCTGTAAAAGCAACTGTTGATTTTAACTGTGTCATAGAAATAACCTTCCCACTCACAAATTTCTCTGGGTTTGAGGTATATTCTTCTATAATTTCAGCCTCTTTTGCTTTTATATACACATCTAAATACTCTGCTTCTAATGACAAGTCTCTAATTTCAAAAACTAATCTGTCTAAATCATCAAAATCTGGTAGTTTATTAAGTTCTATAGTACTCATTGTCCATCCTTTCTTTTAATTCATCAAATACCCTACAAATAAAATAGGTTGTTAAAATAAGTTGTTGAGAAGAGTTAGGAGAAATTAGATAGCAATTAAAAATGTAATCATCTAAAAGTTTATTGGATGCTTTATAAATAGAATAGGGGTTGAAATCTAAATCATGCCTCCATCCAGAAAAGCCTAAATATTCTTTTAGAATATACTCTGCTTCAGCGGGCTCAATCCAAAACTTATTCACTATATAGGAAACTGATCTTCCTTCTATACACGTTAATAGAATTTCCTCACTAGAAAGATAATCTACTAGATGCTCACTAAAATGTAAGTTATTAAGATAAATATTTTTTATTTCCTCAAAAGCATCTTTTTGTTCTATACTCATGTTTTCTCCTTGTAGAATTCGTCCAATTCTTTTTGGAGAGTTGTAACAAGATTCAATAAATAAACGAAAGTATCAATATCTAGTATTGTAAAAATTTGTACTCCGTCTTTTGCTCTGGCTCCAGAAAACTTACCTGTCAGAAATGGTAATGCGTAATCCTGTGAAGCTTCTTCAATGATCTTATTCAACCATTCTTTCTTTACAGTAAGTTGTTTCTCTCCCCCATAACCCGCTTTACATTCTCCTTTAAGTTTCTTTGGAACACCAAATACTGTTCCTGTTATATCTCCCTTCAAAAAAGGCTCATTTATAACAGTACCAATTGCACCACTGCCGGGTATCTTCTTAAATTTAGCCTCTATAAGGTTCTTGTTAAGGTACTCTACTACTTCTTTTTCAAATCTACTTCCTTTGTTCTTTGCGTAACTCATAGCTCTCCTCATTTGTCTTTTATTATACCATTTTCTTTAACAAAAGTCAACCCTACAGTACCAATTGGGCCTTCTCTATTCTTTAGAATAATGGCTTCCATTAGACTTGGGTCTTTAGTATGAGAATTGTACACCTCATCTCTATACAAACCAATAACAATATCAGCATCCTCTTCTATATTACCAGATTGTCTAAGGTCAGCTAGTATTGGTCTTTTATTGTCTCTCATTTCTACATTTCTGTTTAGTTGTGATAATAAAACTGTAGTTATTTTTAATTCATTTGCTAATAATTTCCCCATTCTAGTAACCCTTCCCAAGGCGTGGGTTGCTTCATTATTCCTATCCACTACTAATTGTAAATAGTCCAGATAAATAACCTTTACTCCAAAGTTAGCTTGGTACTTTCTTATTGTAGCAAAAATATAATCTGATGAAGAGAAGAAATTTGAGTCTATATAAATAGGAAGTTTCTTTAATTTTTCTACTGATTCTCTTACTTTGTTCAGCTCTCTAGAGTTTAGATACCCCATTGTGATTGCTGTATTTTCTATACCAGTATCAATTGTGATCAGTCTTTTTGCTAACTGTTCCTTTGGCATCTCTCTACTAATAATAAGACTTGGTACACCTTCTATTGCCTGTTTGTATGCAATATTACAAACCATACCACTCTTAGCCATACCAGGTCTACCTGCAATAATCCATAAAGTACCGGGTTGCATTCCACTAGTAGCAGTGTCTACTGCTTTCAAACCAGTCTTTATTCCTGGAATTCCTGGGTTACTAACTCGTTCTTCTATTCTCCTAAGAGATAAATCCATAATAGTATTTAAACTTTCTATATCATCAGAAGCAGATATAGAAGTTAGCTTATCTAAAGATTCTCTCAGAGAATTTATAGCTCCGTTTGGATCACCAGAAGTAATTACCTGTTGTTGTGCTTGTGTAGCAAGTGAAATAAGACTTTTTGCCTTATAGGAATTTATAACAATATCTACAAACTCTTTTAAATTATTTTCGTTACTATTAAACTTATAAATATAATTCAGGTAGTCTCTACCACCTGCTTTTAGCATAGTACCTGTGCTACCCAAATTTGTTTCTAACATATTCAAGTCAGGTACTAATTTTTTTGCCAATAAATCAGCCATCAATCTAAAAATTAATTGGTTTGGCTCCGATGAAAACATATAACTTCTTAAATCCTGTGTCTCAAAAAACTTATCAGGATTGTGTAATAAAATACTCAGTACAGAAATTTCAGCATCTGTTTGGAAAAGCTCATCACTCAATCTTACCTCCTTGCTTTTTCTATTTCTTTATTAACCCTCTGTATAAAGCCCTCTAAGGAGGGGTGATCTAAATATTTACTTTCGTCTGTTATACCGGAATTTCTTTTACATAAATACGCCAGTAACCCATAAGGAAACTTAGAAATTTCTAAATCATTTGATTCGGCAATATCTACTACTGCATGAAATAAGGATTTTCTCCCATATAATTTAAGTAGTTTGGCTATCAGCATATACTCTGTTTTAGAGACACTTACTGGTAGCAAATCTCTCATCATAGAGGAGAAGAAGCCTACTGGATTTTTCGTTTCATATAATTCCTTAAAATAATCAGCAACAACTCCCTCTCGTTCTATAAAATCCACTAATCCTCCAAATATGAGGAGGGTCAGAGCATCCTCCGACCCTTTTCCCCACCAAATATTTAATTTTTATCCAAAAAGTTTCTTGATCATATCCTCAGCATCTTTAGAAACTTCTTCGAGTTTCGCTTCCTCTTTTTTAGAGGCTGGAGAAGCAACATCGTCTTTCTTATTTCTTGATAAGAAGATATCTCTGATTGAAACCCCTCTTAAAAACTCAATGATTTCTTCTTTACTCAGTGTAGTAATAGCAGTAGATGGATCAAATAATTCTTCAGTAATATCCAGCACATCATTTCTCTGTGGCTGTGCCATTACAGTCATTTCTCTTCCTTTAGAACCCTGCTCTACTGAAATGATAATATCATAACTGTTTATTGGAAGTGGCTCTAAGTCTGCCCCTCTGTTTAGCTTGCTAATTCTATTCAAATCTTTAGCAACTGTATCTGAAACTGTTACTAAATAGATTTTGTTAATGGGAGCTGGTTTAGTGTCTGTAATAAATGAACCACACTCTGGACAGATTGAAGGGAAGTTACCACCACGTGGTTTTGTAACAGCCTGACATTTTGGGCAGGTTTTAGCATCTGTTCTATCTAAAACATTGAATGAATGTCGTCTAGAAATTGGGCTGTATCCCTGTGCGTTTCGGAATGTTCCGGGGTGTTCCAGCTTTAGTTGAGCGTTTATATTACAGATAGGACAATCATCTCCTAAACATCTTATGGTAGCTTTACCACCACGAGAGATAACATAATGTGTATCAACTGCAGTAGCTGTCTCGTCTAAAATACGAAGAGTATGCTCTCCTACATCTAAACGTAGGAATTGTGATTTCTTAAAAAGTGTTGGTGTACGAACGTCTGCGAATGACATAATTTAATTCTCCTTTTCTTTTGCTTGTTCTTTTAAAAATGCGTCTAAATTGTCGATTTGGTTTATCTTGAGGTCTTCCATGAGATTTATTACATCTTCTATTGATTTGCCTCTTGTTGATTCCATTAATTTAATGTATTTGTTATAATTTTGTTCTATTCTTAGCAACATTAAACTTGTCAATATGGTTATGAACTGTTCATTATTTACTAACTCATCTGGTATTTCTGACACCTCCTCACTAAATTTTATATTCTTGTAGTCCCCCAAACTATACAACCTTTCTATATTAATTTTCCGCTTCATATTCTATCTCTCCTTTCTCTACAGGTATTTTTCCAGTTACATTATAGCACTCTTGTATAATCTTGTCAAGTACTTCTTTGTTCTCTTCCAAAAATGCTTTTGTTTTAACCACTCCCTGTCCTAAAGTGTTTCCTTCATAAGAATAAAAACTTCCTCTTTTTTGTAGCACACCTAACATATCTGCAAATTCAATTACATTCCATACTCTGTCAATACCCTTCCCAAAAATAAGAGGAAAAGAAAATGATCTGAACGGTCTTCCTAATTTGTTTTTCTTTATAACAAAGGTGGAATAAATTCCGATTTTCTCTTCTCCCTGCTTTATAATCTCTCCTCTAGAGAGAGCTATCCACAGAGAAGTAAAATGTCGTAGTGCGTTCCCCCCAGGGACTTCATAAGTACCCATATAAGACTTGGGATTACTTCTAACTTGATTTACAAATATAAACGCTACATTTTTCTCTTTGATAATATAAGTATTTCTTCTTAGAAACTTAGACAATAGTCTTGGTATTAGCATCATAGAATTATCTGTAAGATCTTTCTCTAATTCCTCTTCTGGGGACATAGCTCCAATAGAATCTAGTATAACCAATTTAAAGGTTCCAGATCTAATTCCTAACTCACAGATATTCAAACTATTCTCTGCTGAATCTGGTTGATATAGTTTAAATAATTCTTCTGGTAATTCTCCAACAATATTGTTAATAAAAGCACCATCTATTGAATTCTCCGCATCCACATAAAGGGTTTCTAATCCCATATCTACTGCATTCTTAGCTATATTTAAACATAGTGTTGTTTTTGCACTAGAGTATGGTCCATAGATCATGGTAATTCTTCCTCTGGGGATACCACCTACTTCAGTAGATACGTCTAAACTGATAGCACCAGTAGGAATTACTTCTAATCTTTCATCTCTTTTGGACGTAAATTTATCATACCCATCTTGCAATTCTTTTAAATAATCAACGTGTTTTATATTTTTTGCCATTTGTACTCCTTTAATGTACCCAATAATCTGCTATTTTTATATCAATCTTAGGTGGTACTACTCCCTGCAGTACTGCCTCTTCCCACTTCAACATACAATCTCCAACAAATTTCATTGCTTCCTCTGCCACACTATCCTTTGCACTCACTAAAATTTCATCGTGAACCTGTAATAATACTTTAAAATTATCTTCCCCAAATGGGTTATTATAATACATATCTATCATTGCTAGTTTTGTTATATCTGCAGAGGTTCCCTGAACAATATGATTTATCCCCTTTTTTATAATAGAATCCTTCTCCCAATACATTTCATTTGGGTCTTGGTATAAAATCTTTTTCTTATAGAAACGTTTTCTACCAAAATAAGTATTAGAATACCCCAGATCATAAACAATATTTCCGACTTTATCTTTAAAAGCTGCGTACTGTGTGTAAACTTTAAAGTAGAAATCATTCAAATATCTCTTACCCTCTTCCATAGGAATGTTCCAGTTTTTCCACAGACCAAATTCAGTAATACCATACACCACCCCAAAATTTAGTGCTTTACCTTTACTACGTTCATCTTTAGTAACTTCATCATAAGGTTTGTCAAAAAGATAGGCTGCAGTATTTTGGTGAATGTCCAAATCTTTTACGAAAGCTTCTATTAGTTTGGGGTCTCTACAAATTGCTGCTAGAACTCTCAGCTCTTGTTGAGAATAGTCAGCACAAATAAACTTATAACCTTCTTCTGCAATAAACGCACTTCTGTAGTCACTACCAGCAGGGATATTCTGTGCGTTTGGTTTTTCACTGCTAAACCTTCCTGTTTGTGTACCTAATTGATTAAAACTAGGGTGCACTTTTCCAGTTATTGGATTGACGGCTGTAAGAAAATCCTCTCCATACGTACCGGCAGACTTAGCTACCTCTCTAAAGTCCACTAATTGTTTTATTAGTGAGTGTTTATGGTAAACCTTATTAAGAGTTTTCTCATTTGTGTTTTCTATTCTTATTTTCAGAATGTTATTGATAAAATTAAAGGCTTGTGCACTGGAGGCTGGATTAAAATGTTTGATAGCTAACTCTCTCATCTTTGATGGCTCTGTAACTTGAGAAAAAGCTAACCTATCTCTCTTTGTTTTAATCTCTTTTATTTTTAAATATTCAATTAATTCAAGAGCGTTCTCAAACTCTCTTTTAGAAAACACAATATCTAAAGCGGCTTCTTTAAAAGCTTTTCCAGCTTCTTCTGCTTTTTTAGTAGCCTCTTCTGCCATCTTCAACCAAGCAACCTGATCTACTTTTATTCCAGCCAACTCCATAGAAACTACAATAGGAACAACTTTAGATTCCATAGTAGAAATGGTTTGTTGTTTGGTTTCTTCAATTAGTTTTAGTTGTTTGTAGTAGATTTCTTTCAGGTATTTTACATCTTCCGATGCATAAATTAGCATTTCATTTGTAAGAGAAGTAAGCTCACCCATTTTATAAAATTCTTTTCTTATTTCTTTATTCAATTCCACATCACAATACTCTAAAACTAACTCCTCTAGAGAGGGGTATTGAGAGAGAAGAATACCTTGATTAATAAGAACATGATTCAGTTGAGTACAGAACAGATTTTCTAGTGAGATTTTATAATTGTGTTTAAGCATTTTCACATCAAAGGCTATATTATGCCCAACAACTTTTTTCTTTTTAATAGGAAGTAAAATATCTTTATATTCTTTAAAAGAAAGTAAATCAAAAACATAAATCTCCTCTGTGTCGTCAAACATTATTTGGATAGTGTACATTTTAGAAGAGAACGGGTCTAGCCCGCTCGTTTCTATGTCTAAATAAATGATATCTGTTGTGTTACAGTTTTCTAAAAAATTGGTAAAAATATCTGATTCTTTTTTTTCAACTATTTTCATAAAACTCCTTTCAGAACCTCATATATAAGGGATACCTAGAGTATACCATACTTTTGAGACTTGTCAAGAGGAAAAATCTTCCTTTTTTTAAAAGAGTTAATTAAAGATTCTATTATATTTAATATTAATTAATAATTAATGTTATAATGTTTATTAATAATTAATTAATATAAAGCTCCTTTCGATAAATCGAATAGATTATAACGATTTATAAAGTGTTTGTCAAGTGACATTTGTCATATACTTTATATGACATTTATCAGTTGACTTCTTAGAGATTTACAGTATACTGGTACCATAATGCAAATTATAAAGGAGGCACATGCCAAAAGTAAAAACAGAAAATGGTAAGGAAATTTATTCATGCTCTATTTGTGGTAGAAAATTTGGT
>Ga0105098_10000239_pt1 | contig 17858 bp, 10 predicted proteins | sample PPLLak21cMay2015_FD_79137 | JGI IMG/M metagenome (GOLD analysis project Ga0105098, IMG submission 79137) | Freshwater sediment microbial communities from Prairie Pothole Lake near Jamestown, North Dakota, USA - PPLs Lake P7 Core (1) Depth... | ecosystem: Environmental > Aquatic > Freshwater >... | reverse complement strand
ATAATCCAAATAAGCATACGCGTCGATCACCGTGCGGGACTCAGTCGCCATGTCGTAACCATAGCGCATGGACGGCGGCCAATCCACGATACCGTATTGATAATGGCCTGATCCGCCGGTGAGACGGTGGATCAGGCCGGTCTCGGGCTGCTGGTGTCGGTGCACGTACTCGGCGATGCTTCTGAGCCTGGGGTAATGCTGGCGCAAAAAATCCAGGTCTCCCGTCTGCAGGTAATATTGCCAGACCCACCACAGATACGCCTGCGTGAAGTCGGGAATATCGCGCGCGCCATCGCCATTGGGATAGACGGCGTTGATCCGCCCCTGATCCAGAGGCGAAGACCAGTAGTGATCCATCGATTGCAGGAATTCGACTAACGCCTTGCGCGTGGACAATCGTTCCCCATAGGCCGACATCGCCACCAGGCTCTCGTTCAGACCATCGACCAGAAAGCCGCCCTTTTCGCGCGTTGGTGTGTCGATGAACGCTTCCTGGGCGCAGGGCTTGAGTGAATATTTCAAAAAGTCCCAGACGCGGTTCAGGACCGGGTCGGATGACTCAAACGCCGAGTGATCATCGTCGAGGTCCAAATGCCTCTCGAGAAAAACAAAGTTCTCCGTTGTAATGGGCAGCGGGGAATGCTCCACTTGAAAGTAGCGTATCCCCAGGTATTCCAGCGGCAGGAAAGTAAACTCGCTGCCGTTCAAGACGGCTCCGTAGGACAGATCGGTGTTCTGGCTGGTGTGCATGTCAACCCTGCCATCGCCGTCCAGGGTATAGCCGCCCCGCATTTCCACCCGCGCGCCCGGCACCCCTCCGGAAAAGCGGATCTGCGGCCGCCCGGCATGGACTCTCCCCAGGTCGATCACATACATGCCGCCGCCTTTATCCAGGATGAAGACAGGCGCAACAGCCCGTTCAACGATGCGGGTCAGGTCCGGGGTGAGAGCCCCCAGCCAGGGCGAGGTTGGATGCTGCCCAATTTCCACAGCGAAGTCCCAGGCTGAGTCATCGTAGTCCGGATCATTCCAGTCCGGCATCAGACGGGCGGCGTCGATGACCTCGACGTAGCCGACCCCTTCGTCGTTGCGCGCCGGCGTCCCGGACTGCCAGCCTTCGGCGCGGCGCTGCTTCCAATGGCTATTGGTCCCCACCAGCGTACAGGCGCCATCTGCATACTCGATGATGGCCTTCAGGATCAGCCCGCGCGCACTTTCGGGGCGTCCCTGCCCGGCGCCAAACCAGTGTGTAAGAACTGCAAAACTATTTTTCCGATTGGGGCGCAGGCCGGCCGTGACATCGTAGGCGTTGTAGTATTGGTATTGAGGATAATGATAGGAGGGACCTTGCCCCACCCACTGGCCGTTCAGGTACAGCACATATTTGTGGACGGCGCTGATGAAAAGAGTCGCGCGGCGGATAGGTTGATCCAACAGGTCAACAGTCTGACGGTAGTATGTGTAATCGTCAGACTCGGCGGTCGCGCGCCGGATCCACCGCGCGCCGGCCCAGGCTTTATTGGAGAGCAAACCAGTCACAAAAGTAGCCGGCTCGGAATATGGGCTAACGTTCCCCAGCTTGTCCCAGATGCGGACCTTCCAGAAATACAGCGTGTTACTTGCCAGAGATCGCCCATCGTAAACGATGTGGCTTTGACACCGGCCGGGGACGACACCGCTATCCCACATGTCGCCGAGATCAGCATAGAGAGCGGCAGGTGAGGCCGCCACCAGCAGTTGATAACCGGACTGAATTTGGTCCGGAGCCGGATGAGCGAGGTACCAGCCAAAATATGGACGATCCGGCGTTCCCACCGGATTCACGACATCGTTGACTCGCAGGTTGCCGGGAGCACAGGGAAGCAAAGCATTCATATCATCTATTCTGGCAAGTAAGACCGCCAGCGCGAACTTTCTCATGAAATTCTGTGGGATGTATGGCTCGTGAAGTATTGGGCTTATTCAGGCTGCCAGCCGGCATACAGGGGATGCCCGGCCTCGATGGGTAACTCGACCGTCTGCCGCGTACGCGCCGAATAGTAGATCGCTGTGATCAACTCAAACGATGCCCGCGCATCCGCCAGGGTGACCGGAAAAGGCTGGCCTGAGTGCAACGCCTGAGAGTAGTGATAAAACTGACCTGCATGTCCCTCCGGCAATGGCGCAAAGCGCTCCAGGGCAGCGGCGATCTGTTTTTCCTTCTCCGGCGTGTCACCCGTGAAGGTCCACTCATCGCTGGTATTCGCATATGGTTGCAGGTTACTTTCCGCCGTCAGGTTGCTAAAACAAAAGCGCTGCCGGCTGATTTGCTGCACGGAGCCGGTTGTCACAGAGAGAGAGGCCAGTGACCCATCTGCCATTTGCAGAGAGACCGAGACCGTGTCTTCGGTCTCAATCGGGTTGACCAGGGTAGCAATGTGAGCCGCCACGCTCCTGGCTGGGCCCAATATGTAGGTAACAACATCATGCGCATGGACGCTGAGCGTGACCAGCGCCCCGCCCAATTCCGTCTGCCATTTGCCTCGCCAGGGGACCGCGTAATAATCCGGTCCCCGCCGCCAGGCGGTTTCGCTCGTGGTCAGATAGGCGTGCCCCGTCAGTCCCTGGTCCTGCAGCCATTTGAGCTTCTGCAGCCCATGCCCAAAGCGATATTGGAAAATAGGCATGACTCTTTTCCCCGACTGGGCTTCGGCGGCGATGAGCTCATCCACTTGTTGGAGCGAGCCAGCGATCGGTTTCTCACAAATCACGTGCTTACCGGACTCCAGGACCGCCAGCGTTTGTCGATAGTGAAGGTAGGATGGCGTGCAAAGGTCGACCACGTCAACATGGTCCATGCAATACAACTCGTCAATGGCAGTCGTTACGCGCGGGATACCAAACGTCTCCGCGAGCTCGCGAGCCCGCGTCATATCGATATCGCAGACCGCGTGCACCTCGAACAGGTCGGGCATACTCTTAAAGGCAGCGATATGACCTCGTCCCACCCCGCCGCCCACGACAGCTACGCTGAGTTTTCCGGTCATTGCTGTAAGTGTCCTAATTGTGCCGCCTGGTCTTCCGCTTGGAGTGCCAGCTCTGAAGCCAGGAAGACGTGCGCCTGCGGTACGGCCGTCTCGGTGCGGTTCATGATATCGGCGATCAACTGGCGCCCGTAAGGCAGTTCCATTGCGCTGCAATCGAGATAGTGTTCGCCCTTGTGATCGACCAGGAAGAGGTGATCTGCTCCCGGCCTCCCGGCGAGATCGCAGTACTTCCGTATCTCGATAAAGCCTTCCGTGCCCAGGATCGTCAAGCGTCCATCCCCCCAGTTGCTCAAACCGTCCGGCGTGTACCAATCCACGCGGATGTAACCGGTCGCCTGATCGCTGCGCAGGATCATTTCGCCAAAGTCTTCCAGTTCTTCATACTCAGGATATTTGTAATTGGCGACCTGCGCTGTGACCACCTGTGCATCTGCAGAGTTGGTGAAGAAAAGAAACTGGTCTACCTGATGGGAGGCGATGTCTGTGAGAATTCCGCCATACTGATTTTTCCGGAAGAACCACGGAGGGCGGCTGGGAAGGTTGATGCGATGGGGACCCAGTCCAACGGTCTGAACGACCCGGCCGATCGCGCCCGCCCGGACCAATTCGCCGGCTTTGACCGTCGCGGCGCTTTCGAAGCGCTCGCTGAAACAGATCGAATAGATGCGGCCCGTCTCCCGTTGTACCCGGCGAACCTCAGCCAGTTGTCCCAGCGAGGTGAAACCGGGCTTATCGCTCATGTAGTCCTTGCCGTGCTGCATCACCTGAATGCCCAGGGCGGCACGCTCACATGGGATGCCGGCACTAATGACCAATTGGATCGACGGATCTTCTAAAATCTCGCGAGCCTCCCGGACCAGTTTTGCCTGTGGAAATGCTTCCATGTACGGCGCAACCAGTTCTGGCTCCGGCGCATGAACGGAAACCAATTCGGCTCCGGCGCGCAATAGCAAACGCGTCTGTCCGTAGATATGGCCATGGTTGAGTCCAATGGCAGAGAAACGCAGGGGTGGAAGATTGACAGTCATGCGGCCTGCATATTATCCCTTGAGACCGGTAGTGCTGATGCCCTGGACCAGGTAACGCTGGAAAAAGATGAAGATGGCAAACACCGGGATCAGCGACAGGGTGGCCATGGCGAAAATACCGCCCCAGTTGGTCACGGAATTGGGATCCGACATCGCCCGCAGCGCCAGGGAAACTGTATACAATTTTGGGTCGCTTAAGTAGATGAGAGGACCCTGGAATTCTTCCCAGGTCCAATAGAATGAAAAGATGGCCGCAGTGATCAACGCCGGCTTGATCAGCGGCAGGATGATACGAAAGAATATGCCGATCCGGCTGCATCCATCGATTTCTGCTGCCTCGTCCAATTCGCGGGGAATGCCGCGGATGAACTGCATGATCATGAAAATGAAGAACGCCTGGCCAGCCAGGCGAGGCACTAAAAGCGGCAGGTAGGTATTGATCCAGTCCAGTTTGTTGAACATGATGTACTGCGGAATCAATTGAACCTGAGAAGGCAGCATTAAGGTCAGGATCATGCAGGTAAACCAAAAGCTCCGGCCCTTGAACGGTATGCGGACAAACCCATACGCCACCACCGCCGAGGAGAAGACGGAAAACAGCGTTGCCAGGGTGGCGTAGATCAAGGAATTCTTGAAAAAGACGCCAAAATTGACGCCGCCAAACCCTTTCCAGCCATCTATATAATTCGAGAATGCCCACTCTTTGGGGATCAGGGAGGTGACATTCGTCCATATCTCAGACGGGCCTTTTAGAGAACTGGCAAACAACCAGAGAATAGGGTAGATCATCAACAGGCAGGCCAGTCCCACCAGAACATGGTAGAACCCGCCGCGCACCCTCTCTTTTTGCTTCTTGGTCAGTAGGAATCGGCTTGGAATCAATCTAGTGATCTGCATGACTAATCTACCTTATCCTCGTAAAAGACCCAATTCGAGGAGAACTTAAAGTTAATGGCGGTGAAGACCGCAATGACCAGTAAGAGTACCCAGGCCATCGCCGAGCTATATCCCATTTGAAAAACGATGAATGCGCGCTGATAAAGATAGAGCGCATAAACCAGGGTGGTATCCATGGGACCGCCATTGGTGATGACCAGCGCCTGGGTGAAAACCATAAAACCACTGATCATCTGCATGATCAAGTTGAAAAAGATAACGGGACTCAGCATGGGCAGGGTAATATTGACAAATTGGGCCCATTCCCCGGCACCATCCATGGCGGCGGCCTCGTACAATTCGCTTGGAATTTGTTTCAGTCCGGCCAGGAAGATCAACATGGGTGAACCAAATTGCCAGGCGGCTAGCAGAATAAGTGTCCAGATTGCCGTAGCCGGATGCCCGCTCCAGGCCGCGCCCTCAATGCCGAAAATCGCCAGGATCGCATTCACGACACCATCCGATCCAAACACCTGTCGCCACATGATCGCGACTGCTACGCTGGCGCCGACAATGGAGGGTGCATAAAAAGCAGCCCGATAGATACTGGTTAAACGCCTGGTGTTGTTAAGCAACATAGCAACTGCCAGGGCAAATAACAGCCGCAGAGGGACAGCGGTTAATATATAGTAAAAAGTCGCCCGCACTGCTTTCCAATAGCGCAGGTCACTGGTGAACATTCTTACATAGTTTTCCACGCCAATCCACTTGGGACTGGCGGTGAGACGATAATCGGTAAAACCCAGGTAAAGGGAAGCCAGCATCGGAATCAGGGTAAAGACAAAAAACCCGATCAACCAGGGAGAAATAAACAAGTAGCCCATCCACTGGTCGCGCCGACGATAGGACATCCGGCCCATCAGCGAGGCAAATCGATTGCTTGCCGGCTGATCGATCAGCCGGTCCGGTTGCAAATCAGATTCCACAATCCGGTTCATAGAGTCTCCGAAACATACATTGCTTGCAGTGTATACGTCAGCGCCTTGGGGCTACTTCGACCATGCAAGACATGAATTCAGCTATTATAAACGCTGCCGAATATCTATCAGGTGAAGGAGCGAATGAGAGTGTATCTAACATCAAACAGATATGTCATTCTCCCGAAGGGCATCGGGACGATGTGAATGACCGAAGGGAGTGAAGCATCCCCGGAAAATTGAGCCTTGAAGGCTCAATTTTCCGGGAGACCCTTCGCTACGCTCAGGGAGACATATCATACATCTCCTCGAAATTAGATACTCTCGCAAATGACATTGCTAGCTAGGTTTGGCTATGAGGCGTCATGAGGTCCGGCATGGCGCCACCATACCGCGTTGTGCTGTGCAGCATGATGGCGCCATCGCATTCCCGGCGGCCCATCTCTGGGCCGTTATAGGATTGTTTTACTGGGACAGAAGCTTACTGGCTTCTTCGGTGAAGGTTTTCACAGCCTCTTCGGGTGTAATTTGATGGAACATCATTGGGTCCAGCACCAGCGGCACGTAAACATTGGTCAGAATGTCATTGTGGGCGGCCGGATCGGGCGGTCGGATGGGGCTGACGTTCCCCTCGAGGGAGGCCAGAAAATCGAAGCTCGCCAACTGCGACTTGGTCAGGCTGGGCTTGAGCGCCTCGGCCACCGCTGACGAAATCGGCACGCCGCGCTCGGCCAGCAAAACCTGGTTTGCTTCCACCGAATTGGTGAAGTAATCAATGAACATTGCAGCTTCATCAGGTGTCTGGCACTGTGAACTGATCGAGAAGAACATGGATGGTTTGAAGTAATTGGCTGGCTGCGTGGCGCCTTCTGCGCGCGGCACGGGTACCATTTGGAGATTACGGTCCTCACCGGCCGCTTGCCACAGCGCCACGATCTGGTTGGTGTGGGCAAAGTACATGGCTGCCTCGCCGGTCACCAGCGCATTCTTCTCCAGAGTCGGCGGATTGGCAACCTGTTCATCGCGACCTGGCGTGGCCTTGGCGTCTTGCAGGCGCACCGTCATGCTGAAGTAATCTTCCAGGGGCTTGGTATCGGTGAAGCCGAGGGCCGTTCCATCATCCGAGTACAGTCCACTCCCCAGCGACAGATAGAGCGCATTGATGATTTGCGGATTTTCCAGACCGCCGCCATTTCCATAGATACCCAGTTTGTCGTGGATCGCCATGTTGGTTTCTTCAAAATCTGTCCACGTCCAATCCGGTTCGGGAAGAGCGACACCCGCCTCGTTGAACTTGTCCACATCGATCACAAAAGACTGCGAATTGGTGCCCAGGTTAAGGGCGTAGAGTTGCCCATCTACTCTTCCGCCGTCAATCGCATCCTCGGAGGCGTTCGACAGGTCAATCGTGCCGTCTTCGACATAGGGATCCAGCGGGATGAGCAGGCCGTCTGTTACGTACTGCTTGAAATAGGCGTAGTCTTGCTGCATAACACAAGACAAGTTGCCGCCGGCAGCCTTTGTGGTCATCAGCGGCCAGTAGTCAGCGAAACTTGCGAAATCATAGGTGATCGTGATATTCGGATGTTCCGACATGAACATCTCGATGACTTTGATGGTCGCATCGTGACGGGCCTGGGAACCCCACCAGCTGATATGCATCTCAACCGGCGCGGCGGTGGGCTCTTCGGTAGGTGCGGCAGTCGGGGCGTCTGTCGGTGCCTCTGCAGGCGCCTGGGTCTCGGGAGCGACTGGCGCAGACGTGGGAGTCGTCTGGGGTGCACAGCCACTCAAGACCAGGGACAACACCACGAGTAACGCGGCCACCCATTGGACAATGTTCTTGTTGCGCAAATGAGACATGGCTTTCCTTTCCTTCTTTCGAATTAGGTTAGAATAGACCGGCGAACACATAGTATCTTTCTTTATACATACTAAGGAAAACGTATCCCAGTGTACGCCAAGATTGCGCCAAGTTTGTGACAAAGCAGGTCCGACCAGTCTTTTCTGACGGCAGCCGGATCGATCGGCACCCTGGATCCAAACGCCCGCTGCAGCTTTGAGAAAACCGAATGCCAACCAAAGCAGACTTTCGTAAACTCGTTAAAGATGCTCTCGAACATCTCTACGATACGGCATACCTGGCGACCCACCCGTTGCTGCGCCAACTCACAGGGAGTGCTACCACAAATCGATTAACACGGGTCCAGCAACTGCGCAGCACCCTCAAAGAAACCATAGAATCTATCCGTCCTCAACTTGCCCTGCCCGCCAAAGCGCCTGAATATCGTAGTTACCTGGCTTTGTACTATCGCTATGTACAGGGGATGAGTATGGGACAGGTCGAGAATGAATTAGGCATCAGCCTGCGCCAACTGCAGCGCGAGCTTTATAAAGGCCTGGATGCAGTGGCAGCTTTATTGTGGGAAATGCGTATTTCGACGCCCGAACAGACCAGCGAGCAAGCCTTGCCTGAATCTGTCGAAACGCAAGTGCTATACAATGAAATGGCTCAGTGGCAGTCGATCCGCGAAGCGTCCGACGTTCACACGCTCTTTGAGGAAGTGGCGAACATGCTCAAGCCTTTATTCAATGAGCAAATGCCGGATCTGCACGTGGAGTTTCCAGATTCTTTACCTCCTGTTTTTGTCGATACCACCCTGATCCGTCAGGCACTATTCCATCTGCTGCGCAGCCTGCTGCAAGACAACCATGGGAACGAAATTTCCCTGCAGGCCCAAATTCGAGACAGTCAGGTAGAGATCCATATCCTGTGCGGGAAGGCTGTCATCGATCCTTCCACCTCGGATCAACAAATGGCCCGGCTCTTCATCCAGCGGCAGGGCGGTAGGCTGGCGACAGAAATCACAGAAGACCAGCGAACCAGAATGGTGATCAGTCTGCCTCAAGCCAATCCTCCCAAGGTGCTGGTGATCGATGATAATCAAGCCATTCACCAACTCTTCGAAAGATATCTCGCGCCACATTTTTACGAGATCCTCCATGCGTACGATGGCCTCACGGCGCTGCAGATGGCAGCGGAAGTCCGGCCCAATATCATTATTCTGGATGTAATGATGCCGGCTGTGGATGGCTGGCAAGTCTTGCGCAATCTGGTAGAAAATCCCGCGACAATGCAGATACCGATCATTATTTGTTCGGTGCTCAAGGAATCCGAGCTCGCCTTTTCACTGGGAGCACGGGCGTATATCAAGAAACCGGTGGACCGAATGGAACTCCTGGCGACGCTGGCTCAATTTCAGGAGATCGGGGCTCCGGGCGAGGCAGACCAACCATCAGACTCTTCAGACAGCTAAATATCTCTGTGATCGCGGCGCTCTTTGGGCGCATGACCTGTAAAAAAAGCTCCGCCTGGGGACCGGTCTCCGCTGGCAGTTGTCCACTGACGACAATTACCGACAGGGGGGAGAAAGAGCCATCCTGCTTGATGGCCTGCAAAACGTCCAGCCCGCTGATGTCCGGCATGACCAGGTCCAACAGGATCAAATCCACCGCATGTTGTTTCAACATTGCTAACGCTTCTATCCCTCCGGGCGCTTTCAGGATTCGATAGTCTTTCCCGGACGATTGCAGCATCCGGCTCAAAAGCTCAGCCAATTGTGGGTCGTCGTCAGCGATGAGCACCGTCCGAATCTCACCTTCCAGACAGGCAATGGCGTCCAGTAATTGTTCGCGTGAGATGGGCTTGATCAGGTAATCCTGAATGCCCAGAGAACGAGCTTTATTCAGACCACCTGGCATGGACACGAGAACGACCGGCAAATCTGGTGTGAGCTGCGCCGCCCAGGCCGGTTGATCCGCCAGGTATTGAGTATTTGCAGCGTCGATGAGAAAGGCGACAGGTTGATGGTAAGCGATCAATTTGGCAAGTTCTCCCTGCTCTTTGACCTCAATCACATCGTAATTACTCATCTGACGGCGAATGGTTCGCATGAGTACCTGGTCCGGTTCAAGCACAAGCAGCGAGTCGCGATTGCCAGAGTCGTAGGTGTACGCTGGAGAAGGGATAGTAGAGCGTCTCTGCTCCTCCTCGGGCAGAAGCCGCTGACTACCTGGCAGAAAAGGCAAAACAAAGTAAAACGTCGTGCCTTTCCCAACCTGACTTTCCAGCCATAATTTTCCTCCATGTAATTCCACTAACCGTTTGCTCAACGGGACTCCCAACCCGGTACCCTCATGAACGCGATTGATCGACCCATCTACTTGCCCAAATTTCTCGAATACTCTGCCGAGATCTTGTTCCGCGATGCCAATTCCCGTATCAGCCACTGCAACCTCTATCCCTCGATCCACCAAACGGACCGTTACGGTGACACCCCCCTCGCCTGTAAAGCGAATTGCATTGGCCAGGAGATTCAACAAAACCTGGCGGATACGAGTTACATCGATCCGAAGCAGGGGAAGGTCAGGAGCTATATTTGTCTTCAAATACAGCTTCTTGGCTTGATAGAGGTTTCGGAAGACCGCGATGGCATCCTCGATTACCTCTTCGAGGCGCGCTTCGTCCATGGTGAGACCCAATTGTTGGGCTTCCAGAGCAGACAGATCCAGGATATCGTCAATGAGAGCCGACAAATGGCGGCTGCTGCGATAAATCTGCTCGACATCTCCCCGTAAAGTGGGCGACCAGGTCACCTTTCGGTACGTTTCCGGTGCATTTGCCATGGTTTCGCTAAAGCCTATGATCAGATTCAGCGGCGTGCGTAATTCATGACTGATGTTGGCGGCAAACTCAGCCTTCAGACGCCGGGCTGTTTCCGCCGCACTGCGCGCTTCGATCAGAGCTTGATTCAGCTTGGTGATCCGGTAGTAAGCCTCTTCCAGCATTTTTAGCGTGCTTTCGCGCTGCATGCGTTCATCGCGAAGCTCATTCAAAAGCTCGTTCGCTCTCACATAACTGTTATGCATCCAGGTGAGAGCTGTGTGCATTTGATGTGAACCCAGCCAGGCAACAAAGGCAGTAAAAAACACCAGAAGAACGGGGAGTATGATTTGATCATAATCCAGCCAGGGCGCGCCTTGTAGCCGAGCAAGGAAAACACACACTCCACCGGTGGAGAACGCCACGGCGAAAACATCCGCCCGCGCAGATACAAGTAGACTACTGACAACCACAACCAGGGGAAAGAAAAATTGAGCCGCACTATCGGGAAATAGCCACTTCTGCCAGGCAATTGCCCCCAAGATCGAAGCGATCAATAGGGCAAGCGCGATTTGAAAGCGTTTGTGCCTTAGCCAGACAATTCCCAACGCGCCCAAAAACAATGGCAAGGCTACCCAAACGCCTTCTACACGCCCCTGATACCGAATGGAATTCAACACGACAAGCCAGGCCAGGATAAACATCAGGATGGCAATCTCGAATATCATATCGAGACGCAAATCGCTTAGATCGTTCATATCCTTCCGGTTAAAAAAGCGCTTCCAAAAGGTGTTCACTTGCATGTGAATATCCTTTCCTGCAACTGCGCTGGCCGCGTTATCAAGATCGACCATTATCCATTTGTGCTCTCTGTGGTGAAGGTGCCTGGCCTGCACTGCATAACATCCGTTATGACTACGCTCAATTGAACGCCATGCAAATTCTCCAAAAAGAGAGCAGGCGACGGACAAATAATAACATTACTTTTGTCCGTATCCACCTCAGAGAAGTCTATTGTTTCCAGAAACCGGGTTGAACAGTCCACAATGATCGACACGTCAGAAGGAAGCGCCTGGAATTACCAATACCAATGGTGGTTGGTATCAAAAGAAGGCAACGCTTACATGGCAATAGGGCGTTTGGAACAATATCTTTATATTAATCCCGCGAAGCAATTGATAATTGTCCGCTTGGGTACAAGTCCGGGTAATCTTGATCGGGAGGATTGGATATCGATCCTGACATTCCTCTCTGAGGATGTAAAATGAATGATAAGGGCATGGCAGAGATAAAATTGATTTCCACCGCCCGACACAGCCCCGCTGCGCGGGATCTTCGACGTGCACCCGACGGGTGGGACTCATCGCGTTTTCAGGCAGCTTGCGTGGCTTCAAGTTGGTTCCGTCAAAATGGCGTTCTCTCGTCCCGTCCGCCAGCAGGGAAGATAAAATCACTGAAAGGAAAACGTCACATGCAAATAGAAGCCGTGATGCGTACGGATGATCAGTCTGTCGCGAAGCATAACAAAATACTCGGAATGAAGGCTGAGTATGATATTCAACTGGTTTTCCTGGGAGACTCATTGACCAGAAGATGGGAAGACAACCTGGACTTATGGAACAGGTATTTCTCTGCGTATAACGCAGCAAATTTTGGAGTTGGTGGAGATTGTCTGGAGAATATCAAGTGGAGAATATTGAATGGTGAGCTTGACGGGATCAACCCAAAAGTAATCATTATCTTAGCAGGGACGAATAATCTTGATAAAGATTCCGAAGAGACGATCGTGAATGGAATACGAGAGATTGCAGAAATAATTCGGCATAAGCTCAAGAACACCAGGCTTGTTATCCTTGGATTGTTACCCAGGAATGTCAATGAGACCGGGATAAATTATGCCCGGAAAATCGGTCGAATAAACAGACAATTAGACTCTTTGTATGCCAATACGGAGATAACTTACAGGGATATTGGCACAGACCTGATCAACGAGCAAGGGGTAGTAAGCGACACGATCATGCCCGATGGGTTGCACTTGAACAGTAACGGATATGAAATCATTGGACCGAAGCTGAAAAGCATCATAGATGAATTATGGTAAATATCCGTTCAGGCGATCTTAAACTCTGCCCGCAGCGCCCGGTCATCCAATGAGTGCTGGCCAACGATCAGCGTATAGCTGGTCGGTTCCACCGTCCAGCCCGATTGTTCGTCATAATACGCGAGATCCTTGACCGGGATGTCCATCTGGACGGTTTTGGTCTCGCCCGGTTTCAGCCCAACCCGCCGGAAAGCCTTTAACTCCTTCGGTGCACGCTCGACCCGCGAGGTCGGCACGGCGACGTAGACCTGAATAACGGTGTCTCCGGCCACCGGACCACAGTTGGTCACTTCCAGCGTGGCGGTGAGGGTATCGTGCGCGCCCAGCGACGTACCTGACAGGCGAAGGTGACTGAACTCGAAATTGGTGTAGCTCAACCCAAAGCCAAATGGGAAGGCTGGGACAGTTCCATCCCGCTCCAGCTTGCGGTAGCCATGCCATAAATCGTACGTGATCGCCTTCGCGTTCATGTCGTAATCGGGGAGGTCTTCGGACCGGGCGGCGAATACACACGGCAGCTTGCCGCTTGGGTTGACTTTCCCCAACAGGATATCCGCGAAAGCATGTCCGCCTTCCATGCCTGGGTACCACAACATCAGAATCGCCGGGACCTGCCCGCGCCAGTTCTCGGTGATGATCGCGCTGCCTCCCATCATTGCCACCGCCGTACGCGGGTTGGACGCGGCAACTGCCTGGATCAGCGCTTCATCATCAGGGTGCAGTGTCAGCAGTTTGCGGTCCCCGCCCGGCGGCATGGCATTGGCGACGTTGTTCGTCGCGCCCATGTTTGCCATCATCGCCTGCGCGATGGGTAATTCTTCAGGAGCAGGCGGGGGAAAATTTTTTGATAGCTCAGCCATCGAATCGGGTGAAACGTATTCGCCTTCATCCTGATGGGTGTAACCGACAACAACGACTACCACATCCGCTTCGCGCGCAACCTGCGCCGACCGGGCGGGATCGCTCCCATCATCATAAACAATTTCTGCCTGCCCCTCCAGCGCTTCCTGCAGCCCCTGGAATGGAGTGACCACATAAGACGGGCGGGTGTTCGAAGAACCACCGTCGCCAGTGTTCGGCATGGCAGCCAGTTTGCCGATCACTGCCAGTTTCTCTACCCCTTTCAGCGGCAGCAGCGCGCCTTCGTTCTTCAGCAGAACGATCGCCTTTTCCGCCGCCTCACGGGCGATCTTGCGGTGCGCTTCGCTGCCGACTACATCCAGGGAATATTCACGCGGGTCGCGGCCCTGCGCAAAACGGAGCTGCTGGCGCAGCACGCGCAGCGCAGCATCATCGATCCGCTCGACCGGCACCTCCCCGCGCTCCACCAGGCTTTTGAGGTGCTGCCTGTGGATCATATCGAAGGGCATCTCGACATCCTGCCCGGCCAGCGCAGCTTTCCTGGAATCGCGCATGCCGAAGATGAAGTCGGTCATTACAAAGCCCTGGAAGTTCCATTGCTTTTTGAGAATCTCGGTGAGCAGCACGTAGTTCTGCCCGCACCACTCGCCATTGACGCTGTTATAGGCGCTCATGATCGAAGCAACGCCTTCCTCCACGGCGCGCTTGAAATGGCGCAGGTAGATCTCGTGGAGCGGACGAGGCGCGATGGTCACATCCACGCTGAAACGGGCGTTTTCCATCGAATTTAGCGCGTAATGCTTGGCGCAAGCCATCACATGCTTCTGGACGCCGCGCACCAGGGCAGCCCCAAACTCGCCCAGGTGAATGGGATCTTCGCCGTAGGTTTCCTGCGCGCGCCCCCAGGCCGGGTGCCGCAGCAAGTTGATGCATACACCACCGAAGAAATTCCCACCCAGCGTGCGCAGTTCGCGCCCAATCACATCGCCCACCCGTTCTTCCAGCTCAGGGTCAAAGGTGGCCCCGCGACCCATGGAGACCGGGAAGGTGGTACCGCCATCCATGATCACCCCGCGTGGACCATCCGCGAAGCGCACGCCGGGAATGCCCAGCCGCGGCACGGCTCCCGCCACCCAGGGATGGTCGGCGTAGCCGCCCCCCATCATATCGGCCATGCCCGGCCAGAACGGCAGGTCCCCTGACATCATCTTAATTTTCTCATCTTGTGTGAGTTGCCAGAACAGCTCTTGCACCCGCGCATCGATCTGTTCGTCGCTTAGCCGTTCGGATGTTTCCAAACCGGCAAAAGCCGGGCCGTGGAATTTAGCTTTTGTTCCCATATAGTGTTCCTCCAAGAAAGAAAAGCTGGTTGTTTTGTTACATGAAAACTGCCTATTGACATTATAGTCCGTTTTTGCAATAATAACTATAACGTTTCCGGAAACGGTACCGGAAACGATACATCCATACCATCATCGATACCATGAAGAGAAACCCAAAAGCAGTTACGATTCGAGATGTGGCCAGTAAAGCCGGTGTGTCGGTCACTACCGTTTCGCGGGTTCTCAACAGTAAAGATGATATCTCTGAGGGGACTATCAACAAGGTACTGGCCGTTGTCCAGGATCTGGGCTATGCATCCAGCCTGGCTGCACGCGGGATGCGCAGCCACAGGACCAACGTAATCGGCCTGATCGTTCCGGATGTGGCTTCGTACTACTGTCAGGAAATCATGCGCGGCGTGAACCGGGCAATCGCCAAGCTTGACAAAGACCTGATTGTTTATACCAGCGGTGTGATGGATAAAGAGAATATCGCCCAGCATGAGCGTTCCTATGTGGCACTGCTGAACGGCAGCATCACCGACGGGGTGATTGTGGTTACACCGACCGCGACTCAATTTACCACCCATGCCCCGCTGGTGATTATTGACCCGAATAATGAAACCCCAGACTGCCCCTCGCTTATCGCGACAAACCAGGAAGGCGCGCTGGCCGCGATGAATTATCTGACCGACCTGGGTCACCGCCGTATTGGCTATATCACTGGAAGAATGGAACTGGCCAGCTCGAACCAGCGCCTGCAGGGATATAAGGATGGTTTGGCTGCAGCGGGTATCCCTTTGAATGAAGATTTGATTGAGATTAGCGACTTTACGCCTGGTACGGCCGTGATTTGTGCCTCTAAACTCTTATCACTGCCCGACCGCCCAACGGCGATTTTCGCGGCAAATGATATGTCGGCGATGGGTGTTTACCAGGCTGCCAGAGAGTTTGGTTTAAAAATACCAGGAGACTTATCGGTGGTTGGGTTCGACAATCTGCGCGAGGCAGCTGGCTTCAATCCACCTCTGACAACCGTCGACCAATTTATAGAGAACACGGGGACCATGGCCACGGAAATGCTTGTAAAGCTGGTGAAAGGAGAGTGCCTTCCGACAAACCCTGCCAAGGAAGGCAATTTGTATAAAATCCCTACCCAGCTCGTAATCAGGGATTCTTGCGCGTCTGTGCCCTGGCGTTCGCCAGATGAACCGTCTGGTACATACCTTGTAACCAAGTAGCGACAAAACGTTGAACAGGACAGGAGGCGGCCTATTGCGAACGAATTAACACCCATTTTCGCCCTCGATCTGATTAAGTAAGTCGTTCAGCAAATCGTTCAAAAAATCAAGGAGGAAGCAATGTCCCGAAAAATGAGTCGCCGCGATTTCATGAAGCTCCTGACCGCCGGCACCGGCGGAATCGTGCTCGCATCCTGTGGGCCGGCCGCCACCCCCGAGACGATCACGGTCGTCGAAACCAAGGAGGTTATTAAAGAGGTCACGGCCACAGCCCCCCCCATCATACAGGAAGAGGTGGCTGATGTGATGGGTACTTTCCCTCGCCGTGAAACCCTGATCTCCGACATGCTGACCGGGCGCGTCGGTTCGCCCGATAACTTCAACGAATGGGTGGGCTGGAAGAACCGCGACCGTGGTATGCAGACTCTGGCCAACGAACCCCTGTGGTCGGTCGATTTTGCCAGCGGCGAGATCGTCAACGGCCTGGCCGACGGGGATCCGAAGTACAACGCAGATTTCACCAGCTGCGAAATTCCTCTGCGCAAGGGCGTCGCCTGGGACGATGGCGAGCCCTTCACCGCTGCGGATGTCGTCTTCACGATCGAAACGCTGATGAGCGATGACCAGTGGACCGCCGGCAGCTTCTATAAAGAAAACGTCAAATCCGTCACCGCCAAAGATGACTATACGGTCGTCTTCGAGCTGGCCCAATCCAATTCGCGCTTCCATACCCGCTTCCTCGACCGCTGGGGCTGCACGTGGATCATGCCCAAGCATATCTTTGAAAAGGAAAGCGATCCCATTAACTTCACGTTCAACCCGTTCGTCGGCTGCGGCCCCTACAAGCTGCACAGCTTTGATCCACAGGGGTTCTGGACTGCCTGGGTGAAGCGCGATGACTGGGATAAAAGCCCCGCCGGCATCATGTACGGCGAGCCTATACCCAAGTACATCGTCTATCAGAACTTCGCTAACGAGGGTGCCAAGATCCTCGCTCAACTGACCCACCAGGCTGATTACTTGAATCTATCTTCAGATGGGCTCAAGGCCATCCTGGCCCAGTCGAAGAGTTCACGCGCCTACCAGCCCACCTTCCCCTGGGTGGTGAACAATGACCCCTGCATCACCGGGATCTGCTTCAACACTACGCGCGCGCCGTATGATAAAGTCGATGTCCGCTGGGCGCTCCTGCTGGCAATCGATATCGTCGCCTATGCCGGCACTGCTGTCGACGGCACCGGCACGTTGAGCCCGGTCCACGTCCCGCACCTGGGGTCCTATCCCAAGGACTACATCGAGCCGATGCAGGACTGGTTGAAGAAATTCACCATCGATGTGGACGGTGAAGCCTTTGCACCCTATGACCCGGATGCACCGAAGCGCATTGCAGAATACGCCAAGGGCCGCGGCTACGTCTTCCCCGATGATGACGAGTCGATCAAAAATGCCTTCGGGCTGGGCTGGTACAAATATGCCCCCGAGGTTGCCGAGAAGCTGCTGCTCAAGAACGGCTTCAAGCGCAATAAGGACAATAAGTGGTTGCTGCCCGACGGCAAACCCTGGAAGATCTCCTTCGTGGCTAACGTCGATACCACGAGCCACGGCTTCCGCAACGCGATGGGCGCCGTCCAGGAATGGAAGAAGTTCGGCATCGACGCCGAGATCTTCCCGACCGACGCGGCCGCCAATATCGGTGGCGTTGGCGACTTCGACGCCTCGGGCACCTGGCCGGCGCAAGAGCCCTGGGGTGCTGGCGCCGATCT
>Ga0105098_10000238_pt1 | contig 17862 bp, 16 predicted proteins | sample PPLLak21cMay2015_FD_79137 | JGI IMG/M metagenome (GOLD analysis project Ga0105098, IMG submission 79137) | Freshwater sediment microbial communities from Prairie Pothole Lake near Jamestown, North Dakota, USA - PPLs Lake P7 Core (1) Depth... | ecosystem: Environmental > Aquatic > Freshwater >... | reverse complement strand
GTGGCCGGGTACCTGGCTACAATTGCCTCACTTTACCTGACGTTTACACCGGTTGCCTCGCAACAGGTCCTCGGCGTACAGGGACGTTATTTCATTCCGCTGGCTCTATTGCTTTTTCTGGCACTGGCAAGCCAGGCATGGTGGAAAAAATTTGCCGTATCCTCTCCAAAGTGGATACTCATATTTCTGACGACCACATTGTCCCTTAATGTTTTGGGGATATTCCTTTCCTTTCATGTACCCTGTGGATCGACATTTTATGAAACCGGGCTATGTTACCGGCCTCTTTTCAAGGACTTTCCAGGTGGGACTCACACCTCTCCACCGATTTCGAGTGATGTTACACTGACTCAGGAAATCCGGGTGGAATGCAACGGATTGGCGGGGTTAAGGCTCATGCTGCTTCCATCTGCAGCGGGAGACCAGGGGCAAACCCGCTTCATTTTGCAGGACCCGATCAGTGACCAGACACTATTTGATGCATTCACTGTGAATGGTCAGATCACCACCGAGGATTGGTACCCGCTGGACTTCAACCCCGACTGGCATTCCGCAGGAAAACAATACATCCTGATGGTTTCCGGCACAAATCCGCCAAACGACCAGGGGCTCAGACTTTTTTACGCTCCGTCATCTGCTTTTGATCGTGGAATTCTCTATGAGAACGGAGAGCCAAGGGAAGAGGACCTTGTTTTGCAATATGGCTGCGCCACCGGCCTGCGAAAAATTTGGTCCTCCGGGCAGCGATAAAAACCTTGACGTAGAGCACACTCTAAGTTGTAAACTACGCCCTATGGATATCCAAAAAGACAGACTCACAATCCAGGAAGTTTCCCGGGCCACCGGCCTGAGCGTGTACACCCTGCGCTACTACGAACGCGTCAGCCTCATCCACCCCATTGACCGCGAGCGGAACTCGCACCGCCGCTACACGCCGGACGATGTGGGCTGGATCAATTTCCTCACCAAGCTGCGTGACACGGGCATGTCGATCAAAGACATGCAGCGATATGCCGCGCTTCAACGCCAGGGAGAGGAAACTTTGCCGGAACGCGTGGAGGTGCTGAAGGCGCTTCGAGACAAGGTGGAAGCCCACATGGACGAACTGAATGGACATTTGAGGCTGATCTATTACAAAATCGAAACCTATCAAAAACTGGTTACAGAAAAAGAACTTGAAAAGGTTTGAAAGGAAAAAACAAATGACCACAACGACAAAAGCATTTCAAAGAACTCTGGGCCGATCCGGGCTTCGAGTCAGTGCAATGGGCCTGGGCTGCTGGGCGATCGGCGGTCCCTGGCGCTGGTTGGATGGGCAGGGCGGTTGGGGCGACGTCAATGACGAAGATTCGGTACGCGCCATTCACCGCGCCCTCGACCTCGGCATCAACTTCTTCGACACCGCCGCCAACTATGGCGCGGGCCACAGCGAACGGATGCTGGCGCGCGCCCTGGCTGGGAAACGCGACCAGGTTGTCATCGCGACAAAATTTGGTTTCCATGTGGACGAGGCGGAAAAACACGTCACATTCCGCACGGATGATCATCTCCTGCACGTCCGCCTCGAGTGCGAAGCCAGCCTGCGCCGTTTGAACACAGATGTGATCGACCTCTATCAATTACATGTTTGGGACTATCCGGTTGAGCAAGTGCCCGCCATGCTCGAATTACTGGAATCACTCGTCAAGGATGGGAAGATCCGCTATTACGGCTGGAGCACAGACTCGGTCGAAGGGGCGCGGCTCTTTGCCGAGGGGAAGCATTGCGTCGCGATCCAGCATGATCTGAACGTGGTCCTGGATGCGCCGGACATGCTGAAGTTATGTGAGGAGGTAAATCTCGCCAGCGTGAACCGCAGCCCGTTGGCGCGCGGTGCCTTGAGCGGAAAGTATGCCAAGGGCGCCATCTTCCCTCAAAACGATGTCCGCAACGATCAGTGGTCACGCGAGCATTTCTTTGCTCCCACGCTCGATCAACTGGATAAGATCCGCGCAATCCTTACCAGCAACGGTCGAACGCTGGTACAGGGCGCCCTCGCCTGGATCTGGGCGAGGAGCGAAAAGACCATCCCGATCCCCGGTTTCAAGACGCTCGCCCAGGTGGAGGAAAATGTCAAAGCCATGGAATTCGGTCCATTGACACCGGATCAAATGAAGGAAATCAATACGATTTCAGGAAGATGATCTAACCCGGTTCGCCTTGCGAAGCTTCACACTTCAGCTCCCGTGGTAGAGACAGGGAACCGCCGCTCAATCAAATGCGGCGGTTTTGTTTTCGGCGGCCACAATTGGATTTTCGATGTAACATCTGTCACCAAAATTACAATACAATCTTTGTTGATTTCCAAAGCTAGGATAGCTATACTTTGACCACTTGAACCTGGCTCAGCGTAGACGAAACCGCGAGGATTTCATGGCGCCAGAAGATATCGACAAGAGTATTCGGCAAACACGCCAGGCCCTCCGTTGGCAGGGGGTGTTTTCATTTTACTTTGGAGATATGAAATTGAAACTCCTGAACCGTTTACCTGGTAAAGAATGCATTTATCCAGTTTATGGCTTGATTGTCATGCTGACGTACGGTTGGAGCCTGTATCACTTTTTCTGGATTCTGCCAAGCTGGATAAAATTTCAAACAGCAGAGGAAATCGGCATTCTTCTATGCTACATCCTGGCAACCAATTTTGTCGAATCATTGCTATTCCTGCTTGGCCTGCTGTTCATTTCCATGATATTGCCAGCCAAACGATTTCGGGAGGATTTCGTCTGGCGCGGTGGGGTAAGCACACTTTTTATTCTCATACTTTTCATGTTTATATCCTATACTCCCACGTCGTCAAACGGATTGACAGTTAAATATGGTCTGGGGGCGGCTGTTGGTCTTATCTGTGTATATCTGATATCCCGAAAAATAAATTGGGCGCGGAAAGTAGTCGGTTCGCTGGCTGATCGTTCGATTGTTTTTCTTTATCTTTCAATCCCCGCAAGCCTAATCGCTTTGCTGGTAGTACTTATCAGAAACATTTGAGGAGTCCAGCGTGAACAGATTTGGCAGGCGTGATTTTCTAAAACTTATTACAACCATCCCTGCCGGAATGGTTCTTTCAAAAATGTTGCCCCATCTGGGGACGTCCAATCCGGCGCTTCCCAACATTATCGTAGTTGTTCTCGATGCGCTGACAGCACGCAACATGTCTTTATACGGCTATCCACGCAGGACAACTCCTCATATCGAACGTTTTGCTTCTCGCGCAGATGTATATCACGCGCATCATTCTGCGGGAACCTTTACCTCATCGGGTGTTGCTTCCCTGCTGACCGGCACGTATCCATGGTCACATCGAGTCATTAACCTAAAAGGGTTGATCGCTCGCGATCGGTACAAAAGAAACATATTCAATTTGCTACATCCCCTCTACGGCAGTGTGGCTTTTACACAAAACTACTTTGCAGATTATCTATTGAGCCAGATGGGGGCAGACATCGAACATCATTTGCCCATAAGCTCCTGGAGCGAATTCGAACTTTATGCGGCAGATGTTGCACACAAAGATCGGTCCATGAAGTTTCGTGCTTACGATGATTTCCTGTATGCAATGGACACACCCACGCCGGCCTCACTCCTGTTTGGAACTATCAATAAACACAAAAAGATCGTCTTTTCACAAAAGAAAAAAGAGGATCGCCTGCAATATTATGCCTATGAACTGTTTTACAACCTTGATTCTGTTTTCTCCGGATTGGCATCGCAAATCACTGATTTGGAATCACCCGCGTTTTGTTATTTCCACCTTTATCCGCCCCATGGACCCTATCTCCCGGAGGGCGAATTCCTTGATCTATTTCAAGACGGCTGGCAGCCAATAGAGAAACCCATACACCCTCTGCCGTATGTGGAGTCTTACGAGTCACTTAATCGAAAACGCACCCAATATGACCAATACCTTGCCATGACCGATGCAGCCTTCGGGCGCTTTTTGGATGGAATGGATAGAGCGGGTTTATTGAAGAATAGTTATCTACTCTTAACCTCTGACCACGGCGAATCCTTTGAGCGAGGCTATTTCGAACACGCGGGGCCTATGGTATATGAGCCCAGTGTTCATGTGCCACTCCTCATTTCGGCCCCGGGTCAGACCACTCGACGCGATTTCTATTCGGTCACAAATAGTGTCGACTTGCTGCCAACCCTGCTCAAGATATCTGACCTCGAGACTCCGGATTGGTCTGAAGGGTTAGTTCTACCGGGCTTTGGCGGCGAAGTGGACAATACCCGCCTTACATTTTCCATGGATGCCAAAAATGCTTCAGCCTTTGGTTATTTAACACCCATTACAATTGCAATGTATGAGGGCAATTACAAGCTGATCTATTATCAAGGTTATGGGGGAGAGAACGCCCGGTATCACAAAGGTTTGTTTGAACTATATAATCTAAAAGATGATCCGGAAGAGATGCAGGATCTGATCGATGATGAAGCGGATATTTCGAAGCGGTTGAAGGAGCGTTTACTGGCCGCGTATAATGCCGCCTCCGCACCCTTGAATCAGATCAAAGGCTCCTAGTCAACGCTCTACCCGTCCAATCCCGCCTTTCCGTCCCCCGAAATGGAAGCTTGCCTCGATTGTCCCTAATTTCTTAGGCGACAAACGCCGAATTCTCCCGATTTATCACCCAACCTTTTACCGTACTTCGAGATATATAGTAAGGACCATGGACGAACAACAAGCGATCCAACGGCTTAAAAACGGTGATATCGGCGGGCTGGAATACCTGGTCAGCCATTATCAGGTGAAGGCGCTGCGAGCAGCCTTTCTCATCACGCGGGATTCCGGGCTGGCTGAGGACGTGGTACACGATGCCTTCATTCACGTCTATCACGCCATCGCTGGTTTCGATGCGACCCGGCCCTTTGAGCCATGGTTCCTGCGCAGCGTGGTCAATGCTGCAGTGAAGCTGATGCAGAGGTCCGCGCGGCAGGTCGAGGCCGGGGAAGATGCGGATGAAACCGTCTTTGCGGATCTGGCCCGGAGAGTGGCATCCGTCGAATCGCAGGTAGAGTCCATCGAAGTCCAGGACCAAATCTGGGCTGCTTTGCAAAAGTTGTCGCCGCGTCAGCGGGCAGTCATCGTCCAAAAATATTTTTTGGGGATGAGCGAATCCGAGATGGCGGACCAATCGGACACAGCGACAGGTACGATCAAGTGGTTATTGAATGCGGCCCGCGAACGCTTGCGCGAACTGCTGGCGGAAAGGAGCGATCGATGAAAGACAACGCGATGAAAGAATTCCTTGAAAAGATCGCCCGCCGCAACATCCCGGATGACACGAATTTGATGCCAGGCATTGCAGCCGAACTCGAAAGGAAATCTTTGATGGTCATTCTTCGTGCACGACCCTTGACGGCAATCCTGCTCGCGCTGCTCCTGCTGACGATCCTGAGTGGCGTTGCCTATGCCATCGGCCGGTCGTTTGGGTTTAGTCCTTCCGTTGGGATCGTTGAAACCTCCTCCCTGAGAACGCTGGCGGAACCTGTCATACTGGAGCGGGATGGTTTCCGCGTCACCGTGACCGAGGCGGCGGTGGACAGCGCTCACACCGTGATCCGCTATCAGGTGGAGTGGCCGACGCCGCCTCCCACAGAAGGTGAATTCGATACCACCTGCCAGGGATCCCCAACATTGACGCTTCCGGATGGTACGCTGGTTGGTCAGGGTGTTACGGCCTCCGATGGAAAAGGCGTGTTGGAGAACGGATACTGGTATCGCCTGGAGTTTTCCACTGTGGCAGCCGGGCAGAACGATGTGAATCTTGTCATTCCCTGTCTCGTCTCACTCGTTCCAGGTCCGTTGCCGCGCGATTGGCAGTTTTCCCTTCATTTCGTTCCGTGGGATGGAACCCCGCTTGCGCCCGTGTATCTGGCCCCGACACAAACTCTCGTTCCTTCACCGATCGTGGAGCAATCCACACCTGCCGCACCGGACTATGGCATTACATTTGCCCTGGAACATGTGACCGAACTGGAGAGCGGCTATGTCTTCGAGGGCAGCGCAACCTGGACAGATGCCAGTATCGAGCCTTACAGCGTCTCGCCCTACGCTGCCCACCTGACCGATGCAACCGGGCAAGTGATCCCATTGGAAGAGACAGCGCCTCAAACGCGTCCATCAGGCAATCTGCAAAACCGCTGGGCGTTCGAATCCGCCGAAAAACCGACCGCCTTCCCGGTGACATTGACGATCGATGGTTATACCTTCAGACTGGCAGCGCAGGCTTCCTTCCCATTTGATTTTGGAGCTGCCCCACAACCGGATCAGGTCTGGAACTTGGATCTGGACCTGCCCATCGCCGGGCACACCCTGCACATTGACTCGGCTACGCTGATTGATAATCCAGGTATGAGATATCTTGAATTCAATCTTTCCTCGGATGAAAGTGTAATTGGTGCCACTTTGTTCGACCTGCAAAATACGTCGGGGCAAGGCGGTGGAGGTGGCGGCGGTGAACCACAGCCGGGTCCATTTACAGCGACGGTGTATTATGACAGTAGCTTTCCATCCGGAGTCACTCAAATAACTGTTGCAAGACTTGAAATTGTTGTCAAAACTCCCTGGCAGACAACATGGCAGCCATAAAATAATAGAAAAGCAGGCAGAGGAACATTCAGCCTCTGCCTGCTTTTTGAAATTTTCGGCCTTTTACTTCTTCAACAAAAAATCTCCGCCCTCCAGCAGTCCATCCAAAATCACCTCCACTGCGTCCGACTCCAGCAACTCCTCCAATCCGAATGACTTCAACCTCGTTTGCGTCGTGCGGACGGAGGGCTCGAGGAAATCTCCAAACGGCAGCGAGGTCCTAAACAACTGGTAATACAAAAACCGGCGTGCATTGCGTTTGAATTCCGGCGGAACGTCAACCTTCTCCGCCTCGAGAAACTCGTTCATCTTTCCTCTTACCTCCTCCACCGTCTGTGGAAAGAACACGATGGGGTACTGCGTGAAGCGCGCCTTGCCGGCGCACAGCACCGCCGCGCCCATGATCGACGCCTCCAGGCCGATCGTCGAGTTGTAGACCATCACGAACTTGGACTTCTGGATCAACTCGTACGAACTCAACGTCTCGGTTGGGGCCACGAAGACCACGTTCGGCTCCCGGTCCGCGCCGGTGGCTTCGACCCAGGCTGCGACCGTCTCGCGGCTGGCTTTGCGCACGCGCAGCTCGTCGGGGTGGGCGCGGATCACGAACAGCGTCTCCGGGTGGAGGCGGATGATATCCAGCGTCAGGTCGAGCCAGTCGAACATGTCTTCGAAGACCGTGTTGGCGTGCGGCTGGCTGGTGTCGAATATGACGTTGGTAAAGATCGGCACGATCTGTTTGAACCCGGCCGCCTTTTGCAGGAACGCCTCGTCGAGTCCCTTCATATCCGCCCAGAATTTGATCCCTGCCATGCTAAAGTCGCCCTGAAAGCGTTTAGCGAGATACGCGTCCAGTTTTGCGTTTTGCTCGTCGTTCAATTCGAACTCATCCGGGATGCGGATCGGATAGGCCGTCGCTTCGCCCTCGGTGAAGAAGGCGGAGGCGGGTTGCAGTCCCACCTCATGGGTGATCACGCGGATGCCGCGTTGCTGGGCGATGTAGCGGGCAGTCGCTTCGGGGTAGAACTGCCCGTTGAACACGACCACCGCCCGCGGCTGAGTCTGATCGAGGCAGTCGGCAAACTTGCATGCCACATTCCATGCAGACAAGATATATTCCCGCAAAAGGTAACGCGTCGGTTCATCGTCGTTCAAGTGATGGATTCGCAGGATCCAGCGTAAGCCAGGGAGGCATAATGTGCCGAGAGGAATCCTTTGCCACTCAAAGGTCAGGAGGTCTTGCAGAGGGAGATGCTCGATAGCACTTATGAGTTGCGTATCAGGCTGATAGTCGAACCAGTGAATGCGGGAATTGGTAGATTGGGAATTGGTAGATTGGGAATTGGGAATTGGGAATTGGGAAATTGGGGATCGGGAATCGGGGACATCGGTATAAAGCGTTTTCGATTGGGAGATACAGGATTTGCACGGCGGCGGTTTGCGAACGTTATCGCGGTGGGTGCCCAGCACACAATGGCTCATCCCCGACTGGCATGCGAAGTAAGCGACAGGGATCCCTTTCAATCGCAGCGCCCACGAGGACAACAGGTGAAAGCCGCTGTTCCAGGAAAGATCGTCGATGCCTGTAGAGGCTTTGAAGAAGACAACCGGCGCGCCGGAGGGAACTGGCGACTGGCGGGCGACCCGTTTCGCCATGCGCGCAATTTTCAGGTTATTAAGCCTGCGGACAAGTCCACGTTTGAGGCGTTGTTTATAGAATTCAGAGAAGCGATTCATGGCGTTGATTTTGGATGGGATTCAGTCTATACTTTGCAAAGCCCGCTAATTATACGGCATCCCCCATGAACCGCATCGACCGTCTCTTTGCCATCCTGCTGACCTTACAGCACAAGCGCCGCGTCCGCGCTCAGGACCTGGCGCGGCAGTTCGAGATCAGCAAGCGCACGATCTACCGGGATCTGTCCGCGCTGAACCAGATGGGGATCCCGATCGCAGCATTGCCGGGCGAGGGGTTCGAATTGGTGGAGGGATATTATCTCCCGCCGCTGATGTTCACCGAAAATGAAGCGGTTGCACTGTTGCTCGGGTCCCGTCTCCTGGCTCAGCAGGCAGCGGGTTCCGTTACCCAAAGCGCGGACTCCGCCCTGGCAAAGATCAGAGTCGCGCTGCCCGATCAGGTCCGGGCGCGGTCCGAAGCGTTGACGAATATTATCAGTTTCGTGACGCCCAAAGCCAAGTTCGATCTCGACGATCCGCAGCTGCTCCTCATCCAAAATGCGATCCAGGAAAAACGAGTGCTTCATCTGCGCTATCGCGGCTACAAAAAGGAGGACGTGACCGAGCGCGAGGTCGAGCCGCACCAGCTGTTTTACGCGGACGGGGTCTGGTATCTCGAAGCGTATTGCCGTATGCGAAAAGACAAGCGGGATTTCCGTCTCTCCCGCACGGAAAAAATAACTCCGCGCCGCGAGATCTTCCACAAAAAGCGCACGGGCAAGCTACAGACGCAGCCCATCATCGTCATCAAGATCCGTTTTGCGCCGAATGCCGTGCGCTGGGTGCGGGAGCAGCAGCACTACGGCTATCAGCGCGATGAAACGGAAACGCCGCAGGGTACCGTCATGGTCTATCACGTCAATGACGAACTGGAGATCACCCCGTGGATACTCGGCTGGGGCGTAAGCGCCGAAGTGATTTCACCCGTGGAGCTTCGCCAGGCGCTGCGCGAGACCGCCCTTAATCTCGCAAACTTGTTGACATAGGGTTGTCACAGCTCTTTTGTACAATCGGGGGAAATTAAAAGTACAGGAGTAAAAGATGAAGATCAATAGTTTTTACCCCGTGATCCTTACAAAGGATGCCCCCGGCTCAAAGGATTTCTACACCAAACATTTCCCATTTGAGGTCACCTTCGATGCCGGCTGGTATGTGAGCCTGAAAGCGAAACAGGAGTTCCCGTTCGAGCTGGCGCTGCTGGAACCCGATCATGACACGATCCCGGAGGGCTTTCGCTCCGCCCTGGACGGAGGCCTGATCCTCAACTTCGAAGCGGACGACGCCGACGCCGAGTATTCACGACTGAAAGCAGCCGGCCTGCCCATCCATCTTGAGATCCGCTCGGAGGTTTTCGGCCAGCGTCACTTCATCACCTCCGACCCCAACGGGGTTTTGATCGACATCATCCAGCTCATCCCCCCGTCGGAGGAATACGCAAAACAATACGCCGAAAACACTATGTAGCCGGTTGAAAATATGGAACAAAATTTTCAGGTCAGGGATGTCTTCAACGAAAAGGTTGTAAACCAACTCGCCGGGAATCTGGCGCAAGCCTGGCGTGGATTCGATGCAAAAGGGTTTAGTAGTTCGGTCAATTCACGATTGAAACCCCTGACGTTCAGCGAGAGGAGCAATTTGATCCGCGATAGTCTTTGGGAATATCTTCCCAAAGACTATCCGCGAGCACTGGCGGTCATCCTGAAAGCCCTGCCGCCCGAACTGCCCAATCGCGAAGCGACAGGCTTTGAAGGCTTCATCCTCCTGCCGCAGAATGAATTCGTGGCAAAATACGGGCTGGAGCATTATGACCTGTCCATGCAGGCGCTGTACCAGATGACAAAGCGCTTTACCGCGGAGGGAGCCATTCGGCCGTTCATCCAAAAATATCCCGAGCGAACGCTTGAAATCCTCTCGGAATGGGCGGAAGATGAAAACTGTCACGTCAGGCGCCTGGTCTCTGAAGGAACCCGCCCACGCCTCCCATGGACGATGCAGTTGAAACAGTTCATTGAAGATCCACGGCCTGTGTTGCCGCTGCTCGAAAAACTCAAAACGGACCCCGAGTTGATGGTGCGCCGTTCGGTGGCAAATAACCTGAATGACATCGCCAAAGATAACCCTGCGCTGGTTGTGCAAACCCTGCGGCGCTGGAAAAAGATCGACGATGAAGGCACGCAGTGGTTGATCCGGCACGCGGCGCGCACGCTGGTCAAGCAGGGGAACAAGGAAGTCCTGACGATCCTGGGTTATTCATCAAATGTCGAACTCTCCGTCTCAAAGATCAAGCTTGACAAAGCCATCGTAAAAATGGGCGATGAACTCCATTTCTCGTTTGAGGTCAAGTCAGCCTCCAGACAGGCACAAACCCTGGTGATCGATTACGTGATCCATCACGTCAAAGCCAATGGAAAACGGACGCCCAAGGTGTTCAAACTGGCCAAAAGAAAATTGGAGGGGGACGAGAGGGTTCGAATCGCAAAGCGGCATTCGTTTCGCCAGATCAGCACGCGGGAATATTACCCCGGCGTACATCTGCTGGAAATTCAGATCAACGGCTCGATCTATGGAAAGACGAATTTCGAGCTACGAAAGGAATAACAACCATGACGAGTCTGTTCATAAAATGGAAGAACGGGTTTCTGACCGGTGCGGTTGTCGCAGCACTGGAAGGGATACTGATCTGGGTGGCAGATCCCAGCCTCACACTCTGGGTTTTTGTCCAAAGTGTCTCGTTCTGGTTATTCTGCGGACTCGTGATCTATATGACCGAAACAGGGCTGCCCGCCATCCTGAATGGCATCCTGCTGACCGTGTTACTGAACATCCCCTGGTACATTTCCCTGTCCATTGCGGCCGGGAAGCCGGGTAACCTTATCCCCCTTGTGATCGCCAGTATCCTCTTTTGCACGCTCATCGGTCTGATGAGCCAAAAGTTAAGATCGAGACATAACTAAAAAGATGTCCGAACCGGAGTTGCTTCGGACATCTTTTTACCAGTTATTATTTGCTTCGTATCCTAATCTCACCAGCAAATCCCCCGCTACATCCTTGAACAGTTTCTTGTGCTCGGCGCTGAAATGCTCGCGCCAGCCGCCCGTCTTCCCGGAACGGAAGGTGTGACTCTTCTTCGGCTGGATGGCTTCGATCAAAACAGGCAGCGCCTTCTCACGCGAGGTTGGGATCTTATAACCTGTCTTTTCCACTTCGTCGAGCATGGTGTTCAGCGTCACGTCGCGGTCGTTGATCAAGTCCTCGAAACGGATGCACAGCACGTGCTTTTGTTCCAGCCACTGGAACACACCCTCGTAGCGTTGCTTCACGCTGACCATGTGCAGCCCACCCCGGTCGATGCCAGTGATGGCAACCTTGAGCCGCTCACCAAAATCCGGCAGGGATTTGTAATAGTCGTGCATCCCATGCTCTTCGTGCATGTCGGTGGCAAAGAACACCTGTGAGACCAGCATGTCGCGCGGGTCACGGTAGATGAAGTAATTCACACGCTCAGGCCGGCAAAGGAACGCGACGTTTTCCGGCGAAACCTCCACATACCCCCAACCAATCACGCTTTGTGGAATTCGCTGCAATTCCCCCAGCACTTCCTCTTTCCTCTTTCTTCTCCCCTCTTTTTCAATCGTTCGAACCGGATCCGCCTCCACATACCTGTAGGGCATGATCTGCGTAAAACCGTTCAAGACCTGCAGCAGCAAATGGGACCCGCTCTTGGGCTTGGAGTTGCCGAAGACAGGCGGCGCCTCGTTGAAGGCGAGTCGCTTCCAACGCGCCATTGCCTGCAGGGTTTTCCCGGCCGGGCGGATCGTGCGGCGGAGTTGTTGGATAACGCTCATAAGATTTGCCACGGAGACACAGGGGCACGGAGATTCTTTTTTGTTTTCTCTGAGTCTCCATGACTCTGTGGCTAATTAATCCTCACCATTGACGCGGCGCAGCTTCGTCATCGAAGCCTTCTCGCTTTCATAGACCCTCTTGACGCCATCGCCCAGTGCGGCTTCAGAGACGCGAATGTACTTGACCAGGCGTTCGAAGCCGCCCGGCTCCACGGAGGCAGCCTGGTCACTGCCCCACATGGCGCGGTCGAGGGTCAGGTGCCGTTCCACCATGCAGGCTCCCAGCGCCACAGCGACTGCCGAGGGAACGAGCCCGACTTCGTGCCCGGAATATCCAACCGGCGTGTTCGGGAATTCATGCCGGAGAGTTTCAACCATCTTGAGGTTCAACTCCTCCGGTTCGCACGGATAGGTGCTGGTGCAGTGCATCAGGACCAGGTCGGCTTCGCCCGCGATCTCCACGCCTTTTCGGATCTGGTCCATGGTGGACATCCCGGTCGACAAAATGACCGGCTTGCCGGTCGCGCGGGCTTTCTTGATCAAGCCGAAGTCCGTGAGGGAGGCGGACGGGATCTTATAGGCAGGCGTGGCAAATTTCTCCATAAAGTCCACGGAAGGCTCATCCCAGACAGAGACCAGCCAGGTGACGCCCTTGTACTTGCAATACTTCTCGATCTCGCAATACTGCTCCTCGCTGAATTCGACTTTATGCCGGTATTCCAGATAGGAAATATAGCCCCACGGCGTCTCGCGCATCTGTGTTTGTTGATCGGGAGGTGTGGCGATCTCCGGCGTCCGCTTTTGGAATTTGACCGCATCCACACCCGCATGCACCGCTGCATCGATCATCTGTTTGGCGATCCCAAGATCACCATTGTGATTGATGCCGATCTCCGCTATGACGTAAGCAGGCTGACCATCACCCACCAAACGATCCCCAATCTTGATTTCACGAGTCATTTTTTCTCCAGTTCTGTTTTGATGAAACAACTAAGGCAACGACAGATCTTTGATTTCAGTAAAGTCAAATGGATCCCCCCAGGGCGAATAATAATGCCGGTCAGGGATCAATGGATAATCAGTGCCAAAGAATTGGTCGAGCAGCACCCGCAAGGAATTGACCGGTGATATGGAAGGGTACAGGGAGGTGTAATCGTGTCCGGGGAAATAATATGCGTTCAAAATACCGAATCGTTCGGCAGGCAGGGTTTTCTCCAGCAGGCCCTGGTGCAGGCGGGAACCCGGACCATGATCGCCTTGAATGATGATGATCGGCGGAGTCTCTGACGCAGCCAGGATGGCATCCACGGTTTCCAGGACAAGGGTATTGATGTACTGGATTTGCCTGCGATAGCCTGTGACATAGTCTGCGCGTGAATGGTTTTTGATATATTGATTCCCATCCGCCAGCCTGAAAGGCTCGTTGTGAGGGAGAGCCTCGCCATCTTCATCGAAGACAAACGGCGGGTGAGGCGCAATGATGTGAGCATGGACGAAGTAATCGCCATCCAGCCCGGGGATTTCCCGCAACCTTGCGAATGTGGAAAGAATTTGGTCGCGATGGGTATCGTAGGGCGCTTCGACGAATGCCTTGTTGAAGGCCGGCACATAAAGTAACACACGCGCCAGGGTCCGGTCGATCACGATGCTCTCGAAGGCGGTTACCGGATAGGCCAGACCGGTATCATCATAGTAGATCTCTGCGTTGGAGACAGTTGCATTGTAGGAATTGCGAAAGGAAACCAGCTCATATCCGTTTTGCGCCAGTACGTTGCGGACTTCACTTTTTTCGAGGAGTTCGACCAGAGCTTCGCGGCTTTCGATATTAATGCCATCGGCGCTCAAGGATTGGATGTAATCCACATTGAGCGAAGAGCTTAACGATAACAACGTCTGTACATAATTGCTGGAAGACTCATCGGCCACATAAAAACCTCTGGCTGCCAAAGCATCCAGGAAATCCGAGTTGTCAAAATCGTAGAGCGCCTGCAGAATGTCCTCTCGACCATACCCATCCAGAATAATGTAATAAACATCCGGGCGGGGCTCAGCCGACTCGACCGTAGCCACCGGCATTGGCGGCTCCTGATTTGGAGAAGCGCCATTTGCCAGCACGTAATTGCCAGCCGGGATCCCGGACTGCAGGAGGAAGAGCAGGCCGAGCAAATTGAAATACAGGTTGACCGAGGCAATATTCCTGATCCGTTTTTGCACGAGCCAGATCCAGAGGAGCATACAGGCAGAGACGAGTGCCAGGATCAGCAGGTCCGCCCGGATAGGTCCCAGCCCAAATGTATCGACGAGCCAATCTGACAGATCCCCAAAGAGAAAGGCCAGGAAGATGAACAACGAAGCGACCGGGCTGGCTTTTAGCGGGTCGCGCACAAGCAGATAGGCCAGGCCAAGAACAATGACTCCAAAAAGAAGGGACACAAAAATCGAACGGATGGCTTCCGAGAAATACACCTCGGTTTCATTGATCAAAAACAAATGCAAAACCGGTTGAATCGCAAGCAGGAACGGGGCAAACAAGCCGCGCTCAAAAACCCCGATCACGCCTGGCATGAATGACCTGTCCGCTTTCCTGGCTGGCTGCACCATCTTCAATCCATCACGCTCCAAACAGCTTCTTATTTTCTTGCCAACAATAAATCGGTTAGCTCTCTCAGGGCGCCGTGACCACCGGCTTTGCCCAGGATAAAATCCGCGGCACGCAGGACTTCCGGATAGGCATCCGCCACCGCAACCGACCAGCCCGCAACCTCAAAGCAGGGCAGATCGTTGAGGTCATTGCCAATATAAATGACATTCTCTGCTTTGACATTTCTCTGCTCCAGGACGTCACGCATCACGCGCCCCTTGTCGTGGAGCGCCACCCCGTGGATCGCCTCCACCCCCATCTTTTTCGCGCGCGCAGCCACGACCAGATCCACCTCCGAAGACAGGACCAACACCTCGATGCCGGCCGCGCGCAGGTCCTTCACACGGATGCTGTCACTGCGATAGGCGGCGACCGATTCGCGGCCATCCCGGTCCACCCAGACGCGGTTATCGGTGAGCACGCCGTCGAAATCACAGATGATCAGATCGATCTTCTCAGGCATGGGCCGCTTCAGCAGGCCGGGAACGACCATTTCCAGGCCGCTGATCGCCAGCGCTTCATACTTGGCCCAGTCAGAAAGGTTGTCGATGTCGACGGTGTAGCGCGGATCGATCACCAGCGGATAGATCACATCACCTGTCAGCGATTTTTTCTGCTCGATCGTCGCAACACGGATGGCATCGATGTGCCCAGTCTGCCAGTAGACCGGCGGCAGGATCTGGCGCGGAGCATTGTAGGGCTCGGCGATTCCCTCCACCTGGAGCAGCGGCTTCAACGGCTGACCATCACCTGCAAAGCGCCACATCTTGTGCGGGTTTTGCCCGGCCGGGACCACGCCGCGTACGCAATCGGCATCCGGGTGCTCCAGCAGAATTTTGACCGCGTTGGCCACGCAATCCCGGGGGCGGATCGGTGAGGTTGGGCGCAGTTGGACGAGGACCTCAGGCTTGTACCTTTCGTTATTTTCGAGCCAATCCAACGCATGTTCGAAAACCGGCAGATCGGTCGTATGGTCCTGGGCCAGATCCTCGGGACGCAGAAAGGGAGTTTCGGCTCCAAAGTCGCGGGCGACGACCGCGATCTCCGGGTCATCTGTCGAGACGATGATGCGCGTGACGCAGGCGGCTTGTTTCGCCGCGGCAATGCTCCACGCAATGAGCGGATAACCCGCAAAGGGACGGATATTCTTGCGCGGGATGCCTTTCGAGCCGCCGCGGGCAGGGATGAGAGCGAGGATGTCGGTCATAGTTGGGTAAGAGGTAGACAGGTACACAGGTACACAAGTAAACAAAGAGGCAAAGGCATACGCGTGTACCTGTCTACTTGTTTACCTGTGTACTTCCTCACCACGCCGTCCAGCCTCCATCCACCACAACATTATTGCCCGTCATGTAGGAGGATGCGTCGGAAGCGAGGAACAACAGTGCGCCGTTCATTTCGTCTTTCTTTGCCATGCGTCCGAGGATGGTCTTGGCGGAATAGTTTTTGACGAAGTACTCTTCGTGATTGTTGAACACGCCGCCGGGCGTCAGCGCGTTGACGCGGATCTCCGTCCCGGCATAGTAGGCGGCAAGATATTTGGTGAAGCCCATCACGCCCGCCTTGGTCACGGTGTAATAGATGGGCTTGAACGCCACCCGCTTGCCCTCTTTGACATAAATGCGCTGGTCGGGCCCATTCAATCCATAGGTCGAGCAGATGTTGATGACGCTTCCCCTTTTGCCCTGTGCGATCATCGGTTTGACGCAGGCCTGTGTCATCAGGAACATGCCGGTCAGGTTCACATTCAGCGCGGCATTCCACAGATCGAGCGGATAATCCTCGAAGGCGCCGGGAGTGATGCCCTTGTCCATAGCGTCAGGGTCGAATTTGGGATCGAGCGCCGCGCTGTTCACGAGCACATCCAGACGGCCATAAGTGGATAGTACTTTTTCCACCGCCGCCTGGACCGAATCGGGCCTGGTAATGTCTGCCGGAAGCGCCAGGGCCTGGTAGCCGCTGTTCGTGAGCGACTCCGCTGCGGCTTGCGAAGCGGAAGCGTTCAAATCTACTACCGCAACGGCCGCGCCAGCTTCGGCGAGCGTCCGGCAAAATTCAGAGCCAAGCTGGCCGCCGCCGCCAGTCACCACTCCCACGCGTCCCGTCAAATCGAATTTTTCCTGAATCGTCATGTTTGCCTCTATGGTTCTGCCGTATAGATTGAATCGCCCGCCGACTTGTGCGCGAGGTACAAACCTGCGCTCAGCGCGGGCACATCACTGGCGACGTTAGCGCCGTGATCGAACAAGGCCAGCACTGCCTTGCCATTGTTGATATTCGCCTGCATGGAAGCCAGGCCCTCTTCGAAATTATTGCGTGCCAGCGTAGTCGCCGAGTCGAAGCGGTCAGGCAGGACGTAACAGCCTCGGCCTGTGTAAAGATAGACCGCGCCCGGTTCATTGGTGTAGATCATCACGTCCGCAGGCAGCTCACGCAGGTACTCCATTGCCTTCGAATCGTACCATTGGAAGGAGGCATAGCCGCGGCCGCTCTTCGCCCAGCTGTTGACTGTAATCGTTTGCTTGTAAAGCGAAACGCCAAGCAGCAGCAACGTCAACACGAGCACGACCTCCCGGCGTTTGCTCCAGGCCCACACTCCGAATACAACGAGCAGGATGAGTAAGGAGACCAGAACCGGCGAAAGGATGCGAAGTTTGAACTTCGTGGCAGCATCGAACATCAGCATGGAGGCGATGATCGAGGCGAGATAGGCGAAGAGATATAGACCCGTGGTGAAGGAGATAACTTCCCTATTTACCAGGGGGGAGGGGTTAGGGGGAAGAGCTCGCGGCCTCGACAGGTATTTCCAACCCGTCACGATGACCCATGCCAGTGCCGCGCCCAAAACAAGGAGGATCATCGCCTCGACGATCCCGGCCTGTTTGCTGATCTCCCGCCGCCAGGACTCGATCGGGATAAAGAATTCTGAAAAGACGCGCAGCCCCGGATCGATGTTCTCGGATGTGAGGGGATGCGAGGCAAAGGCGCGGTTGGTGGCATTTTCT
>Ga0105098_10000237_pt1 | contig 17913 bp, 15 predicted proteins | sample PPLLak21cMay2015_FD_79137 | JGI IMG/M metagenome (GOLD analysis project Ga0105098, IMG submission 79137) | Freshwater sediment microbial communities from Prairie Pothole Lake near Jamestown, North Dakota, USA - PPLs Lake P7 Core (1) Depth... | ecosystem: Environmental > Aquatic > Freshwater >... | reverse complement strand
GATCCATCAAAGGAGGGGCGAACGAACCCTGGCCGCGCTACCTGCGGCGCGGGTTCATTGCCAATGCCATCAACCCTAAGGTGGCGCTCTTCTTCCTCGCCTTCCTGCCGCAATTCACCAGCCAAGCGCATGGTAGCCCGACCCTTCAGATGATAATGCTCGGCAGTGTATTCGCGCTGCAGACGATCCTGGTGTTCGGCGCGATCGCCTTTGCGGCGGGCAGCGTTGGCCGGTTGCTCGCGCGCACCCCCGCCGCGGCCGTCTGGCTGGATCGCGGCGCTGGCCTGCTCTTCATCGGCCTGGCATTGCGGCTGGTACTGGATGGCGGGGCGTTGGGCCTTGGCTCTTGAGCCATCGGGTAATACCCCTGGATGGAGTATCGCCCGTGATTTTCCGCGTCAGAACCTGCCTGCGGCGCGCCTACTGTCAAGACCCCTTGATTATCGCCGAACATATCTCTTGTCACCTGCCACGGTGCGCCCCAGAATCAACGGCAACACCACTGGGTAAGTGTTCTCTCCCTAGGCAGGTTTTCCCGCACCCATGATCCGTTCCCTCGAATTTGATGGCTACAGAGGCTTTCCCTGTCGTCGCCAGTACGACCTCAGCCAGCCATTTCAAAGGCTGGACCTGGCACCGCTGACCCTCCTGATTGGGCGCAACAACGCCGGCAAGACAAGCGTCGCCACATTGCTATACCAGGTGCTGGGCGGCTTGGCCGGCATCAGCAATGAAGCACTACCTCTGACGGTAGGAGGTAATCCCGTGGCCGAGTGCTTTCAGGACTTGCTGCCTGCGAGGGATTTAAGTGCATTCCTGGAACTCGCGGTGTCGCTTAAGTCCGCGAGTGGTCTGCACCGGCTAGAAACCATCCTCTACCTTCGCAGTCTGCTGGACGACGACCCGCGCCCCTGGGCGCGTCGCGTTCGCTGGGACGAGGCGGATTACCCCGTTCCCGACAGCCCGCTTGAGCGTTTTCCGATCCCTGATGTCCCGGAGCAAACAGAAGTGCGCGATGGGGCCAGGCAGGTATTGCAGGCCAGTGTGTGGCTCGGTCCCTTTCGTGAACGGGTGCCTGAGATTCCGTCCCGGCATGGGCGCAATCCCCAGATCCCCGCGATCGGATCGGCGGGCGAAGGCGTGACAGAACTCCTGGCCGAGGATGAAGCGGTCTTCGGTGAGGTCTCGGCTTGGCTTGCCGCGAACGCCGGCCTATCCCTGCGTTGGGAGAAAAATCTCGACCTATGGCGTTTGCAGACAATGCGCGGCGTTGCCCGCAGTGTTCCGATCACCCAGGTGAGTACGGGCGTGCATCAGTTGCTTCCAGTGCTGACGCTTGCCAAGTGGCGATCCTGCAATCCCAGCCGAACCCCGTTTATCGATGTTGTCCAGCAGCCGGAGTTGCATCTGCATGATGCACTGCATCCGATGCTCGGAGACCTCTTTCTGGACGTTGCCCGTTCCGATATCGGGACCACAATCGTGGAAACCCATGCCGAAGGCTTGCTGTTGCGGGTACGTCGGCGCATTGCCGAGGGCGTGGTTCCACCTGAGCTGGTCGCGCTCTATTACATTGATGACGCGCCGGACGGCAGCACGCTGCATCGTATCCGCATCCTTGCGACGGGCGAGGTCGATTATTGGCCGCCCGGTGTCTTTTTGGAGTCATACGAAGAGGTCAAGGCCCTGCGGCGCGCCCAACGGCTCAAGGGGCATTGATGCGATTTGCGATTGAAATACCGGAGGGAGAGGATGAGGTTCCGGTCTGGAACGACCCGGCGGCACTGCAATTCCTGGACGGGCTGGTCTTCCGCGCTGACGACGCGGCACACGACGTCGTGCTCCGGGATGCGGACTTGCTTGATGGCAGTGAGTGGTTTCAACATGCTCGCCAGACCACGCTCGACCTCCTATTGGAGCTTTGCGAGCTAGCCCGTGCCTCGGCATGGGACACCGAGCAGCCAGACCGAACGGCCTGGCGGGTCTCAACGTCCGCCGAGGCCAAGCAGGCGCTACGCATCGCCAACTCGCCGCTCAAGGTGCTAGTCGAGAACCGCCTCAGGGATGGGGCTTTGCTTGAAGTGGCGGTACGCCTTCTCGCCGGGGAGCCCCTCCGACAGTTGTGGGTCAGTCCTCCCGTGCCTCCGGCCATTGAGCTTCTCCACTCTGGTGGTACGGGAGACATGCTGAGATTTATGGAGCAAGAAGCGACCATAACCCGAGATACTGACCTTCCTTTGCGATTGATTGTCGTCGTGGACTCGGACAGGTGTGGCTTAGAGAAACCCCCATCCGCGACGGCCACGAAGATTGAGCAAGCGGCATCCAAACTTGGGGTCAGTTCATTCATACTCAAGAAACATGAGGCGGAGAACTACATACCCGACTTCCACTGGAAAGCAGAGATGAAACGGGATCCTCGTAATCCGCGTTGGAGTAACGGAATGGCTAATCTCCTATCCATGGCTCGCGATCAACGCGACTACTGTGACATGGACAAATTTGGCTGCAAGCAAGTCCCTGCGAAGTACGAACGAAGCCGCCCATACCATCTGGAGGTGTTGTTGTGGAACGTCCGACAGGAACAGAATCAATCAGTGCTCACCGCGATGGCTGCCGATTTGCGCGCTCGCGACCACTCGGGTGATCTGAAGACTATCCTCGACCTGATCGACCAGGAGCGCTAGCGCCATGACTCAACTGAGTACGGATGACGGTCCGGAAATCAATCCGAATGTTGTCTTCCTTATAGACCTCCTAAAGTGGGTCAGGCAAGGGCGCATCCGGGTGCCGGCCTTCCAGCGATCTTACGTATGGACGCGAGCGAACATGCTGGATCTGTTCGATTCAGTGCGTCGGCGCTACCCGATCGGAACCCTGCTATTTTGGAAGTCATCCACGAAAACAGCGGGGCCGCTAGACCGCTTCGGCCCTTTCGACCTCTCGGAGACCCGACCGTCGGAAACCCTGCTGCTGTTGGACGGTCAGCAGCGGCTCACCACCTTGGCGGGCGTATTGCTCCGCGACTCCGGACTTCGCGAGTTGTCCACGGACGATGAAGACAGCGAGCGATGGAGCGTCTACTTCGATGCGAGTGGGGGTCGGACGGACGAGAAAAGGAATGAGGACAAGAGTCACGAGGGGGTTTTTATGCACCTCGCATCCGGCACCCAGGCCAAGCCCTGGCAGGTTCCCCTTCATCGGTTGAGTGATACCAATAAACTTTTCCAGGCCGTCACTGCCATTTATAAGGTTGAACCGGGAACCCTCGCGGAGGCGGGCGTCGGCAAAGAGGTGCTGGTCGACCGGCTTCAGGGTGTCGCTAGGGCCTTGCAGTCCTACAAGATCCCCATCGTGGAGTTCGTGACCGACGACCTGAATCTAGCGGTCGAGAGCTTCACTCGCTTGAATCGAAAAGGGGTCGCCATCGGCGCCGACGAGATGTTCTCGGCCCTCACTTATCAGGCTGGGGCTCAGAGGGGGTTCCGTATCGCAAGCGAGATCGACAGCACCTTGACCGAGATCAAGCAGACCGGGTTCGGTAAGGTCAACCGCGTCCTGGTCCTGCGGGCCTTCTTGGTTGCCGCGGACCTTGACCCGTATCGCACGGACTGGAGCAAGCTCGGGGACGAGACGCAGAAAAGCGTGGCCAACAAGCTGCCGGAGGCCATGCACCGGGCGCGGGAAGGGCTGCTGCGCGGGATCGATCTGCTGCGAGAGGAGCACATCCATAACGCCCGTATGCTGCCCTATGGGCTGCAATTGGTGGGTCTGAGCGCCTGGCTCGGAGAGGACCCGAGTCCGACCGTTGAGGCCAAGCGCCTGCTCCGGCGCTGGCTCTGGCTCACCGGGTTTGCGAGCTGGTTCGGTCAGGGTAATCCATCCCGCTATGCCGCCGTCCTTGCCGAACTGCGTGACCGCGCCCGAAAGGTACGGGAGCAAGGGACCCCGGTACCGTCCGAACTGCGGCATCTCCCTTGGGACACCCGGGCGGAGCCCTTTCCGGAACGCTATGACCTTCGTAGCGCGCGGGTACGGACCCTGCTGTGCCTGCTGGCTCGCGAGGGGGTCTTCAATCCCGACGGCACGCGCAAAGACGCGCGGGCCATCGCCGACGATTTCGCGCGCAACGGTCCTGAGGCCATGCGCACCATCTGGGCTTCGTCGCAATCGCCGCTGAGGTCCAGTCCTGCCAATCGAATGTTTGATGTTTTTGGACAGAAACGGGGTCAGGCGCGCACCCTTTTTGGGCTCACCAAGTTGGCCGATCCGCAGGCGTTTTTTGAATCGCACCTGCTGCCCTATCCCCTGGATAATGCCCTGCGGAAGCCCGACAGCATGGAGGATGTGCTGAAGAAGCGTTTGGAAGACATGACCGGCCTGGAGCGGGAATTTATGTCCGAGTTGGGGATTCAGCCGCCCGCGTCCACGCTGCCGGGTGCGAGTATTATCGACCAAGATGACGACGCCCCCTTGCCAATGCCGGATGCCGAGGAAGTGTAAATCGGTAAACACTCGCTTCAGCGACCGGGTAGCCTCGAATCGACATGACCCAGTCGATTAGCGCCGGGAACTGGGGTTCCCGGCCATGCTGGATCAGTATTATTTCTTATCCTTGCGGTGATCCACCACGCGCACGGCCTTGCCCTGGGAGCGGGGGATCTCACCGACCTGCTTGACCACCACCTGGCAGCTCACGCCGATGAAGTCCTTGATGTCCTTGGTGGCGCGGGCGCCCACCTTGCGCATGGCCTCCTCACCCTTCTCGACCAGGGGCGGGCTGGCCTCGACATTGACCACCATGGTGTCCATGGTGCCCTCGCGGTACACGTCGATCTGATAGAAGGGCGAGAGGATCTCCGTCTTCATCAGGATGGACTCTACCTGGGAGGGATAGACGTTGACGCCGCGGATGATGAGCATGTCGTCAGTGCGCCCAGTAATGCGGGACATGCGCACATGGGTGCGCCCGCACTTGCAGGGGGCGGGGTTAAGGGAGGAGATGTCACGGGTGCGGTAGCGCAGGAGGGGGAAGGCCTCCTTGGTGAGGGAGGTGAAGACGATCTCCCCCTGCTCGCCGTAGGGCAGGGGTTTGCCGGTATCGATATCGACGCACTCCACCAGGAAGTGGTCTTCCCAGACGTGCAGCCCATCCTTGGCGTTGATGCACTCGACGCACACGCCGGGTCCCATGATTTCGGACAGGCCATAGATATCGATGGCGTCTATCCCCAGGCGGGATTCCAGCTCGTAGCGCATCTCCTCGGGCCAGGGTTCGGCACCGTGGATGCCGACCCGCAGGGGCAGCTTGCGCATGTCCACCCCCAGGCCCTCGGCCTCCTCGGCCAGATTGAGGGCGTAGGAGGGTGTGCAGCTCAGGCCGGTGGCCTCGAAGTCCTTGATGAGCATGATCTGCTTCTGGGTCTGGCCACCGGACATGGGGGTGACCATGACACCCAGTTCCTCCCCCCCGTAGTGGAAGCCGAGCCCGCCGGTGAAGAGGCCATAGCCATAGGCATTGTGCATGCGGTCGCCCGGTCGCAGGCCGGCGGCGGCCAGGGAGCGGGCCATGAGTTGGCTCCAGGTGCGAATGTCGCGGGCCGTATAGCCGACGACCGTGGGTTTGCCGGTGGTGCCGGAGGAGGCATGGACACGCACTACCTGATCCATGGGCACCGCGAACATGCCGAAGGGATAGCTGTCGCGCAAATGCTCCTTCTTGGTAAAGGGCAGCAGGCGCGTATCGGCCAGGCTCTGGATGTGGCGCGGCTTGACGCCCAGTTCATCCATGGCATCGCGATAGAAACCAACGGTGTAGTAGCAGCGCTCGACGGTGGTTTGCAGGCGCTTGAGCTGGAGAGTCTCCAGGTCCTCGCGGGGCATGGTTTCGATTTTGGTATGCAGGATCATGGCTTGTCCCCAATTTTCGTTTGATTCATCCAGTCCGCGATGGGCTCGCCGCGCCGGAATACAGTGCCGGAAAAGACGCCCACCAGTTTGCCCCTAGCGGTCCTGACCTCGATGGCATAGAGGCCGGTGCGTTCGCCCCGGCTGACCTCCCGCGCCTCCGCCATCAGGGTGTCGCCCAGGCGGCTGGCGGCCGGATAGCTCATTTGGGTGACCAGGGCGACCGCCACGGTGCCATGGCTGTTGGAGGCCACGGCGAAGGCAAAGTCGGCCAGGGCGTAGGTGACGCCGCCATGGGTCAGTCCGACGGCATTGAGCATGTCGGCTCGGACTTCCAGGCGCACCTGGCAGGCGCCGGGTGCCGCAGACACCAGTTCCATGCCCAGCAAGCGCGCCAAGCGGTCCTCTTGTTCCATCCAGTGGCCGACGCGCTCGGCCTCGGTTTGAGGGTTTGAGTCCTTCATCAGGCGGAGGCCAATTCTTCGGTAAAGAGGTCGTAGCCCAGGGCACGCAGGTGCCGGTCCAGGGCGGCGGGGTCTGTGGCGCGGAAACGGACGATGACAATACGCATGCCCGTTTCGTCCGGGGCCACCGGTGAGACCACGGTGGCGATATAGCCACCCTGGCTGTTGATGGCGGCGAGAAACTTGGCCAATTCACCGGCGCGATCCGGGAGGTGGACGGCGATGCGGGTGGTGTCCTCCAGACCGCAACCCGTGATGGCCAGGAAAAAATCGAGGATGTCGTCGTCGGTGACGATGCCCAGCAGGCGACGCCCGTCATCGACCACCGGCAGGCAGCCGATGCCCTTGTCCCGCATGAGCTGGCCAGCGACCTCCACCAAGGTACCAGGATCACAGGTGATCACCTCCCGTCTCATGACCTGCTCCACCTTAATCTTGGCCATGAGGTAATTGACCTCGCCCACGGACAGGGTGGTGATGGCCGAGGGTTCCGCCTTTTCCAACTCCCGGTGCGACAGAAGCCCCAGCAGTCGCCCCAACCCATCCACCACCGGCAGGAAGCGGCGCCCCTTCTCGCGCATCAGATGCGCTACCTGGCTTAGCTTGGCATCGGCGGTGGTGGTATCCACCGGCCGGCTCATGATCTGTTGGACGTACATGCTGGGTCCCCGTGGAGATCTCTATTACCAATTTCAATTTTTATGGCTATGGAACCGTGCCATAAGTAACCCAAACCTGACGCGGTCGGGACCTGGTCATCCTGGCCAGGAGAGGTCGTGAAAACATCACTGTAGCTCGGGCATGGTTTCCAGGCCGTCGACACCCCACCGACCGGCACCCGATAACCGATAACCGATAACCGCTATGCGACAGCCATAAATGGTTTTAGTATCCAAGATAAGCCCGCTTAATCCCCTCGTCATTCAACAAGGTCTGGGCGGCGGCGGCCATGGCCACCCTGCCAGTCTCCAGCACATAGCCCCGGTGGGCCACCCCCAGGGCGGCGCGGGCGTTCTGCTCCACCAGCAGGATGGTCACCCCCTGGCGGTTGAGATCCCGCACCACCCGGAAGATTTCCTCCACCAGCAGGGGCGCCAGGCCCATGGAGGGCTCGTCGAGCAACAGCAGGCGAGGCCGCCCCAGCAGGGCGCGGCCGATGGCAAGCATTTGTTGCTGGCCACCCGAAAGGGTGCCAGCGCTTTGGGCGCGCCGCTCCTCCAGGATGGGAAAGAGGGAATAGATGAACTGGAGCTGCTGCTCCACCCAGGCCGGGTCATGGCGCTGGGAATAGCCACCCAGGCGCAGGTTGTCCTCGACGCTGAGGGGGGCGAAGACCTGGCGGCCCTCCGGAACCTGACAGATGCCGGCCTTGACGATGCGGTGGGGGGCGAGACGGCCAATGTCCCGGCCCTCCAGCAAAATCTGGCCGGCGCTGGCGCGGTGAATGCCCGAGAGGATATGCAGCAAGGTCGTCTTGCCGGCGCCATTGGCGCCGACGATGGCCACGAGTTCCCCGGCTTCGACCTGGATGTCCACGCCGTGGAGGACCTCGACCGGGCCGTAACGGCCCCGCAGGCCGCGCGCCAGGAGCAGGGGCTCACTCGACGGCATAGTGGACCTCCCCCCCCAGGTAGGCGGCGATGACCTGAGGATTGGCGCGCACCTCGGCGGGAGTCCCCTCCGCCAGGCGGCTGCCGTAATCCAGCACCAGGATGCGGTCGGAGACTTGCATCACCAGCCCCATGTTGTGCTCCACCAGCAGGACCGTGATCCCCTGGTCGCGGATGCGCCTGATCAGGCCTCGCATTTCCAGGGTTTCGGTGTCGTTGAGGCCGGCGGCGGGCTCGTCCATCAGCAAGAGGCGCGGCCGGGCGGCCAGGGCGCGGGCGATTTCCAGGCGCTTGAGGGCGCCATAGGGCAGTTCACTCGCCTGACGGCCCTTCAGCCCCCCCAGGTCGCAGAAGTCCAGGGCCTCCCCCGCCCATTGGCGGATCTGCTCCTCCTCCCGGCGCATGCGTGGCAGACGCAGCAGGGCCCCGGCCAGGCCCGTCCGGGCGCGGGCATGGCAGCCCACCATCACGTTCTCCAGCACGCTCATGTTGAAGAAAATCTGGAGGTTCTGGAAGGTGCGCGACAGGCCGAGGCGGGCAATCTGGTGGGTTGCCTGGCCGATGAGGGTCTGGCCCGCGAAGGTCAGCCGGCCCTCGTCCGGGCGGTAGATGCCGGAAAGCATATTGAAAAGGGTGGTTTTGCCGGCCCCGTTGGGGCCGATGACGGCGTAAACCAGCCCCTCCGGCACGAGGAAATCGAGGTCGGCGATGGCGGTGACGCCGCCGAAGGACTTGGTGAGTCCACTGGCCTCAAGCAGCATCCTGGCCTACCCCCCCCTTGCGGCCCAGGAGACCGCGCCGCGACTGCCAGAGATCTCGCAGGCCCCCGGCGATGCCCTGGGGCAAAAAGATCATGATCAGCATGAGGATGGCACCGAAGATGAGCACCTCGTAATCCTCGAACACCACCAGCAGCTCCGGTAGCAGGGTCAGAAGCACAGCGCCCAGTATGGCGCCAAAGGAGGAGGCCATGCCCCCTAACACCACCATAGTAACCAGTTCGATGGAGACGAAGAAGCTAAAGGAATCCGGGCTGACGAAGGCCTGCTGGTGAGCAAAGAGGCTGCCCGCCAGGCCCGCTGTCAGGGCCGCCAGGACGAAAACGGCGGTCTTGGCCCCCGCCGTGTCGATGCCCATCATGGCCGCCGCGACCTCCGCGCCATGGAGGGCGCGCAAGGCACGGCCGGTGCGGGAATCCATGAGGTTGAGCGCCAGCAGCACCACCAACAGGAGTGTGACGGCTATGACTCCATACCAGCGCTCATCACTGTCGATTGCCCAGCCGAATATGGACAGCGGCGGGATCTCGCCAATGCCATCGGGCCCACCAGTGAGGCCACCGGTCTGAACCAAAATGATGTGGACTATGATGCCGAAGCCCAGGGTCGCCATGGCCAGGTAGTGCCCCTTCAGACCCAGGATGGGGCGGGCGATCAGGTAGGCGACCAGGCCGGACAGCACCAGTCCCGCGCCCAGGGCGGACCAGGGGTTCCAGCCATAACGGGTGGTAAGGATAGCCGAGGCGTAAGCCCCCAAGCCAAAAAAGGCGGCGTGTCCTAAGGAGATCTGGCCGGCGTAACCCATGAGCAGATTGAGTCCAACCGCCAAAATGGCGAACAAGCCGGCGGAGGACCCCACTACATTGATGTAGTAGTTGCCGGGAAAGATCAGGGGCAAGGCGGCAAGCAGCACCGCCAGCAGCCACCATCCGCGCAGGCGTTTCATGATCGGCTCAGACCCGCTCCGCCGAGGCGCGGCCAAAGAGGCCGCTGGGGCGCAGGAAAAGCACCAGGAGCAGGATGACGAAGGCGATGGCGTCCTTGTAGCCGGAGGATATCAGGCCGGCCGCCAGCGACTCCACCAGACCCAGCACCAGGCCGCCGGCCACGGCACCCATGGGGTTACCCATGCCGCCGAGCACGGCGGCGGAGAAGCCCTTGAGGCCCAGCATGATGCCGGCATCATAGGAGGTAAAGGTGATAGGGGTCACCAGGACCCCCGCCATGGCCCCTAGCATGGCCGAGAGGCCATAAGCCACCAGCAGCATGCGGCCTACGTCGATGCCCACGAGCTGGGCAGCGGCCTTATTGCAGGAGCAGGCCAGGATCGCCTTACCCAGGAGGGTGCGGTTGAAAAAGAGATGGACCGCCAGGACCAGCACCGCCGTGCCGCCCATGACCCAGAGGTTCTGGGGCAGGAGGGTGACGTTACCGAGACGGATGGGGCTCTCGCCGGAAAAATGCGGCAGGGCGTGGATGTCCTTGCCCCAGAGGAGCAGCGCCAGGCCGCGCAGGAAGATGGAGGCGCCGATGGTGATGATGATGGTCCCTACCACCGTGATCCCCCGGGCCGGGGCGATCGCGAAGCGTTGCAGCATCAGCCCCACCACCATGGTCACCAGCACCGCCACCAGGATGGCCGGCACGAGGGGCACGCCCTCCCCCGCCGTCAGGGCGATGGCGCTCATGGCCCCCAGCATGACAAATTCCCCCTGGGCCAGATTCACCACGTCGGAGGCGTTGTAAATGATGGCAAAGCCCAGCGCCACCAGGGCGTAGGTGGAGCCCAGGGTAATTCCGGTAAGGACGAACTGGAGAATCTGATCCCACATATCGGGCTGGCGGATATCGGACTGGTCGATCTAAGGCGGATGGGTCTGGTACGGCCGGGAAACCAAATCAGATTAGCGCGCCACCCGCCTGTATGGAAGACGACCCGCGTCCTAGCCTAACCAGGGCCCATGGGGCCGGACCGGGTCGTGGTAGGGGCCGGCCGGGGCGCTTCGAGCCGCCAGCCAGCCCGTGTGGCCTCAGCCCTCGTCCACGATGACCCAGTCGCCGTTGCGGATCTCCAGCATTTTGAACGCATCCAAACCCAGGCCCATGTGATCCTGGGGGCTCATGTTGAAGATACCGGCGGTGCCAGCAAAACCCTGGGTCTTTTCGATCTCGTCCCGGACCTTGGCCTTGTCCGTAGTGCCGGCGCGCTCGATGGCCTGGATGGCGATAATGAAGGCATCATAGGCATGGCCGCCAAAGGTGGAGACATCGCCATGGGTGGCCTCGTACTTCTGCTTGTAGGCCAGGAGGGCGGGTTTCTGGGGATCACCGTCAGCAAGCTTTTCCGGCACCAGCAGGGCGGCGGCGGGTAGGCGAACACCTTCCGCCGCGTCTCCCGCCAGTTCGATGAACTTCTTCGAAGCCACGCCATGGGATTGATAAAGTGGCAACTCTATGCCCAATTGGCGGACGTTCTTGGTGACGATGGCCGGGCCCGTGCCGAAACCGAAGTTGAGAATGGCCTGGGCGCCGCTGTCGCGGATCTTGGTGAGTTGGGCGGTCATGTCCGTATCCTTGTTGCCGTAGGACTCATCCGCCACGATTTCGATGCCGTAATCCGGCGCCAGCTTGAGGGACTCTTCGCGGCCAGACTTGTCGAATCCTCCGTCGCCGCTGATGAGGGCAACCTTGGTGATGCCGCGACGCTTCATGTCGGCATAGATCTTGGCGGCCGCCATGCGATCCGTGTGAGGGGTCTTGAAGGTCCATTTCTGCACCGGCTCTATGATCTTGACGGCCCCGGCCATGGAGATGAAGGGGATCTCCTCGCTCTCAGCCAAGGGCATGACCGCCAAGGATTCCCCGGTGGAGGAACCGCCGACAATGACATCCACCTCGTCCTTCTTGACCAGACGCTTGAAGAAGTTCACCGCCTCCTTGGCATTGCCGCCGGTGTCGTAATGGATAAGTTCCACCGGCTTGCCCAGGACCCCGCCCTGCTTGTTGACCTCATCGACATACAACTGCAAGGTCTTGAGTTCGGGATCGCCTAGGAAGGAGGCGGGGCCGGTGACGGCGAGGAAGGTGCCGATCTTGACGGTATCTCCAGCCTGGGCCGGCGCGCCGATGGCAAGCAGAGCGGCGGAGGCAAGCGCCGCCAGGGTGTGGGTGAGATTCATCTTCTATGACCTTGTCTGAGTTAAGATATGCCTGTTGGAGAGGATTGGCCTGGGCCTGGTAGAGGCCCAGCCCAGCGGCTCAGAAACTGTATTCGAGGTTCAGGCGCAAGAAGCTGTCGTTCTTGGCCTCGGATGCATAGTAATCCCCCGGCTCGAACCACTCACCCCAGAGGTGTCCCTTGAGCTGGGGTAGGATCTCGAAGGTCAAGAGGGCGAAAAAGAGGTTGCCGCGATCGGTGCCATCACCCAGTCCATCGTCCTCGTTGGCCCCGACCCAGGAGTAACGAAGCATAAGGCGGGTCTTCTGGAGTGGGCTCAGATCCAGCCCCACGAAGGGGGTGGAGAAGTTGCTCCAGCCAAAGACGGAGTATTGGCTGCCAACAAGTGTATAACCGAGCAATTCACCCCAGTTCGCCTGCGGCGCCCGGGAATAGACCGGGTGCCAGCTCTCGTTGTCACTGGAATCGGGATCGTTGCCGGACAGGTAGTAGTAGCCGGCGATGAGCTGGGGCTTGAGACTGGGCAGGATATTAGGGCTGAAGGTCAGGTTCGCGTCCAGCATGCGGCCCTCGATATCTTCATCGCCCTGGGAGCCCGTCTGGGCGGCCACTTCCAGATTGCCGGCGAAACCATGGCCGAACTTGGGCATGATGCGCAGGCCAAAGGTGCTGAAATCGGCATCGGCCGTCGCCCTGTAGCCGGTGAGGGTATCGTCCTCGTGCTTGTAAACCCAATAGTATTCGAAAGGAATCTGTTCGAAGCGGTTGTATTTGCCATAGAGACCCGTCGCCCACTGGTCGGTCTCGAGCAGGTTCATATCCTGATTATTGATGACCGGCATGGGCTGCTGGGCCGTGTACATGCCCAGCAGATCGAGGCTATGGCCTTCGAAGTTGAAAGTGGCCTTGATGCCATCGGCAAAGAAGGTACGGGAGCCGTCGAGGGGTGTGCCGTCGGCGAGGATCTTGCCGGTGCCATAGATGAAATCCTGGCGGCCTAGGCGCAAATCGACCAGCCCGCCGCCGAGTTTGCGGAAATCGACATAGAACTGATCCGGCGTGACCTCCCCCAGGGGATCCCAGGTGCCCGGGTCCTGACGAGCCTGATCATAAATACGGAATTCATTGACAAGGCGGGCGAAGATGTCCGTGTCCTCGTTGAAGCCATATTTGGTCCACAGCCGGGTGCGATTCCGGTTGTAAAACATGTCGAAGGCAAAGCCGGGGCGATTGGCGGGTATGTCGTTGAGTTCCTCAAGCCGGAACCGGAAATCGCCACCCCAGGAAAACCCCTCGGCGCCCAGCGCCGGGGTCGCGGCGACGGCCAACACAGCCGCCGCCAGCAAGGAAGTCTTACCCATTCTCTCTGCCCTCGTCATTTTATGCTTGTAGTAGCGCCGATCGGGCCTTTTGGTGGCGGTAACCGCCTACAGGCTAGCCAGGTTCGTCGGAATGGTCTTGACACCCGCTCAGGCCGATTGGCCGTTATCAATGAGATCGATCAGGGCAAAAACCCAATGTCTTGCTCATCGGGCTGGAATTATGACGGATTTGGGTGGTAAAAATCCATTGTCCGCCGACATCATCCAAGATCGGGGTGGAATTGGCGGCCTTTGAGCAAGGCGCGCCGGTGCCAGGGCATGACGGTGGTGGGGCCCGAACCCAAGGCAGGCCCGGCTACTCAGGAGGCCTTCGCCGCCGCCTGGCCTCATCCCATGGTGATCGCCACGGTCAACCAGGCGGAGAATCATGACGCCCGTCCTTAAATCAACTTGTCAATTACGCGGCATAACCTCTCGCAATAGAGTGGCCGCGTCGTGGATCATGGCGGAGGTGATCTCCCAGCCGACACAGGCATCGGTCACCGAACAGCCGTACCTGAGTTGCGTCAGGTCCGCCGGGATGGGCTGATTGCCCTCCTCCAGATGGCTCTCGACCATGAGGCCGACCACCGATCGGTTGCCTTCGCGGATCTGATGCATCACATCGCGCATCACCAGGGGCTGATACTCAGGCTGCTTCCAGGAGTTGGCGTGGGAGCAATCCACGACGATGTTGCCCGGCAACCCGGCCTTGGCCAGGGCCTTCTCGGCCAGGGAGATGGAGACGGTGTCGTAGTTTGGCCGCCCACCGCCCCCGCGCAGCACCATGTGGCCATAGGCATTGCCCCGGGTGCGCGTGATCGCCGACTGGCCCTGACTATTGATACCCAGAAAGCTATGGGGATGGGCGGCGGAGATGATGGCGTTGATGGCCACGTCCAGGTCGCCGTCCGTGCCATTCTTGAAGCCGACCGGGGTGGAGAGACCGGAGGCCATTTCACGGTGGGTCTGGGATTCCGCGGTACGCGCGCCAATGGCCGTCCAGGCCACCAGGTCACCGTAATACTGGGGCGCGATGGGATCCAGGGCCTCGGTACCCGTGGGTAGACCCAGTTCGCAGACATCCAGCAGAAAGCGGCGAGCCATCTCCATGCCCACATCGATGCGGAAGGAGTCATCCATGAAGGGGTCGTTGATGAAGCCCTTCCAGCCCGTCGCCGTGCGCGGCTTCTCAAAATAGACCCGCATCACCAACAACAGCACATCCGCTACCTCGTCCGACAGGGCCTTGAGACGGCGGGCGTAATCGAGTCCCGCCACCGGGTCATGGATAGAACAGGGGCCGACGACCACGAAGCGCCGCGGGTCCCGGCGGTCGAGGATATCCATCAGCGCTTGGCGCCCCGCCACCACCGCCGTCGCCGCCACATCCGTCAGCGGCACCCGCGCCTTGATCTCATCCGGCGAGGGCATGTGATCAAAGGCGGCGACATTGAGATTCTCGGTCTGGACCAGGGACATGGGAGGCTCCGGTTACGAAAGGGGGCGGATTCGTTGATGGGGGTCTCCGGGACTCAACGCATGGCATCATGGGACGGAGATCGCGCGGCGGAAAGTGATGGCGCGGAAAATTTCCGAATGCCCCTGGGAGCCATTACCCCGATAAGCCGCCCCCTGCCCGCAGGCCATCGATGCCAGTATAATGCCACATTTAGCCAACCGACTATCCGGAGAGACCCAGCCTTGAGCGCGGTGAATCCCCTACCCCAACCAGAACGCCATTTCATGTCCGGCAACGAGGCCGTGGCCCGCGGCGCCTGGGAGGCCGGCTGCCGGGTGGCGGCGGCCTATCCCGGCACGCCATCGACGGAAATCCTTGAATTCGTCGCCACCTACCAGGACCTTTACGCGGAGTGGTCGGTGAACGAGAAGGTGGCGCTGGAAGTGGCCATCGGCGCCTCCCTGGCGGGTAGCCGCGCCCTCTGCGCCATGAAGCACGTGGGCCTGAACGTAGCCTCGGATGCCCTCATGACCCAGACCCTGATCGGGGTCGGCGGTGGCCTGGTCGTCGCGGTGGCGGACGACGTGGGCCTGTCCTCCTCCCAGAACGAGCAGGACTCGCGCCATTGGGGGCGTTTCGCCCATCTGCCGGTCCTGGAGCCCGCGGACGCCCAGGAGGCCTACGAGATGACCCGGGAGGCCTTCGCCCTCTCGGAGCAATTCGACACGCCGGTGATCCTGCGCCTGACTACCCGTATCTGCCACGTCAAGGCGGTGGTGGTGCCGGGCGAGCGGGAGGAGCGCCCGGCGACGGGTTTCCGGAAAAACCCGGCGCGCCTGGTCATGACACCCATGAACGCCGGCTACCGCATTCCCCTCATGCTGGAGCGCGAGGAGCGGCTGCGCGCCTTCTCAGAGATCACGGACCTCAATCGCATCGAGGACGGCAAGGACCCGCGGGTCGGTTTCGTTACCTCGGGCCCGACCTATTTACATGTGCTGGAATCCTTCCCGAACGCGCCCCTGGTCAAGCTGGGCCTCGGCTATCCACCACCCATGGAACTGATCCGCGCCCTGGCGGCACGGGTCGAGCATCTGGTGGTGGTCGAGGAGGTCGAACCCCTCCTGGAACTGGAGATCCGCGCCGCCGGCATTCCAGTCCACGGCAAGGACCTGTTGCCGCGCATGGGCGAACTGGCTCCCCATGTCCTGCGCCCTGCCATCCGCGCCTTCCTCGGCGAACCCGCGGCACCGGAGCCGGCGCCCAAACGACTCCTCGAGTTCACCACGCCGGTGCAGGTCTTCCCGCGCCCGCCGACCATGTGCGTCGCCTGTCCCCACCTTGGCATCTATTACTGCCTGTCCAAGATCAAGAATACCCAGATTGCCGGCGACATCGGCTGCTACACCCTGGGCGCCGGCCACCCCTGGAATGCCATGGATACCTGCATCTCCATGGGGGCCTCCATGGGCGTTGCCCTGGGCCTGGACAAGGGCCGGAGCGAGGCGGACAAGGATAAGCGCGTCATCGCCGTCATCGGTGATTCCACCTTTCTGCACATGGGCATGCAGGGGCTGCTGGACATCGTTTACAACCGCGGCAATGTCACCATCCTGCTGCTGGATAACAGCGCCGTGGGCATGACTGGCGGCCAGGAGCATCCTGGCACGGGGAAGGATATCCGCGGCCTCGAGGCCCCCAAGGTCGATTTCCGCAAGCTGGTGGAGGCCCTGGGCGTCAAGCCCGAACGCGTCCATGAGGTTAATCCCTACGAGCTTCCTATCCTCTTCAAGGCCTTGCGCCAGGAAGTGAAGGTCAATGACACCTCGGTCATCATCACCAACCAGCCCTGCGTGCTCACTGATCGTTATGGCCACAAGCCGCCCTACGCCGTGGATGAGGAGAAGTGCACAGGCTGCTCCAACTGCCTGGCGGTGGGCTGCCCCGCCATCGCCGTCACCCGCCGCGAGACGGTCGTCAAGCCCAATGGCAGTGAGAAGGAGCTGACCTTCGTCGCCATCGACAGCGCCGCCTGCACCGGCTGTGACCTCTGCCCCGGCACCTGTGGACCCGAGGCCATCCTGCCCCTGGCGGAATTCAGCCGGGCGGGAGCTCGGCTATGAACGCAGCCAAAACCGGCGAGGGCAAGGTCACCAACATCCTGGTCTCCGGCATTGGTGGCCAGGGGGTCATGACGGCGGCGGAGGTCCTGTCCCAGACCGCCCTCTCCCAGGGCTATGACGTCAAGAAGACCGAGGTGGCTGGCATGGCCCAGCGTGGCGGCGTCGTCACATCCCATGTGCGCTTCGGCCGCCGGGTGTTGTCCCCGGCCATCCCTCATGGCGAGGCCGACATCCTGGTGGGCTTCGAACCGGCGGAGGCCTTGCGCTGGTGCGGCCAGTTACGCCCTGGTGGCGTGGCCATGGTCAACCGGTTACGCCAGGAACCGCCTGTGGTGACCCTCGGCCTCTTCCCCTATCCAGACGACCCGGTGGGGGAGATGCGTGCCCGGGGCATCGAGGTCCACGCCTTCGACGCCGGCGCCATTGCCCGTGAGTTGGGCAATCTCAAGCTGGTCAACACCGTCATGCTGGGGGCCATCGCCGACTACCTGCCCTTCCCCGCCGAGATCCTCAAGGAGGCCATTCTGGCCCGTTTCCGCGACAGCAAGCCGGCCCTGGTGGCGGTCAACGAGCAGGCATTCGAAGCAGGCCGCGCGGCCCAGGCGGCGGTCTGATGGGACAAGTGATCCTCGCGGGAGGATCAGGGCCGACGGTAAAACCCGGGGCGTCCCGCGCTCCTCCCGGGAGAGGGCGGCTTCCGGTGGCCCGGCGCCGTGCCAGGCCATCAACCCCTGGGTTACCGCGCCCATGAGTGACTGGTCTCCCACCTCCTGGCAGTCGCGCCCTACCCTGCAACAAGCCCGCTATCCCGACCCGGTGGCCCTGCAAGCGGCTCTGGCGGAACTGAGCGACCTTCCCCCCCTTGTCACCTCCTGGGAGGTGTTGTCACTCAGGCGCCAGCTGGATATGGCGGCCCGGGGCGATGGCTTTCTGCTCCAGGGGGGCGACTGCGCCGAAAGTTTCGCCGACTGCCAACCGGGCAGCATCGCCAACAAGCTCAAAATCCTGCTCCAGATGAGCCTGGTGCTG
>Ga0105098_10000234_pt1 | contig 17949 bp, 15 predicted proteins | sample PPLLak21cMay2015_FD_79137 | JGI IMG/M metagenome (GOLD analysis project Ga0105098, IMG submission 79137) | Freshwater sediment microbial communities from Prairie Pothole Lake near Jamestown, North Dakota, USA - PPLs Lake P7 Core (1) Depth... | ecosystem: Environmental > Aquatic > Freshwater >... | reverse complement strand
CAAGCCCGCCACCGACTTCAACCGCTTCGACGGCACCGCCAACCAGCCTTCTGGACTATGCGGCATCTTCTCCGGTTTCGGTACCACCGAGGAGCCAGAACGCTGGGGGGCCGTCTACTCGCCGGTGACGGTCGAGGAATATGGCGAACTCCTCTGTGGCCGTCTGGATCCGGTGGACTACGCCACCTGCGTCAACCGGATCTGGGACCATTACCGCCAGGCGCAACGTCAGCCCGATGTGCCGGGGGAATCCACCTCGGGTCCCATCGCCGTTGTCGTCGGCCCTGAACTCCTGCTGGGCACCTATAGCTCTCAGCCCTTCGCCGCCAGCTTCCGGGTCAACAACGAGCGCATTGCCTGCCAGGGAAGCTACAACGCCTTCGAGGGAGACACCCGGTCCCAATTTCATGTCCGCTGCGACAATGGCGGGCGGGGCTGGGCCGAGATCGTCCGCGACCGCCATGGGCGCGATGGTATCGGCGGCCTCTATATGGACGACGGCACCCTGGGCATGATCGTCTTCGGCCACCACACTCTGGGCGCCGCCATCAAGGAGATGGGCAAACCTTAGGCCCTCTTCCTGAAATCATGAATCCTGAGGTAATGCATCGGAGTGCTGGGTCGGGGGGCCTGATACGCCCCATGGATACCTAAGTCACGGTTCAAAAATAACCGGTACATCAGTAAGTCGGGTTAGCGCAGCGTAACCCGAGCTCGGGCCAGCCTTGTGCCACTTGTTTCTGAACCGTTCCTAGGCCCTTCGGACGCTTGTTTTCGACCCCCAGGCCCCGGCCAGGCTTTGATTCAATGTCGCTGCTCAACCCCATCCATGCTCGAGGCCGCCGCCATGTCCATGAGGCCTCGCATGAGGTCGGCGCGGGCAGCCAGGTCGATGGTCTCGATCAGGGCCTGCTTGTCCTCCGACGGCAGAGGTAGGTGGGCGCAGAGGAGATTGATCAGGTCGCGATCGCCAAGGGTCTTGAGGTCGTCCCAGGGAATTTCGACCCCACGAGGACGGACATAGGCCCGCAGGGAGGCGAGAAAACCTTCGCGGTTGACTAGCCGTCCGGCCTGGGGCTGGTAGTCGATGGCGAAACGGTCCCAGGCGGCCCTGACCCGACGGTAGCCCCGCTGTTCCTCCAGTTCGCCCTGGATCTCGAAGCGGCAGAGCCCGGTGAGGACGATGACGACGCGTCCGTCGTTGGTCTCGCTGTAGGAGGTGACGCGCGCGGCGCAGCCGACCCGGTGCAGGGCCGGGATCTCTTCCCGCTCCTGGCCACTCAGGGGCTGGATCATGCCGATGAGATGGTCCGTCGCCAGCACGTCCTGGACCATGTTGAGATAGCGCGGCTCGAAGACATTGAGGGGAAGCTGGACCCCTGGCAGGGCCACGGCCCCGGCGAGGGGGAAAACCGGCAGTTCCGAGGGCAGGTCGGTGAACTTGGGCATGAAGGGCGAAAGCATGAAGACAACTCCAGAGCCGGTCAGGCTCGGGTGACAAAGACGCGTGCCATGCCGGGACCCAGTCTGAAATCGAAGGGCGTGGGCAAATAGTCCATGGCCCACTCCGGCGAGACGTCGATGAGGGGCGGAGGGGCCTGGACGAGGCGATAGAGGTCGTCGCAATGGAAGTGCTGGTGGTCCCGGGGATCCTTGTTCAGCACCAACAGGGCCTGGCCGTGGCCCTGGGTGGACGCCTGCCAGAGCAGCAGGATGGCCGGGTTGGGGTGCTCCAGGTGCTGTATCAGGCCCTCCTCGCGGAAGATGGGGCGAGATGCCTTGATACGGTTGACGGCGCCAATGAAAGCGGTCAGGTCCACCGCCGGCGCCTCCCAATCCTCCGGCCGGGTCTTGACCACATGCAGCCGGCGTTGGAAGCCGTACTCATAGCCCATGGGCATCATGACTCCGGCTGAGAATAAGGCCGTGAAGAGGTAACGCTGTTTGAGGGTGTTCGCGTTGTGGCCCGATTCGGCGTAGAGGCGCTCGGTGTCGTGGCTCTCCGGGAAGCCGATGGAGGGGGCGATCTGGCGGGTTAGTTCGTATTGCTCCAGCAGCCAGGGGCTGGAAAAGTCCCACCACTTGGCGCTGTTGAAGATGGCGTCGAAACCGGCGGCGGCCGTCTGGAGCGTCTGCTCCGGCGAGCAGCCCAGGGTTTCGGCGATGAAGAGGATGTCTGGGTGTCGGCGCCGGGTATCCGCGATGAGCCGCCGCCAGAAATCCGCCGGGATCTGATAGGCGGCATCGCAACGGAAGCCCGCGAAGCCCAGGCCAATCAGGTGCTCGACTACCTTGCCCGTGTATTCGCGCAGGCTGTTGGCAAGGGGTGAGCCGCGATGGTCGAACTGGGCCAGGTCATTCCAGACTACCTTGCGCCCGTCCTCCTCGACGCAGAAGGGGTGGGCGATGCGCCCCCCCTCGCGCCGGAACCAGTCCGGATGCTCCCGGATCAGGGGCGAATCCACGGCGCAGTGATTGATCACCAGATCGATCATGAGTCGCAGCCCCAGCCGCTCCGCCTCCTTGACCATGTCCCGGACCTGGGTCTCTGGCCGCTTGCGCGAACCGGGGGCCAAGAACGCCGGGTTGACCCCGAAATAGTCGCTGATCGAATAGAGGCTCCCTGATCGGCCGGTTGGCTGGATGGGGTTCACGAAGATCCAATCGAAGCCCATGGCCGCCGCGCGCTCCAGATGCGGCCTCCAGTCATGGAGGGGACCGGCGAGAAGGGGGAAGAGGTTATAGATTTTCATGTGGCCCGGAATATTTGTGTTGACTGGCGACTTTTCCAGCCAGCTTCGCGAGGGATATTGGGCTAGCCAGAAGGCATACCAGAACTGGATCCTATTCCCGGCGGGGGGTGCAAGGAGCAAGTCGCGTCCCCGGAGCGAGCAAAAAACGCGGGGATAGGCAGTCCGGCCTCGGGCGGGCCAATTCGTGCCTGGGTTGAGGGCTGGAGGTGGGGATGATTTGGTGGGCCCCCTCGGAGTCGAACCGAGCACCAACGGATTCAGGTTTGCGTGACTTTCGCCACTCCCTGGACTCTGCCTTCACCTTAGCGATTGCCTTAGGCGGGTGCCGTCGAGTCTCTACACCTTCACCGCTGCCAGGGCAGCGGCGCTTGGCTCGGCGTTGCCCTAGGCGCGAGCGCCCTTAGGGTTCACCGATTTTGACACCATCCCAGGCGCCGTTTCCGCGCGCCTGGCACTCTTGCCGAATGAGTCCGCTGCTCTAACCAACATGAGCTAGAGGCCCTTAAGTAAATTCTAACGGCTAATTCCCCTGCTGGCGAGACCGCCGAAGCCTCGCCGAACCCGTCTTCCAGAATCAGAAAGGCCCTATTCGGTGTCGAGGAAACTCCTGAGTTTGTCGGAACGGGTGGGATGGCGGAGTTTGCGCAGGGCCTTCGCCTCGATCTGGCGGATGCGCTCGCGGGTGACGTCGAACTGTTTGCCGACCTCTTCCAGGGTATGGTCGGTGTTCATGTCGATGCCAAAGCGCATGCGTAGGACCTTAGCCTCGCGGGAGGTGAGGCTGGCAAGCATATTTTGAGTGGCCTCCCGCAGTCCCTGGATGGTGGCGGATTCGACGGGGGAGATGACCCCGGAATCCTCGATGAAGTCGCCGAGATGGGAATCCTCATCGTCGCCGATGGGGGTCTCCATAGAGATGGGTTCCTTGGCGATCTTAAGGACCTTGCGCACCTTGTCCTCGGGCATCTCCATGCGCAGGGCCAGTTCCTCGGGGGTGGCCTCCCGCCCCATCTCCTGAACCATCTGCCGCGAGACGCGGTTGAGCTTGTTGATGGTCTCGATCATGTGCACCGGGATACGGATGGTGCGGGCCTGGTCGGCGATGGAACGGGTGATGGCTTGACGGATCCACCAGGTGGCGTAAGTGGAAAATTTATAACCGCGCCGGTATTCGAATTTGTCCACCGCCTTCATGAGGCCGATATTTCCCTCCTGGATGAGGTCCAGAAACTGGAGGCCACGATTGGTGTATTTCTTGGCGATGGAAATGACAAGGCGCAGGTTGGCCTCGACCATTTCCTTCTTGGCGCGGCGGGCCTTGGCCTCACCAATGGACATCCGGCGATTGAAATCCTTGATCTCGCTGATAGTGAGGAAGTTTTCGCGCTCCACCTCCTGGAGTCGGCGTTGGGCGCGGCGGATGTCCTGCGCGCGAACGGCGAGGGCGGCGGCGAAGGGCATTCCGCTGGCGATCTGTCCATCCAGCCATGCCGGGTTGGTTTCGCGGTCGGGGAAGGAGTCGATGAAGATCTTGCGTGGCATGCCGGCCTCATCCACCGCCAGGCCCATGATGAGCCGTTCCTGGGTGCGGATGCGCGCTATGGTGGCGCGCAGGATCTCGGCCAGTTCCTGGAATACATTGGCCACGAGCTTGAACTGGAGGAAGATCTCGGAGACCTCTTCCATGGCGCGGCGGCTGCGCTCATCGTCACGGCCATATTGCTCTAGACACTCCCTGAGCAGGGCGTAGCGTTCGCGCATGATCTGGACGCGGCGGGCGACATCCTCGGGATCCGGACCCGAGTAAACGGCGGCCGCTTCCTCCGCTTCTTCCTCGTGATGGTCATCCACCACCTCGTGGTGGTCCTCGTCCGCCTGGCTGACCTCCACCGGGGCAAGGACTACCGCTGGGGTGGGGGGCGGATGAGGGTGGTCGTCACTGTCGGCAAAGCCGGCAATGGCGTCGGATAGCCGCATCTTGTCGTTTTCAACGCGATCAAAAATTTCTATAAGGCGCTGAATGCTGCGCGGATACATGGAGAGGGCAGCAAGGACCTGATTGAGGCCCTCCTCGATGCGCTTGGCGATCTTGAGTTCACCCTCGCGGGTGAGCAGTTCGACGGTGCCCATCTCGCGCATGTACATGCGCACCGGGTCAGTGGTGCGGCCAAACTCGGAATCAACGCTGGCAAGGGCGGCGGCGGCGGCCTCGGCGGCATCATCGTCGGACACGGCCGAGTCGCTGAGGGTCGAGTCGAGTTCCGTGGGCGCGGTCTCGTGCACTTCGATCCCCATATCGTTGATCATGCGCACGATATCTTCGATCTGCTCCGGCTCGACGATGCCCTCCGGCAGATGGTCGTTGACCTCCGTGTAGGTCAGGTAGCCCTGCTCCTTGCCTCTCGTGATCAGTTGCTTCAGTTGTGACTGTTGCTGCTGTTGATCCATGCGGGGCACCCTGGGTTTCGATGCGTGAAGTTCTGGACGATGAGCCGGCCAAAAAAGAAAGCCGCGCATGATAACAAAGAGCGGCTCTTGATTGCCAGATTTGATTTATCCCTGGTCGCCATGGCCGGCCTGAACTGGGGGAGGGGCGCCGTGGGCCATGGGATTCTTTTCAACTCTATAAGATAGAACGCCAGCGCGATTTTCCAAGGGCCCAGGCCAGGCTTTTTGGGGGTGGCGGTTGTTCAGACCTGGCCAGGGCTGGTTCGAACGGAGCGACGCAGGGCCTCCTTCTCCTCCTCGGTCCAATCGGCGGGGCTGGCGCGGTTGAAGAGGATGCCACTGCGAGCGGCGAGGGCCTCCTGGTTGAGGCGGTGGATGGCGCCGGTCAATTCGGGCTCCAGGCCCTCTTCGGGGATGTGGGCCAGGAGCCGCGGGTCCGACAGTCGGCACAGGGCGTTGAAACCCTCCTCTTCGCGCCAATGTTCCAGCAGGGCGGCACTGCTGAGTTCAGGTTGGTTCGCCAGGTGGGCGAGGACCTGCTCCAGCAAGCGGACGCCGGGGTTATCCAGGTGGCGCCATTCAGCGCGCAAGCCGGCCAGGGCGGTTGCCAGTTCCGGGTGTTGGATTAGCAGGGCAATGGTGAGGCGGAGGGGGGTGGTGGCGGGACGAGGCCCGGAATTGGCGCCAGGCCGGCGGCGGCCGGAGGCGCCAGCGCTGGGCGGGCGACGGCTGGTGCCGGCGTCGAGGGGGGGCAGGGCGACGCCGACGAGGCGGGTCAGGCGGTCGCGCAGCAGGTCGCGTAGCAGGCCCTGGGGCAGGCTAGCCAGCAGGGGGGTGACGCGGGAGCCGAGGCGGGCGCGGCCATCCAGACTGGCGAGGTCAATGCCCTTCGACAGATGCTCGAAGAGGAAGTCGGAGAGGGGTTTGGCCTGGCGGAGCCGTTCTTCGAAGGCCTCGCGACCTTCCTTGCGCACCAGGGTATCCGGGTCCTCACCCTCGGGGAGGAAGAGGAAGCGGATCTCCTGCTGGCCGCTGGCCTGGGGCAGGCAGGTCTCCAGGGCCTTCCAGGCGGCTTCACGGCCGGCGCGGTCGCCATCGAAGCAGAAGACAAGTTCCGGCGCCTGGGGGAGCAGCAGGCGCAGGTGGTCCGGGGTGGTGGCGGTACCCAGGGTCGCCACGGCATAGTCGATGCCAAATTGGGCTAGGGCGATGACGTCCAGGTAGCCCTCCACCACCAGCAGGCGCTCCGGCTGGCGGTGGACCTTGAGAGCCTGGTACAGGCCGTAGAGTTCACGGCCCTTGTGGAAGATGGGTGTCTCAGGGGAATTCAGGTATTTGGGTTTGCCATCGCCCAGGATGCGGCCGCCAAAGCCGATGACCCGCCCCCGCCGGTCGCGGATGGGGAAGATGACGCGGTCGCGGAAGCGGTCGTAGCCCTTGCCGTCCTGTTCGATGACCAGGCCGGCCTGAATCAGGTGTGCGCGGTCTTGTTCGGTGCGGCCGAGGCGGCCAAGAAGGAAATCCCAACTCGGCGGTGCATAGCCGAGTCCGAAGGCGGCGGCGATCTGGCCGCTCAGGCCTCGTCTCTTGAGGTAGTCCACCGCCCGCCTGGCCTGGGGATGCTGGCGCAACTCCCCTTGATAGATCTGGGCGGCCTGCTCCATGAGGGCATAGAGGGGGCGGTTATCCGGAGCCCTAGGGATTGGGGCGCCATCATCCTCGGGAATTTCCAGACCGACCTGACGCGCCAGTTCCTCGACGGCCTCTGGGAAATTCAGGTGATTGTATTCGATGAGGAAATCAATCGCGTTCCCGTGCGCGCCGCAACCGAAGCAGTGGTAGGTCTGTCGCGAGGGTGTCACCGTGAAGGAAGGCGACTTTTCGTCGTGGAAGGGGCAACAGGCAGAATAGAGGGCACCGGCCCGCTTCAGGGGCACCTGACGATTGATGAGTTCGACGATGTCGATTCGAGCGAGGAGGTCACTCTTGAATGCGGAGTTAATTCTGCCGGCCATGGGGATCAGCGAGCAGAAGGGGAGGGACCGGCCCCTGGTATGGCGGGGTTAACCCTCAGGGGCCCAACCGCTGCTTGACCAGGGCGCTGACGGCGCCCACATCGGCTCGGCCCTGGACCTGGGGCTTGAGGATGGCCATCACCTTGCCCATTTCCTTCACGGAGGTGGCGCCCGACGCCGCAACGGCCGTCTCGATCAGGGCGGCGATCTCGCCATGGCCCAAGGCCGCCGGCAAGTATTCCTGGCAGACGCCGATCTCGTAGCGCTCTTGTTCCGCCAGATCCTCGCGCTTGGCCGCCTCGTATTGGGTGATGGAGTCGCGGCGCTGCTTGAGCATCTTGTCCAGCACCGCGAGCACCTGAATGTCGTCCAGTTCGATGCGCTCATCGACCTCACGCTGCTTGATGGCGGCGTTGATGAGGCGAATGATGCCCAGGCGCCTCTTCTCGCCCGCCTTCATGGCGGCCTTCATGTCCTCGACGAGGCGTTGCTTGAGCATGGGGATCAATTCCGGCTCGAAACTGGATCTGAACTGAAGTGGGAGTTCACCAGGTGGCTCAGAAGGTGCGTTCCCAGCGACGGGTTTCGCGCTGCAACTTCTTATGGTGACGCTTTACCGCGGCGGCCTTGCGGCGCTTGCGCTCGGCGGTGGGCTTCTCGTAAAACTCGCGGCGCCGGACTTCGGCCAGGACGCCGGCCTTCTCGCAGGAGCGCTTGAAGCGGCGCATGGCAACTTCAAAGGGTTCGTTTTCCTTGACGCGGACGCTGGGCATGAAAAATTTTACCTATCGTTTACGGTTAGGGCTCGATAGAGCACAAGGTTGGAAAGACGCGGGATTCTAACTGATCCGGGCGGGCGCATGCAAAGCCCATTCGCGTCATCGCGTCACCATTCGCGTCCTTTGGCCAAAAAGCCGTACCATTGATCTTTTGCCGACCAAGCTGGGGTAACCGCTGTCATTCATGCGCGTATTAGGCATCGAAACCTCTTGCGACGAGACCGGAGTCGCCGTCTATGCTGGCGGGCAGGGCATGCTCGCCCATGCCGTCTATAGCCAGATCGAAATCCACTCCCGTTATGGCGGCGTGGTGCCCGAACTGGCATCGCGCGACCATATTCGTAAGACATTGCCCATGATTCGTCAGGTGTTGGACGAGGCCGGTCTGTCCAAGGCGGACATCGATGGGGTGGCCTTCACCGCTGGACCTGGTCTGATCGGAGCCTTGCTGGTGGGCGCCGCCCTTGGACGGAGCCTCGCTTGGGCCTGGAACGTGCCGGCCATCGGGGTTCACCACATGGAAGGGCATTTGCTTGCGCCCCTGCTGGAGGAACCCGCACCGGAATTCCCCTTTGTCGCCCTGCTGGTCTCCGGCGGACATACCCAGTTGGTGGCGGTGGAGGGCATAGGCCGCTACCAACTCCTCGGCGAGTCCCTGGACGATGCGGCTGGCGAAGCCTTCGACAAGACCGCCAAGCTGCTCGGATTGGCCTATCCCGGCGGGCCGGCTCTGGCGGCACTGGCCGAGCGGGGCGACCCAGGGCGTTACCGCTTTCCCCGGCCCATGACTGACAGGCCCGGCCTGGATTTCAGTTTCAGCGGCCTCAAGACCTTCGCCCTCAATACGCTGCGCGAGGAGATGGCGGCCCCTATTGACGCAGAGCAGACACGGGCCGACATCGCCCGCGCCTTCGAGGAGGCGGTGGTGGAGACCCTGGCGATCAAGTGCCGTCGGGCGGTGCGTCAGACGGGCTATCCTCGCCTGGTCCTGGCTGGTGGCGTCAGCGCCAATCGGCGGCTGCGCGCCAGCATGGATCTGGCCTTGGCCAGGGAGGGGGCGCGGACCTTCTATCCGCGTCCCGCCTTCTGCACCGACAACGGCGCCATGATCGCCTTCGCTGGCTGGCATCGGCTCCGGGCGGGTCAATCGGAACCCCTGTCCTTCGCGCCCCGGGCGCGCTGGGACATGGCGAGCCTGCCGCCGGTGTGAGGCCCGCGGGGCTCGGAAGCCGATCAGGGATGTCGGCCGGGGAGATGGTTCAGCCTTGCCCGGTTTTCCGGGTGCTGATCCGGCCCTCGGCGCCCGAGATCATATTCTGGATATTGCTCTTGTGCCGCCAAAAGATGATCAGGCTGATCAGGACCTGCATGGCGATCAACCAGGGCTCGTCCCAGAAATACCAGAGGATGAAGGGGGCGAGTGCCATGGAGACCAGGGCGGACAGGGAGGAAATCTTCAACACCTTGGCCATGAAGAGCCAGATGGCCGCCACGCTCAGGCCCACCGGCCAGTAGAGGCCGAACTGGATGCCGAGGGCCGTGGCTACGCCCTTGCCGCCTTGGAAGCCGAAGAAGACCGGATAGATGTGGCCGAGGAAGGCCGCCAGCCCCGTGGCGGCGAGGCCGGCCGGGCCGAGCCCCAGGGCATGGGCCAGCACCAGGGGGATCAGGCCCTTGAGACTGTCGCCCAGCAGGGTGATGGCGGCGGCCTTTTTGCCGCCGATCCGCAGGACATTGGTAGCACCTGGGTTGTTCGACCCCTGGGTGCGCGGGTCCGGCAGGCCCAAGAGCCGGCAGACGATAATGGCGCTGGAGACGGAGCCCAGCAGATAGCCGGCGAGGACGGTGAGAAGGACGATCATCATGACGCCACATTGGAAACCTAAACGCCGGGTCGGTCAAGCCAGTGCCGAGCGCCTGGTGTAACCTGGGGCCTGGTTCCGCGCGCCGGTTACACTATTTTCCGGCGCCGCGACTGCTTCGGGTATCAGGTTGCCAGACCGCGTCGCACAGGTGCCTTTAGGCTGCCTGGACCCCCTCTGTCATCGCGGCTTACGACACCGGCTACCCGATGCGGGCTTGTTGCATATTTCACATGATTGTAGGCAGTTAGCAAATTTCTCAACCAGGCGCAGCCCTGTTCCCGGAATGATCTAAAGATGTCACGACCTTTGCCCCCGAGCGACCAACTGCCCTATGCCCTTTATACCGCCGAGCAGGTGCGGGCCCTTGATCGGGCGGCCATTGCCTGCGGTATTCCAGGCACCGAACTGATGGAGAGGGCCGGCCAGGCTGCTTATGGTCTGCTGCGCGAGCGCTGGCCAGAGGCGCGCCAGATCACCCTGCTGTGCGGGGCCGGCAATAATGGTGGCGACGGTTATGTGCTGGCCCGTCTCGCTCGCTCGGATGGCCTGAACGCGCGGGTGCTGCAACTGGGCGATGTCGAGCGTTTGGGGCCGGATGCCCGGACCAAGCTAGAGGCTTGGCTGGCGATGGGGGGAGCCCTGGAGCCCTTCCGGGAGCTGCCCAGGCGCTCGGATGTCATCGTCGATGCCCTGCTTGGCATCGGGCTGGAGCGGCCCCTGGAGGGCGACTGGGCGCGGCTTGTCCAGGCGGCCAATGCCCAGCGGGCCCCCGTGCTGGCCGTCGATATCCCTACCGGCCTGCACGCGGACACGGGCCGGGTGCTGGGCGTGGCGATCCGGGCCTCGGCCACCATCTCCTTCATCGGTCTCAAGCAGGGGCTTTTCACCGGCGCCGGTCCAGATCGTTGCGGCGATATCCATTTCGGTGGCCTGGCGGTGCCTGCAGTCATCTATGCCGGTGAGATCCTCTCCGCGCGGCGTCTGGACTGGAAGAAGGCATCTGGCCTTGTCGAACCCCGCCGCCGCGACGCTCACAAGGGCGATTTCGGTCATGTGCTGGTAGTTGGCGGGGCCCCTGGCTTCAGCGGCGCGGCGCGCCTGGCGGGGGAGGGGGCGCTGCGGGCCGGCGCGGGCCTGGTCTCGGTGGCGACTCATCCCGCCCACGCCACCCATCTCAATGCCGGCCGTCCGGAACTCATGGTGAGGGGGCTTACCGACCCGGAGGATTTGTCGCCCCTGCTGGCACGGGCAACGGTCGTGGCCATTGGCCCTGGCCTCGGCCGGGACCCCTGGGGCCTTTGCCTGCTCGAGCGCGTGCTGACGGAGGACAAGCCCCTGGTACTGGACGCGGATGCCTTGAATTGCCTGGCCCAGACGCGGATCCGTCGCGAAGACTGGGTCCTGACCCCGCACCCTGGGGAGGCGGCGCGGCTGCTCGGTTGTACAACAGCCGAGGCGCAGGCGGACCGTTTCGCCACCCTTCGCCAACTGAGGGGACGCTATGGGGGTACGGTTGTCCTCAAGGGCGCCGGGACCCTGATCCTGGGTCCATCCCATCGCCCGCCCGGCGTCTGTTCCCAGGGCAATCCAGGCATGGCCTCGGGGGGGAGCGGCGATGTGCTCACGGGCATCATCGCCGCCTTGCTGGCGCAGGGGCTTGCCGTCGAGGATGCGGCGGAAGCAGCCGTCTGTCTGCACGCGGCGGCGGGCGATGCGGCGGCGGGCGACGGCGAGCAGGGAATGCTGGCGAGCGACCTGATCACGGCCCTGCGCCCCACCCTCAACGCGCTGGGGGTACGGCCATGAGGCTCGAAATCCGGGGGGAGGAGGCCCAGGACGCCCTCGGCCGGCGCTTGGCCGATCTCTTGTGTCCCCCCCTGACCGTCTGGCTGGAGGGGGACCTGGGCACCGGCAAGACTACCCTGACCCGCGGCATCTTGCGTGGGCTGGGTCATGGCGGCGCGGTGCGCAGCCCGACCTATACCTTGCTGGAGCCCTATGATCTGGGTCACCGGCGTCTCTATCATTTAGATCTCTACCGGCTGGGCGATTCCGAGGAACTGGAATATCTGGGTCTGCGCGATCTCCTGGATCGGGACAGTCTCCTCTTCGTGGAATGGCCCCAACGGGGCGGGGCCATCCTCCCCCCAGCGGATCTGATCATTCGTCTCCAATACGGGGATGGAGGGCGGGTGCTGGACCTGTTGCCTCTCACCACCGCTGGCGCCGAACTGGTCACCGCCCTGGCGGATATCCTGCGGAACCAGGAGAGAAATGGCGTGGGAAAGATGATAGGATACAAGGTACTTGGTGGCTAGGGTCCGAGGTACCTGCTATTCTTTTTTTAACTTTTCCCTGGAATGCCGTCAATCTGGTGATTGCTATGTCGAGACTGATCGCCTTCCTATTGCTCCTTATTTCATCCCTGGTCCAGGCCGCGCCTGTGGATGTCCACGGGGCGCGCCTCTGGATAGCCCCCGATCAGACCCAGTTGGTGATAGACGCCGATGCCGTGGTGGATCATAAGATTTTCCCGTTGGAGAATCCGGATCGTCTGGTCATCGACATCCCCCAGGCGCGGCTTGCGGGCAAGCTGCCACTGGCGGAGGCCCAGGATCTGCTGGTCAAGGGGGTGCGCAGCGGCGTGCTCGACAATGGTGATCTGCGCCTTGTGCTTGATCTCAAGCAGCCCGTGCGCGCCAAGAGCGACCTGCTCGAACCCAATGAACGCTATGGCTACCGCCTGGTGGTGGACATGACCCCCCAAGCGGGGGCGACGGTGACGGAACAAGGCACGTCTCCGCTCCCTGGCAAGCCCGGTGGCAAAGCGGCCGACTCGATGCGAGACCTGGTCATCGCCATCGACCCCGGTCATGGCGGCGAAGACCCGGGCGCCATTGGCACCCATGGCACCAAGGAGAAGGACATCACCCTGGACATTGCCCGCAAGCTGGCCAGTCTCATCAACAAGGAGACGGGGATGCGCGCTGTGCTAATGCGGGACGGGGATTACTACCTTGGCCTGTACAAGCGGATTCAGTTAGCTCGCCGCCATGACGCAGATCTCTTTGTATCCCTTCACGCGGATGCCTACCAGGATCCGAACGTGAGCGGGTCGTCGGTCTATACCCTGGCCAGCGGTGCCGCCACCAGCAGTCAGGCCCGGTGGCTGGCGGACAAGGAAAACAGCGCGGACCGCATCGGCGGGGTCAATCTCGACGACAAGGCCCCGGACCTGTCCAAGACCCTGTGGGAGATGGCCCAGGGTGGGACCCTGGAGCATGGCGGTCTGGTGGCCCAGGCGGTGTTGGCCAATCTGAGCAAGGTCGGGGCCGTGCATCACGGCAAGGTCCAGCAGGCCGGTTTCGCCGTCCTCAAGGCCCCGGACATCCCCTCTATCTTGGTGGAGACGGCCTTTATCAGCAACCCGGACGAGGAGAAGCGCCTGAATAGCGCGGACCATCAGGCCAATCTGGCCAGGGCCCTCCTCGGTGGGATCAAGGACTATTTCGCTGCCCATGCGCCGCCCGGTACCCGTTGGGCGAGCAAGGGGGGGGGCCGCCGACATGTCATCAACCATGGCGATACCCTGGGCCGTATAGCCAAACAATACGAGGTGAGCATCTCCTCCCTCCGGAGCGCCAACCGATTGAGCGACGATAGCCTGCGCATCGGGCAGGTATTGACCATTCCGGAGGGCTGAAAGGGCCATCCAGCGGCTCCAGTACCACCCTGGCAGAGCCCAGCCCTGGGCCAAAAACCCAGGCTCTCGCCATCAAGCCGCGAGGGATGCGCTCAGGTGGGGCTGCAAGGCCTGCAGCAGGGCCCTGTGCACCTTGAGGTTGCCGGCGACGATATTGCCCGTCCGGAAGTGCCGGTCGCCACCGGCCAGGTCGGTGACGGTGCCGCCAGCCTCGTTCACCAACAAGGCGCCAGCGGCCATGTCCCACTCCGCCAGCCCCAACTCCCAGAAGCCATCGGTGCGACCACAGGCCACATAGGCCAGGTCGAGGGCAGCCGAGCCGGGGCGCCGCAGGCCGGCGGTGTTCTGGATCAGGGCCTTGAACATGGCGAGATAAGCGTCCAGATGGCGCTGGTCCCGGAAGGGAAAACCTGTGCCAACGAGGGCACCGTCGAGGCCGAGCCGGCTGGCGACCCGGATGCGGCGGTCATTCAGTTGGGCCCCGCCGCCGCGCTCCGCGGTGAACATTTCTTCCCGTAGGGGATCGTATACCAGGCCGCATTCCAGGCGCCCGCGATGGCGCAGGGCGATGGAAATGGAAAATTGCGGGAAGCCGTGCAGGTAATTGGTGGTGCCGTCTAAGGGATCGATGACCCATTCGAAGTCACTCTTGCCATAAGCACCACTCTCCTCGGCCAGGATGGCGTGGTCCGGGTACTTGGACCTGAGTTCCTGGATGATGGCTTCTTCCGCGGCCCGATCTACCTCGCTGACAAAGTCGTTATGGCTCTTGACCTGGATGTTGACCTGGTCCACACGCTCGAAATAGCGCAAGAGAATCCGCCCCGCGGCACGGGCCGCCCGCGTGGCAATGTTGAGTGTCGGTTGCATGGCCACGCACGATACCCGAAAGGCCGCCCACATTAAAGCTTGACAAGGGGCCGATCTTCTTCTGAAGTGACGCCGCTATGAACCCGGCCAGCCAATCCCCCCTGGATCGCATCCGTTTCGTGCTGGTGGAAACCACCCATACCGGCAACATGGGCGCCACTGCCCGCGCCATGAAGACCATGGGCCTAAGCCGGCTTGAACTGGTCCGTCCCAAAAGCCGACCGGATGCGGAGGCCCTGGCCCGCGCCTCGGGCGCCGATGACCTCCTGGCCAATGCCGGCATCCATGACAGCCTGGTGGAGGCCATCGCCGGTTGCCGTTTGGTGATGGGGTCCAGTGCCCGCCTGCGCTCCGTGGAGTGGCCCCTGCTGGAACCCCCCGAGTGCGCCCGCCATCTACTGGGGGAAGCCCGGGACGGGGATGTCGCCCTGGTACTGGGTCGTGAGCGATCTGGGCTCACCAATGAGGAACTGGGGCTCTGCCATTTTCTGGCGCATATCCCGACCCAGCCGGATTTCAGTTCCCTCAACTTGGCGGCGGCGGCTCAGGTCTTCGCCTACGAGATTCGGCGCGCCTATCGCGAGGGACGTGGCGAGTCCCTGCCCAGGGAGGATCGGGATCTGGCGACGGCCGAGGCCCTGGATGGCTTTCAGGTCCATCTGTCGCAAACTCTGATGGAGATCGGCTTCGCCGATCCCGACCAGTCTCGAAAACTCAGTCGGCGCCTGCGGCGACTCTTCAATCGCGCCCGCCCGGACTGGACCGAGATCAATATCCTGCGCGGTATTCTTGGCGCCGCCCAGGGCCGCAAGGACCCGGCGCGCTTTCTCCGCCAGCCTCGGGAGCCTGGGGCAGACGGCTGAGGCCGGATACCTCCCCCACCTGTCCGCCATAAGCCTGCCCTGTTGTATGTTGTAACTTCGTCATGGGAGCTGACCAGTGTTTGAACGGCTCAGAGAGGATATCGATTGCATCTTCGACCGTGACCCGGCGGCTCGCAATGCCTTCGAGGTCCTCACCACCTACCCCGGCCTGCACGCCGTGGTGGCGCATCGTCTGACCCACCGTATGTGGCTGGCGAATTTCAAATGGCTGGCGCGGGTCATCGCCAACGTGGCGCGCCTCTTCACCGGCATCGAGATCCATCCGGGGGCCGAGATCGGCCGCCGGTTTTTCATCGATCACGGCATGGGGGTGGTGATCGGCGAGACGGCGATCATCGGCGATGACTGTACCCTTTACCACGGCGTTACCCTTGGCGGCACAAGCTGGGAGAAGGGCAAGCGGCATCCGACCCTGGGCCGGGACGTCGTCGTCGGCGCCGGCGCCAAGGTTCTGGGACCCATCCTGATCGGCGACGGCGTTCGTATCGGTTCCAATGCGGTGGTGGTCAAGTCGGTGAAGCCCGGCGGCACCGTGGTCGGCGTGCCTGGCCGTCTGGTGGAGCGTTCAACCAGCGTGGAGGAACAGCGCCGCGCGGACATCGCCAGGCGCATTGGCTTCGATGCCTATGGCGCCACCCGCGACACCCCCGATCCGGTGGCCCATGCCGTGAACTGCATGCTGGACCATATCCACCTGCTGGACAAGCGCCTGGAGGCCATGGCCGATGCCCTCGAGCAACATGGAATCACTGGCCATTTCACTGAATTGCCGGACATGGAGGCCTGTGAGATCCAGTCCACCGCCGATGATGGAGAACTGGATTTGCAGCCATCCACCCAACCCTTGAAAGAGGATGGCCCCAGATCCACCTCAGGGTAGCGGCGGAAGCGGGCATGTCGCGCCTCGCTCAACCAGTATCCAGGCGGTGATCCACCCCAGGTAATCGAGCGAGATAATACTTGATAGAAATACTCGGTTATTGTAGCCTAGCACCCATCACGACCGGCAGGAGAGACGAGGCTCATGAGACTGACGACCAAGGGGCGCTATGCGGTAACCGCCATGCTGGACCTGGCCATCCATGGGGGGCAGGGACCTGTCGTTCTGGCGGACATAGCTCGGCGCCAGGGGATTTCCCTGTCCTATCTTGAGCAGATATTCGCCAGACTGCGCAATCATGCCTTGGTACTCAGCGTGCGTGGTCCGGGTGGGGGTTACAAACTGGCCCGGGGTGCCTCCACCATCTTCGTCGGCGAGGTGATCACGGCGGTGGACGAGCAGTTGGATGCGACCCGCTGTGGTGGGGCCAATGACTGTCAGGCGAAGGGTACCTGCCTGACTCACGAACTCTGGCGCGACCTGAGCGGACGTATCCATGACTACCTGCATGGTGTCAGTCTCCAGGACTTGGTCGAGCGCCGAGGGGTTGAGGAACTGGTAAACCGTCGGCGCGGGACCGCCGGCTTGTCCTTACGGGCCTCGTCCGGTACCCGCGGCGGTGTCTCCCGGATTGCCGCCGGTGCTCGATGAGACCGGCGATGCCTCGAACTCGGAGCTTGAGATGAAACTACCCATTTACATGGATTATTCGGCAACCACCCCAGTGGACCCGCGGGTGGCGGAGAAGATGTGCGCCTGCCTGACCCTGGATGGTAACTTTGGCAATGCTGCCTCACGCTCCCATGCCTTTGGCTGGGCGGCGGAGGATGCCGTCGATATGGCCCGCCGGGAAGTCGCGACCCTGGTCAATGCCGATCCCAAGGAGATCGTCTGGACCTCCGGCGCCACCGAGTCCAACAACCTGGCCATCAAGGGCGTCGCCAATTTCTACCAGAAGCGGGGCCGCCATATCGTCACTTGCAAGACCGAGCACAAGGCGGTCCTGGATACCTGCCGCCAACTGGAGCGCGAGGGCTTTACGGTCACCTACATGGACCCGGAACCCACCGGTCTCATCGATCTTGCAAAGCTTGAAGATGCCCTGCGTGGCGACACCATCCTGGTGTCCCTGATGCATGTCAACAACGAGATCGGCGTCATTCAAGACATCGAGGCCATTGGCGAACTTACGCGGGATCGCAACATCCTCTTTCACGTGGATGCCGCCCAGAGCGCTGGCAAGGTGCCCATTGACCTGGAACAGACCAAGGTCGATCTCATGTCCTTCTCCGCCCACAAGATCTATGGTCCCAAGGGCATTGGCGCCCTCTACGTGCGGCGCAAGCCGCGGGTGCGCCTCGAGGCCCAGATGCATGGCGGCGGTCACGAGCGGGGCATGCGCTCCGGTACCCTGCCGACCCATCAGATCGTCGGCATGGGCGAGGCTTTCCGCCTGGCCCGGGAGGAGATGGCTTGCGAGAACGAGCGCGTGCTAGGACTGCGCCGCCGCCTCTGGGATGGCCTGCGCGATCTGGAACAGGTCTTCCTCAACGGTGACGAGGAGCGGCGGGTGGCCGGCAACCTCAATGTGAGTTTTGCCTATGTGGAGGGGGAATCTCTCATCATGGCCCTCAAGGACCTGGCGGTCTCCTCTGGTTCCGCCTGCACTTCCGCCAGCCTGGAGCCCAGCTATGTGCTGCGCGCCCTGGGCCGGGAGGACGAACTGGCCCATAGCTCGATCCGCTTCTCCCT
>Ga0105098_10000232_pt1 | contig 17980 bp, 13 predicted proteins | sample PPLLak21cMay2015_FD_79137 | JGI IMG/M metagenome (GOLD analysis project Ga0105098, IMG submission 79137) | Freshwater sediment microbial communities from Prairie Pothole Lake near Jamestown, North Dakota, USA - PPLs Lake P7 Core (1) Depth... | ecosystem: Environmental > Aquatic > Freshwater >... | reverse complement strand
TCGACCGTCTCCCACGCTCCATCGGCACCCGGGTTTGGCGCGGCCGCGAAAAGCGGATCCTGCCCGGTGAGGATGCCGGCTCCCAGGGTGCTTTCGTCAGCATCCCTGGTGTTGTTATGAAACGAAGTATATGCCACCACCGAATTGGATTCTGGATTCCCTTGCACTCTCCAAACTCCAAATCCCTGCGAATTGGCAATAATGTTATTGAACGCCACCAGGTTATCTCCGCCTGAAATGCCATGGTTGTTCCCGTAAAAGGTATTGTTGAAGACCCGAATCGCTTCCACCGTATCGGCGCCTGAATAGTCCTCGACTGTATTTACATTAGGCATGAGGCCAATCCCAGCTTTGAGGCTGTTCGCGATCAGGTTGCCTACGATCACGAAGCGGCGGTTCGTATCCTGGGGATCACCGGGAAAATCTATAAACTGAATGCCATCCTCGCGGCTGCCAATGATCATATTGTTCCAGATATTCACATCCATGGGTCCCGGCGGCGCGGGCTGGTCCTGCAGGTTGACCTCGATCCCATCATCCCCGGCATACAGGATGCGGTTGTTCTCGATCAACAGGGGCCTGTATATGTTATCCAGGTGGATGGCATCATCCGTGGATTTGAAATAGACATTGTTGCGGTTGCTCCCACCTGAGCCCCATTGATAATTCACTGCGATGACAAAGGAATGGAAAAAGTTGAAGTCAACGATAAATGCCGAGGATGCTTGTATTCCGGTATTGCCGCCCTGAACGACAAAGCCGCGGATGCTCGGCATCTGTGTCAGGTTGGGGGGAATGGTGATCGTGGCAGTGCCGGCACCGCCATTGATGATGGTCCTGTTATTTGCCGGGTTGACCTGGTCGAATGTTTCGGCGGTGAGAGATACCGCTTTATCCAACAACAGGTTCTCGGTATATGTTCCTGTCCGTACTTGAATAATATCGCCCGGTCCGGCGGCATTGATCGCCTCCTGGATCGTGGCGAATTCATCAGGAACGATGAGCAGATCGACCGCCTGCTCCCGGCGGCTGAGCGCCAGGACTCCGGCGGCAACTCCCACCAGCATGATGCATATGATAATTGCAGCGATAGTCCAAAGGCTTCGATTCATTGGTCTGTCGAACATTTTTACCTCCAAAATTCCCGCATAAGGCAATCTTCATCAGCTATAAAAAAAGCTCTTTTTCTGTCCAAACTCCTTGCGGGTATCAGTGAACAGGAAACATTACTTGCCGCGTTGCGCGGCGAGATCAGCTTCATACTATAGAACGATCCGGGGCTAGTCTTGTTCTACCGAAATGAGTATGTTTTTAAATGTCTTTCAGTTTTTTCTCATATTCGTTGACTAGGATTAATGGCATATCCCAGGGGTTTGATTCATTGCTGATCCAACTTCCGCCCAAAATTCTTAATAAGAGGTTTGAAAGGAGTAAAGTATGTTTGTGACTCAAACTACGAAGCGACATTCGCTCCTGGCACTGCTGTTGATTGCTCTTAGCTTCACGCTGATCGGAGCTGCGCCCGCGCATCAGGCATTCCCGGAAGTCATCCCACTGCCGAACGGCTTCCAACCGGAAGGTATTGCCAGCGGCAGAGGCAACACGTTTTACGTGGGCTCCATCCCCACGGGCGCGGTCTACCGCGGCGACGTGCGGAGTGGCGAAGGCGAGGTCCTCGTCCCTGCTCAGGAAGGACGAAGTGCGATCGGGCTGAAATATGATTCTCGCAGCGGGCTGCTCTTTGTATCCGGCGGCAACACCGGCTTTGCTTATGTTTATGATGGTAAGACCGGCGCCAATGTAGCCGAAATTCAGCTCAGCACCACGCCCAGTTTCATCAACGATGTCGTCATCACGAAAGATGCTGCTTACTTTACGAATTCCTTCCAGCCTGTCTTTTATCGCGTGTCCCTTGCCCGGCACGGTGGACTGCCTCCCGCGCCAACGAGTGAAGAGGTTCCGCTGGGCGGTGATTTCCAGTTTATCCCCGACGCTTTCAATTCAAATGGTATTGCTGCAACGCCGAACGGTAAGGCACTGATCATTGTCAATAGCTCTGAGGGCGCGCTTTACAAAGTGGATCCGGCGACCGGCGATGCGAAGCGGATCGATCTTGGGGGCGGTTCGGTACCCAATGGTGATGGCCTGCTGCTGCAGGGCAAAACCCTGTACGTGGTGCAGAATCAGTTGAACCAGATCGCGGTGATCAGGCTGAAATCTGACTTCACCTCCGGATCGATTGTCAACACCATTACCAGCGAGCTTTTCCGTGTGCCGACGACAATTGCGCGTTTCGGCAATTCCCTGTATGCGGTCAATGCCCGCTTCGGTACGCCCCCGACGCCTGATACTGAATATGAGGTTGTCCGCGTCCCCCGCAAATAATTGAATAGCAGATTGAGTGTGGCTCTCCTTTCATAGGAGAGCCACACTCTCGTATTATGTTTTCGACTGTTGAGCGTCCAGCGCATACGCTGCAATGCCAAACGCAATGGCAACATTGAACGATTTCTTTTCCCCGAGCATGGGAATATAGAAAATTTTGTCGCACAGATCGAGCAGTTCCGGGTCCACGCCGGTCACTTCATTGCCGACAATGAGGACGGCAGGTTCTGGAAGTCGGGAATTGGTAAATTGGGAAATCGGTAGAGAGCGCGGATCTTCCTCGAGGGCATAAACCTTCCAGCCTTCGGCTTTTAACCCTTTCACCAGTTTGAGCGCGTCCTTGTGATAGGACCACGGGACGGAGTCCTCCGCGCCCAGCGATGTCTTGACCACTGCTTCATTGTCTCCTGTCGGTGTGATGCCGCACAGATATACGTGCGTGAATCCAAACCCATCCGCGCTGCGCAGGATCGAACCCGCATTCCACGCCGAGCGGACGTTGTCAAGCAAGGCGGCTACCCTCTTTCGTCTTTCTTCTTTCCTCGCGGCTCCGCGGTGAGACTCAGGCTCGGGTCCAGCAGCCAGGCGCCGGCTGAGAGCGACGCGCGTTTCTCCCATGCAGGCCGGGCAGCGCGTACCGAACGGATGTCCCTGCATGAGGGGGTAACGCAGTCCGCATGATTCACATATTCTGATCGCGTAGGAAGTGTCTGGCATGAGGTCATTATACATGCTACAATTTACTTATGCATCGCGTGGTCCCTGAACTTATCATCGAAAATTTTCGAGCCGGCTGCTATAACGGGGAATTCCCGTCGGTGGGAATGTTCCTTGACCTTTCCGGTTTTTCCACGATGACGGATGTCCTCATGCAGCATGGCCAACATGGGGCGGAGGTGCTGGCGGGTCTGATGCATGGTGTCTTCGACCCACTGGTGGAGAGTGTTTTCGATTACGGGGGCAAGATCGTTGGCTTCGCCGGCGATGGCCTCATGGCGTTATATCCGGTCGAAGCGGACCTGAAGTCAACTGCTCTCCGCGCTGTCACCTCCGCCTGCGTAATCCAGAAACGCTTCAAAGAAAACCCTGTGCGTGAAACTGTCTACGGAAAATTTTCGGTGTCGGCGAAGATCGGTCTGGCGAGTGGTTCTGCTTCCTGGGGCATTTTGCGTTCCTCACATGGAGATCAGGCGACCTATTATTTCCGCGGCAGTGTGGTGGATCAGTCTGCGGAAGCAGAACATCATGCGAAGGCAGGTGATATTCTGCTTACCCCCGAGATGCGGGAGGCGCTGCAGGATGAGATTTACACAACACCCTGCGATTCATTCCAGCGCCTCAACGGATTCCGCTTCGAGTTGCCCGATCCCACCCGGGTCGTTTTCCCGACCGTTGATCTGAATATAGCCCGCCTCTTCATGCCTGAAGAAGTGATCGCGTACGATGTACGCGGGGAATTTCGCCAGGTCGTTAATCTGTTCATGCGTTTCCCTAATCTTTCTGAGATTCAATTGCGCGATCTCATGAGCAAAATCTTTGAACTGCGACACAAATATGGCGGTTTGCTAAACCGTCTGGACTTTGGCGACAAGGGCTGCAATTTGCTCATGTTGTGGGGCGCGCCGGTGGCATATGAAAATGATATTGGCCGGGCCCTGAACTTCCTGTTCGACTTGAAGGCCCAGGTCGATTTCCCGATCACAGCCGGCGCGACGTACTATATCGCACATGCCGGCTATCTTGGCAGTTCCATGTGTGAGGATTACACCTGCTATGGCTGGGGTGTTAACCTTGCCTCCCGCCTGATGATGAGTGCCCCGAACGGATCGGTCTGGGTGGACGATCGAATTGCCAGGCGGGTTTCCAAAAGGTTCGAGATTGACTTTGTTGGCCGGCAAGTGTTCAAGGGGTTTGCCGCCGCGCAAAAAGTCCATCGCATCCGTGGGTACAAACGAACGATGGAGCCAATCTATCAAGGAGAACTGGTGGGCCGCGAGGAGCAGCTTGCACAGCTTGCCCATTTCATCGAGCCGTTGTGGCAGAATAAATTCGCAGGCTTGTTACTTGTTTCCGGCGATGCCGGTGTTGGCAAGGGACGCCTTGTCTATGAGTTCCGTTCAGCAGGGTTGTTCGAAGCGAAAAAGATACTCTGGGCTGTCTGCCAGTCAGATCAAATCCTGCGGCAATCCTTCAACCCACTGCGAAGCTGGCTGTCAAAATATTTCGGCACTTCCATCCATCAATCTGCGGGGGAGCGCAAGCAGGCATTTGAAACGAAACTGGATGAACTGCTCGTCTCCGTGCCGGATGCGGAGCTGGCGCGTGAGCTCGATCGGACGCGCCCCATTCTGGGCGCGCTGCTGGACCTGCACTGGGAGGGTTCCCTTTATGAGCAGCTGGATGCGGAGGGACGTTACAACAACACCTTCCTGGCGCTGATTGCTTTACTCAAAGCGGAAAGTCTGCGCCAGCCGGTTGTACTGATCCTTGAAGACTTTCAATTCACTGATAATGACTCAAAGGATTTCCTGCCGCGCTTGAAACGTGCCATCCTTGCGTCCGGCGAGGCCTATCCGATCGCCATCATCGTGACCACGCGCCCCTCCGCCGCTTCACTCGAAGAAGACTTAATTAATGCGCGCATTGACTTGCATGGCATTTCGCGGAAAGCGCTCGAGCGTTTCACGGAAACCCTGCTGGGCGGCGCAGCAGCTCCCAGCCTGGTCACACTATTGTGGAATCGTTCAGAGGGCAATCCATATTTTGCAGAGCAGATCATCCGCTATTTACAGGAGGAGAATCTCATCGAAACGAGCAAGAACGGTTGGGCGTTGGTCAGGAGGCTGCGCGACGACTTTCTGCCCGGCGACATACGCTCCCTCCTGGTGGCGCGGCTCGACCAGTTGGCGCGGGATGTGAAGGCGACCATCCAAACGGCTTCTGTGCTCGGACGCGAATTCGAGATCCGCGTATTGCTGCAGATGCTGCACGACGAGCAGGCTCAGGCGTGTGTCGACGAGGCGGAGAAAGCCGCCATCTGGGCGCCGCTGAATGAGATGCTTTACATCTTCTCACACGGACTTCTGCGTGACGCGGCGTATGAGATGCAGATGCAGGTGCGACGACAGCAACTGCATGCCCTGGCAGTCGAGGCTCTGGAAACTCTGTACGTTGACGATTTGAAAGCCCGTTATGCTGAGCTTGCTTACCATTCTGAGCATGCCGGCCTGCGCCCGAAGGCCCAACACTATTACACCCTGGCGGGCAAGTCTGCGGCTGAGCTGTATCAAAACTATCAGGCAATTGACTACTATACTCGGGCGCTGACATTTACCCCACCTGATGATCTGGTTACCCGGTTTGATCTCATTGCTGAGAGAGTCGAGTTATTCAACCGGCGCGCTGACCGCGCTTCCCAGCTGCAGGATCTGGATTCACTGGAAAAGCTGGCGGATCAACTTGGCAATGATATTCACCTTGCCAGAATGTTGATGTTGCGAACGGTTTACTACTATCTGACCGGGAATTACCTCAATGCGATCAATGATGTTTCACGCGCGCAGGCGCTTTCTGATCCGATCGCGAAGACTGATTTGGCATTCCTTGCGCAAACCACCTGGCTTCTCGCTTTGCTGCGATTGGGCAGGCTGGAAGAGTCGATGCAACGCGCACAGAAGACGCTAACACATGTTCGATATGCGGGGAATCGGAAAGAAGAATCCAGGGTGCTAAGCGCGATGGGGATGATTGCTCTGGAACAGAAAGAGCCCAGCGCAGCTCATGGTTATCTGCTTGAAGCGTTACAAATCGCCCGGGAAACAAAGGACCGTAGCCTGGAAATTAGAGCACTAAGCAATCTTGGCGTGGCCGAGGGCTCCGTAAAGGGGAATTACGCAACTGCCCGTGACTATTACCAACAATCTTACAACCTCGCCCGTGAAATTGGCGATCGTAATGCCGAAGGATCGACGTTGGGAAACCTTGGTTTTGCTGCTGGGATGCAAGGAGATTTTGGTGCGGCATACAAATATCATGAGCAATCATTATTAATCGCCCGTGAAACTGGTAATCGCTATTATGAAACCTATATTCTCATCAATCTGAGCGCGATGGCAGAAATTCAAGGGAATGCATTGGTTGCGTTGCAGTATGCAGAAGAAGCTGCCCGCATATCCAGGGCTGTGGGCGAGCGCTCGGGTGAGGCTTGGGCGATGCTTTATATGGGCCATGCTTATTTGCGCATGGACAAACTTGAGCAGGCAGGGAGAGCTTACCAGAAGTCTGTCGAGATCCGGGCCGAATTGGGTCAGCCCTCTCTGTCTATGGAACCGCTCGCCGGATTGGTGGAAGTGGCAATGCGCAGGGATGATCTGGAGGAAGCCTCACGTGAAGCCGAAAAGATACTTGTCCATCTTGATCGTGGAGGAACGTTGGATGGTACGGACGAGCCCCTGCGGGTCTACTACACTTGCTATTTGTTCCTCAAGAAAAGACAAGACCCACGCTCCACACAACTTCTACAAACCGCAACTCAACTGTTAGATGCGCAGGTCTCGAAACTCAAGGACGAGCAGGCTCGCAAAATGTATGTGGGCAATGTCCCCTGGCGGTTCGCGCTTCAGCAAGCCGCGCAAGCCTCCGATCCTTCATGAGTGCTATGGCCCAGTGCCGATCCCTGGATCGCCATCTGTTAATTCAATCGTATCCTTGACGACTGTGCCAGAGTAATAATAGAGTCTGCCTTTACCATCGAGGATCACAACCCTTGATTTTGGGGAGCTTAACCCCGGGATTGTGACAGTGTAGCGCTGGTTGATATACTGTCCATTTTTCTTGATCGCGAAGTTGGTGAACCACCGAATGGGCGTGCCGTCTTCCATTTTCTCCGGCAATCCCTCCAGACTGAGCCTTTCCACTTCGTAGTCGCCATCCTCTGCGATGTCGATGTCTGCATCGATTTCGGAAGCCTTGTCCTTCCTGATCTTGAATTTCTGCTTGCTTAAACGGTCAACTTTACCAGGGACGATGGTTTTTTTGAATCTGCTTTGCATGATATTTCCTCCATACCGTTGATTTGTTTTATTATACACTTGGATTATGCGCTATCTTCTCTTCAATAAACCTTACGGTATCATTTCACAATTCACGGATGAAGGCACGGGGCATCCTACGCTCAAACAGTATATCGATGTGCCTGGCGTTTATGCGGCGGGACGTCTGGACCGCGACAGCGAAGGCTTGTTATTGCTCACCGATGACGGCTGGCTGATCAAGCGCTTGACCGACCCCAGGCATCACATCGAAAAGACCTACTGGGTGATGGTGGAAGGCGATCCGACCCCGGAGAGGCTGGCTCAGCTCGAACGGGGGATTCAGCTCAAGGATTATTTGACTCTGCCGGCGAGCGCCCGCCTTATTCCCAGCCCCAGCCTGCCACCGCGCCCCAAGCCTGTGACTCCCCACGGTTCCACCGCATGGATTGAGATCCGGTTGCGCGAAGGAAAAAAGCGCCAGATCCGTCATATGACTGCGGCAGTTGGCCTGCCAACCCTGAGATTGATCCGTGTGGCGATTGGGAAAATTCAATTGGGAGAGCTTGTGCCGGGGGAATGGCGAGACTTAACACAACATGAGTTAAATTTGCTCAAAAACTAAGCGCATTATAATGATATGATGTCGCGGCGCGCATCATCCTTCATCGGTGTCGTTGTTTTTGTGGTCCTGGCTGTACTTCGACCAACAGCCATTTCTCGCGCCGAGTCTCCCTGGCAGCCAGGCCTTGAAGGTTCACCGTATGACCTGGTCAATGCCGTCAACGCGTTACGCGCTTCGTACGGACTGGCACCTTACAGCATCAACCCCATCCTGATGTATACCGCCCAGGCTCAGGCGGATTTTCTTGCTGCAACGGGAAGTATGACTCATTCAGGTCCCGGGGGTATCAGCTCGACAGATCGTGTGCTCGCGGCTGGATATCCGCTGGCGGGTGATTTATCACTGGGCGGATTTCTTTCAGAGAATATCACGGGAGGGCATGAAAGCAAGTCTGCCCAGGATGCCGTTGACGGATGGACAGGCGACGCGCCGCATCTGAATACCATGATTTCCCCAAATCTGACGGAGATCGGCGCAGGTGTGACGGTGAGCGGGGGCAGGGTGTACTACGTGATCGATTGCGCGCAGCCCACTACCAGCCGCGCGCCTCAAGCGGCAGGGACCTCGATCGGAGGCGGAACAGCCGTCCCTGGGGTGGCCGCGGTCATTATTCCCGTGACACTCAGCACTCCCAACGCGGACGGGAATCTCATCCATGAAGTGGAGGCCGGTCAAACGCTCTGGCAAATCGCGATCGCTTATGAAGTTAAGATCAACGATATCAAGGGCCTGAACAATTTGGATGATAACAGTATTTATCCGGGAGAAAAGCTGCTTATCAAGCAGGGAGTGGGAGTGTCAGTGGCTTCGCCCACGGAAACACCCACTCAGGATGCCACCTCAACAAGCGGGCTAACGCTCACTGCTGCCCACACCCTGACTTTGACGCCCACTCCCGTAGTCGTTTCCTCAGCCATTTCCAGGAACAACTCAATGATTATGAAGATGGCGATGGGTGTTATTGCGTTGGCCCTGCTGGGTGGGGGAATTTTTACCTGGCTGGGAGGCCGGAAGAAAAAATAGCCATTCATTTTTCGGATGAAAATCACAATAAACTCGTTACAATCTTTTCCTCCACTCAATTGGGGCTCTGATATACTGGAGCAATCTTGTGAACAAATTCACAATTTGGAGAGGTTCTATGAGTGAAATTCGTATTGATGCATTATTGCCAGCCGAGATGGCAGCCCGGGCTGAGTACCTGGGTGTTCGCAAGGCAGAAATGCCTTTTCTCAAGATGTTCATGCTATCTGTGTTAGCAGGTGCATTCATCGCCCTGGGTGCGATTTTTGCAACCACCATTGGCGCGGGGGGGATGGCTGTCACAGCTCCAGATGGCGCGGTGGCTTTCAATACCGGTCTGCCTTACGGTGTGACCCGGTTGCTGATGGGAGTTGTGTTCAGCCTGGGACTGATCCTGGTGGTTGTCGGTGGCGCGGGATTGTTCACAGGCAACAACCTGATCGTGATGGCGTGGGCAAACGGCAAAGTGACCGGTGCGGCACTGCTTCGAAACTGGGCCATCGTCTATCTGGGAAATTTCGTCGGTTCGATCGGGACCGTGCTCCTGATGTTCTTCACAAAGCAATATACATTTGGAGGGAACGCAGTTGGGATCACCGCGCTAAAGATCGGCGTGGCAAAAGTGGATCTGACCTTTCTCCAGGCGGTTGCACTGGGTATCCTCTGCAACGCACTGGTTTGCCTGGCCGTCTGGTTGACCTACAGTGCCCGCAGTACGCTGGACAAGATCGCTGCCATTATTTTCCCGATCACCGCTTTTGTTGCCGTCGGGTTCGAACATAGCGTGGCAAATATGTATTTCATTCCTTATGCTCTGTTCATCAAGAATCTCGATCCAAAATTTGTAGGCACGGTTGGAGACAAGGTCGCAAATCTCGATCTCCTGACCTGGCAGGCATTTTTTGTCAAAAACTTGATCCCTGTGACCATCGGGAATATCATTGGAGGTGCAGTACTGGTCGCAGGTATTTACTGGGCGATTTTCCTTCGCCCTGATAATTCCAAGTAAGGAGGATGACTTATGAAAGCGTACGTATTGATCAAAATTCGCCCTGGTGAGATCAAAGAGGTGGTGCGCCGGCTGCATGAGACGCCGCACATCCTCGAGGCCAATATGACATTTGGACCTTACGATGCAGTGGCTGTCATCGAGGCGAGCGATCTCGGAAGTCTCGGAACGCTGATTGCTTCGTCCATCCAGCCCATGCCCGGTGTAGAGCAAACGCTGACCTGCCTGGCCGTCGAAGCATAGTTCTGAACATAATATCGATTAACGACAACGAGCCCTTTCCTTAGGAGAGGGTTCGTTGTCGTTAATCCTCTTTTTATGGCAATGTATATCGCAGGATGCGATTATTGCCTGCGTCGGTTACCCAAACGAATCCATTGGAATCGACGGTTACACCTGCGGCCAGGCCAATTTCAGCCGCGCCGGCTCCAAAGTCGCCCCACGTTCGTACAAATTCACCGGTATCGGCGAATTCGATCACGCGGTAGCCTTCCGGGTCTGTGATAAAGACATGCTTGTCTTCACTCACGGCGATGAACGGCTTGTTATCGAGCGACTGACCAAACCAGGCATTCACATCCCATTGTTGCGAGGGGAAGTAAAAGAGTCCACCTTCATCAGAGATAAAGGACTGGATCCGCTGATTCCATGTGTCTGTCACATAGACGGTTCCATCATCTGCCACTGCCACGCCAACCGGTTCATCGAATTGACCCGCATCGAGGCCCGCCGTCCCGAACTCGGTCAGGTACTTGCCAGCCTCGTCGAAAACGACAATGCGCTTGTTCCCCGTGTCGGCAACAAAGACGCGTCCCTGTGAGTCAACTGCCACGCCGCGCGGTCCCCAAAAAAAGCTCTTTGAGTCAGGATCGTCGGCTACTGGCTGGCCATATTTGCCCCACATCAGGACTGGCTGCCCGTCTTCCGTAAACTTCTGAATGCGGTGATTCCATGTATCAGTGACGTACACAGAGCCATCTGGTCCAACTGCTATGCCCCAGGGTTCATTGAACGTACCGATGGAAGCATCTCCCGTTTGTCCATCTCCGAACTTGCCCCACTCGTCCAGCAGGTTGCCCTCCGAGGAGATGTGCAGGATGCGATGGTTGCGTGAGTCGGTGACATAAAGATCACCGTTCCGTCCCGCTGCGATGGCGCGTGGGGCGTTCAATCCAAGCGGGGGAAAACGGTCCGCGCTGAAGATCTGGTCCGCGGCTAACATAACGGTGCCCGCCTCATAGGGATCCGCGGCGACCGGCGCGGCGGAGGGTCCCACTCCGTAATTCCAGATCTTTGCAGCGACATCCTTCCGGATGAACAGCTTCATTTGATCCGCCGGGTTCCAGGTGGTCAGCGTCATGGATTGGCTGCCAATCGCCTGGGCATATTGTGTATAGTCACGGTTGAGCCAAATATCGAAGATGCCCTCACGGATCTGTGGATTGGTAATTGCGTTCAAAACCCGGGTTTTGTCGAGATTGAAGTAATCCTGATTCGGCCACCACATGCGGATGTAATCGAACTCGTAGAACTCATCCCCCAGGGCAGCATTGATCGTATCGAAATTCTTCTGATCGACGATGACTGCGACAGCGTCGCGTAAGGAGCGGGTCGGTTTATCGAAGGAGCGCAGGGCTGTGAAGTCACGCAGGTACCAGACGAAGGGCCAGGAAACGCCCGTATCCGGTGCGCTCGAATCATAACCAATGATCGCGTTGAGACCGCCGGCTGTGCGTTCTGAAACCTCTTCCACCTGCGCCATTACGTCTTTGACGCCTCTGGCGCCATGTGCATAAACAAGATATTCCGTCGCATTGTCATAATCGATGTATGCTGCTCTCACCGATGTGCGCACCGTTTGAACGAAGAGCAAGCCAACAATTGTCAGACTAAAGAGACCTGCCAACGCACTTGTACGCGGCAACCGCCAGAGCAGAATGATGCCGATCAAGCTTCCGATGAACGCGACCAGCACTGCCCCGAATTGCAGCCAGTTCGCCGAAAGGCTTGCTTGATCCGCGCCGGCCGCGGATCTCAACATCAGGAGGGATGCGCCATTGATAATGCTCGACCCAAAGCTGATGATCGCGATGATCATCAGGAATACGATCCCCAGACTAGCGAGATCATCTCTCATTAAGTAGGCGAGCAGTGCACCTGCCAGAATTGCAGTAACGAGTGGGAATAAAAACGCCGCGGTCGCTTGCAGTTGTGTCAATTCGGAACCCTGGAAGGGAGGTGTCGCTCCAAATAAAGACCGCCAGACGTTGAAGCCTGCAATAACAAACACGATCAGCGTCAGGATTGCCAGCCAGACCTTCTGCGGTTTTTCCAGGACTAATCGCGCTGTTACGTCATCAATAATTTGGCCGATCGCCCAACCCGATATCAGGATCATGGGCCAGGCCATATGGTACGTCAGCCATGGCATGCGTTCGCCGGCAATCGTGAATGCGAGGATGCTGCTGAACACCCACCAGGTTGTCAATCCGAAAAACGTTCCAAAACTGGAGCTGACGGATTCGCGATCCGCTTCCTCGACAGGCAGCTCTGTCTGGGGCTCGTACTGGTGTTCGTATTGGTCTTCGGAGGCATCCTCAGGGACAGGTGCTCGCTGATCAACAAGCTTTTTCACACCTAACCCAATTGCCAGGAGAGTTCCGATGGCGGGCAGGAATTCATATAGCGGGATCTGGATGAGTACATAATAATATTCAGGCTGGCTGCCACGCTCCACACCCTGTTGCACAAGCCAGTATCCCAGCGAGCCGACAATGCCTGTGAAAAAGCCTGAAGCGTTTGTGAAGACAGTTGTATAAAAGATCGTGAATAATCCCCAGAATGTGACCCCATATTTCCACCAGTCACGATTCCAGAACAGCCCGATGACAATTGAGAGGAGGAAGAAGCCCAGAACAAAACCTCCAACGATCAATACAGTCCGTGTATCCAAGTTGTTCACCGAAGCGGAATCGGTGGGAATAACAATGCTCAGCCTTTGCTCGAGCAATTTAATAGGGAAGGCAGTCGTCATGGGCAGTACAAAAGTGCCGAGCAGGATCATCAAATCAAATGAGCGCTCTTTGGGGATGTTGTGCCAAACATAGGCCTGGATGAAATAGATTAAGCCAGCGATCACAAAGGCAAGAATACCCACTGCCAGTAGCCCGGTTGAAAGTAACGAGGATGTCTCACCGGCTGGCGTGAGCGGAGTTAGCGGATCACCAGGGTTGGAGGGGGCAGCAGTCTCCGTCCCGCTTAAAGTCTCCGGGTTTCTATTGACATAGGCTATGCCTGCACCTGCCAGGAGAAAAAGGGAAGCAGCGGCGAGGGCTATAACAAATACCTGGAAAAGCTTCCGGTTATATTCCCATGGTTTTTTAGTAACCCGGATCACAAAATAAACGCCAAGAAAGATGATGGCTTGTGCCGCGTAGATAAACGCGGTCTCTTTGGTCGTAAAGTGCAGGAGCGTTCCTGCAGTAGCAAAATATAGATATCGCTTTTCTCCATTTTCGAGATATCGCAATATCGAATACAACAATATGAGACCTGCAAGCCCTGTATACGACTCGTTACGGACGTAGCGCCCGTAGTAAAGCATGTACGGTGAAAAGACCAGTAACAGTCCTGCGATCAGTGCGCCCCATTTGCCAAGATAGTGCCGCCAGTACCACACCATCCAGACTGTTAAGATACTGAAAAGCGCCGCGGGGATACGTGCAGTAAAGTCTGAAACGCCAAACAAGGAGTATGTCAGCGCAAGAATGTGAAACTGGAAAGGGCCATGCATCATTGGAGAGTGCTGATACCCCTGACCGCGGTACAAAAGCCATGAAAAGTATGTATGCAGGCTTTCATCGTGACTCATCACGCGTGTCCCCAGGTCGTAAAATCGTGTAAGGATCGCCAGGAGTACGATGCCTGCAAATAATGCAATTTCATTTGTAATCGCTGGAAGGGCAGAGTGGACAGGTCGTTGAAGCCAGGGAAGTCTATTGTTGTTATTCATAACACCTTGTATCTATTTGAGATTGGAAATCTTATACTTCAATCTGAAAGTTCTGACAAGTTCTTGTGTAATCGTTTCTTAAGAACTAACCATCCGGTGTGGTAGTTGTGGCGCGTTTTGAAGGCGTATAAGTTGTTGCAATTATTTCAGGATTAATCGTGCCCGTTGGAGTGAAGTTACAGATCGGGATCAGCAATTCCGTGGCGGCCTGGACCGCTTCTGATTTCATGCTATTGGCAGCCATGATCTCTTCCTTGGATGTCGAGAATTGGTAAGCAATAGAGTCGAGCGTGTCATTTTCCTGGACCATATACAACCTCTCCTCACAAGCTTGCAACGCAATTTTAGTGCTGGTAGATTGCGTCGAGGGGGTCGGAATGGGCGGGACACCGACTGGCGCAGGTTTGAGTTTTGGTCCACTCGACAATGCGAACTGCCATACACTGAAAATAAACGCCAGGAAAACAACGCTGATCGCCGCGTTGCGCGTAGTCAATATTATGTTGGTCGGTGTCCTGGAACTCCTCTTTGCATGGATGATATCAACGGAGAGGGGGGGCGGCTGAAGATTCCACTGCCTTTGCATGACTGGCAATAAAATGCTTTCCACCTCTTTGATCTCCTCAGCGTAGGCGCGGCATTCAATACAGTCCTTCAGATGCGTGGAAAGCGTGCTCTTTTCCTGCATATTCAGAGCTTTATCAGTATTGAACTGAATTAACCTGCGTGCTTCCTCATGTGTGATTTGCATCTGGCTTATTCTCCATGCCAATGTTTGAGGGTGCTTCTCAACTTCTCACGCGCGCTGTGCAGCCTTGAATGGATGGTCCCTTCGTGTACGGAAAGTATTTCAGAAATCTCGGTCACGGATAATTCATGAAAATATCGGAGGATTACAACGATGCGATGTCGTTCGTCCAGCTCGTTGAGAGCTCTCCAGATTTGCGCCTCTTTTTCGCTTTGTATCACTGCCTCTTCAGGTAAGACTTGCTTTTCAGTCTCAATTTGAAGAATGGTGGTTAGCGTTGCACGTAGGCGTTCAAAGACCCTTCGTTTGCGGAGATGGCTTCGGCTGCGATTTAGTGCAATGGTGTAGAGCCATGCCTTGAGCGATTTCTTTTCTTGATAGGCAGGCAAAGATCGCAGGGCTGCGATAAACGTCTCCTGTGTGATTTCACTAGCTTCTGCTGAGTCGCCAACAATCGACAGAGCCAGCCTAAAAACACTGGTCTCATACTGGCGCACGAACATTTCGAGCGCGGCTTCATTTCCAGCGATGCACTCAGAGATGAGCCACGATGGATGGGCTTCGGTCATGCGGTCTATAGTATTAACGCGCGTGGGGGCAAAAATCTTCACGGTTTAGATGTCGAAATGTGTTCTGCGCATAGCCAATTAATCACTATTAGTTTTTCATTTCAATTATTCACTAATCAGAAACAGCCCCAGCCAATTGGCCACAGCCCGCCTGGATATCGATGCCCCGTCTCATGCGTATCGTGCAGGGGATCCCAGCCAGCTCCAGCGCCTCTTTGAATAACACTGCCCGCTGACGGTCCGTGGCGCGGCCTTCGTAGCCTGGGGTGGGGTTGAGGGGAATGGCATTCACATGACATAACAAGCCCTTGAGCCGGGCTGCCAGTTTTTTCGCAACTTCAGGTGTGTCGTTCACGCCATGGATCAAGGCCCACTCAAAGGTGATACGTCGTCGTGTTTGAGAGACATAATAGTGACAGGCCTCAAGCACTGCCTCGATTTTGTATTTCTTGTTGATCGGCAGCATGCTCACACGCGTTTCATCGTCCGCGGCGTGGAGAGAAATGGCAAGATTGACCTGTCGCTTTTCGTCAGCGAAACGCCGGATCATCGGGACCAGGCCCACGGTCGAGACCGTGAAGCGGCGCGCCCCGAAGTTATAGCCATCCGGGTTGTTGAGCCGGTCAATCGCAGCCATCGTGTTGTCGTAGTTGTGGAAAGGCTCGCCCATCCCCATTAAAACGATATTTGTCACGTTTTGGTTCTCCTGCCTGAGCATACGCGCGTAATACATCACCTGCGCGATGATCTCCCCGCTGGAAAGATGGCGCTTGAAGCCCATTTGACCCGTGGCGCAGAAGACACAACCCATTGCACAGCCCGCCTGCGTGGAAATGCAGAGCGTGCGGCGATTTCTGGCACCTCTTCCGGTGGGGGATGCGGTAATCTGGGGGTTATCTGCCGGGTCACCATAGCGCATTAGAACTGCCTCGATCAGGTTCTTATCAGGTAATTCAAAAAGTGTTTTGCGCGTGGTTCCATCCGAAGAATCTTGGTAGATCTTTACCTTGAATGGGGAGAAAGTCACTTGCTCTGCAAGCCTCTCGCGTAAAGATTTCGGTAAGTTCGTGAACTGTTCAGGGGACTCATAGAAGTGCTGGTACAAACCCTGCCAGATCTGTTTTGCGCGATAGACGGGTTCGTTCCACCCTTTTAGGAGATTTGTTATTTCATGTAAATCTAAATCGTAAATTAGCATTTTGGGATTAACCAATTAAAGTTGCCAGGTCTTCGGCAATGATATCAATCTTTGGTTTCCAGCTTTCTGCCTGTTCCCTGGTCGAAACGCCACTCAGCACCAGTGCGGTTGGACAGCCCACTGCTTGCCCGGCCGCGATGTCTGTTTCCAGTCTGTCGCCAACCACCAGGGTTTCCTCTTTCTTTGTGCCAAGCTTCTCCAGGGAAAGGTCCATCAGGAATGGGAATGGCTTCCCTGCAATGATCGGCTGGGCATTCGTCGCGGTCGTGATTACAGAAATCCATGCACCTGCACCAGGGATTTCGCCGCGTGGGGTTGGAAAGGTTTTATCCGGATTGGTCGCATAAAAAGGGATCCCCCTGCGCACAAGCAAGGTCGCTTCACAGGCTTTTTGAAAGGTAATCCCGCGGTCGATACCCATCACAACCACCTCTGCCTGCGGAGCATCTTCCACGGAAAGGACTTCAAAGCCTCTTTCTTCCAATGCCATCTGGACACCATCTTCGCCGATCATGAAGACTTTTGTGCCGCGCGGAAATTTCTGCGACACGGCGTGGGCTGCCGCCTGGGATGAGGTCACAACCTGCCAGAGTTCCGTAGCAACGCCAAATCCTTTCAGGCGCGCCACATATTGTTCGGAGGTTCTTGTACTGTTATTCGTTGCGAAAACAAATTTCAACCCCCGCTCGCGGATGCGATTAAATGTCGCCGCGAGATCACCAACCGGCGCATCGGACTTCCAGATAACGCCATCCATATCAACGATCAGTGCTTTGATGTAATTGGGAACCATTTACACACTAAGGGCACAAAGGAATTCACTCCGTGCTTATCCTTTCTCGAATTTCTTGAGTAAAAATTTCAATACGGGTCCATCGATCCACTTTCCCTGGGGATCCGCGCGCTCTTCAAAGTTTTCATTGCCGATGAACTCATTGAAGGAATTGATGAACCCTTTTCCCTCTGCCAGATAGCCTGCCCTGGCAAGGGTGTCAACAATTTGCTGCAGAACCTTGCCTTTGATCTCCACACGATCCTGTTCTGTGCTTTTACCAAAATACAATCCGTGCATTTCCAGTAGTTCACCAAGCCTGGGGACAGGGTCTTGATGATCGTCCACACGATAATCCAGCCAGCGATCCAGGTAACCACCATAGCCGGCTTTCGGCCTGGCAACATAGATCGCCGCGGATTGGCGTCCACGTTTGTCGCCGCCCGCACGATCGCCCGCCAGTAAGGCAGCTTGGAGGCGGGTTGGCAGGCTGCCTTTCGTCTTCAGGAACATCTTCTCCATGGCAGGGACGACTTTTCCGCTTGCGAGGATATTGCCCTGAATTGCATACCCTTTTCCTGCAACGCCGCCCGCCCAGGCAAAACAGCC